>Ga0134126_10000929_pt1 | contig 37159 bp, 38 predicted proteins | sample KB31752_FD_96881 | JGI IMG/M metagenome (GOLD analysis project Ga0134126, IMG submission 96881) | Terrestrial soil microbial communities with excess Nitrogen fertilizer from Kellogg Biological Station, Michigan, USA - KB3-175-2 | ecosystem: Environmental > Terrestrial > Soil > Unclassified ...
CTCAAAGTTTAAACAGGTTAATTTACGGCCTGGGCATTAGGTATGTAGGAGAAACGACCGCAAAAACTTTATCTAAAAGCGTAGATAATATTTTTGGCCTTACGAAATTTTCACTTGAAGAATTGCAGCAATTAAAAGATATTGGAGAAAAAGTTGCTGAAAGTGTTTATGATTTTTTTCATAATCAAGATAACATTAAAACACTTGAAGCGCTTGCCGGTAAAGGGTTAAACATGAAAGGCGATAAATCCGAACCGGTAACCGGAAAACTTTCCGGCTATACTTTTTTATTTACAGGAACTTTACCAACCTTAAAAAGAAATGTAGCAGAAAAAATGGCGGAAGAAAATGGCGGCAAAATTTTATCATCCGTAAGCGCTAATCTTAATTATTTGGTTGCCGGCGAATCTGCCGGTAGCAAACTGGCAAAGGCTCAAAAAATAAAAACGGTAAAAATTATAAGTGAAGAAGATTTTTTGGCTTTGATACAAAGTTAGTTTTGTAACTTCATCATCAAAATAAAGCCATGATCAAAAAAATTAACGGTGAAATATGGAAGCCCTTAAAATTTAAAGGATGGCAAACCATGAGAAATAAATATTCTGTCTCTTCTCACGGGCGTGCTGCAAGTTACAAAGAAGACGTATTAGCCGATGGAAAACTTCTGGCCGGCTCGATCACCAGCGGTTACCCTACATTGAACCTGCGCCGTGACGGACAAAACGGTACACTTTATTTACACCGGGAAGTAGCTAAACTTTTCAATGAAAAAACTTCGCCAAAACAAAAACTTGTAATTCACATCAATCATAACAAAGCAGATAATAATACAAAGAATTTAAAATGGGCTACACAAAAAGAAGTGATTGAGCATCAGCAAAAAAGCCCTGGTAAATTAGCTTACAAAAAAGTTCAGACAGCGAGGAATAAAGGATTAAAATTAAATGCCGCTAAAGTAAAAGCTATAAAAACCATTCTTGCAAATCCAAAGAGGAAACTCACCCATAAACAAATTGCCGAAAAATATAACATTAGCGCCATGACTGTTTACAGAATTAAAAGTGGGGAAAACTGGGCAAATGTTTAGGCCATATTTTTTTTAAATTCAATAAATTATTTTAATAAAATCTGAGGTTTTGATTTCTCCTTCTACCATTCTTTTTTTAAAAAATTTAAAGAAAAATAATAACAAACCCTGGTTTGATAAAAACAGGGAAAAATATCTCGAAGCCAAACAAAATTTCGAAGAATTTGTTGCTTTACTGTTACAAAAATTGATTTTGTTGGATGAGGATATGAAAGAGCTTTTACCCAAAAACTGCACCTTTAGAATTAATCGCGATATCCGTTTTTCAAAGAATAAAACACCGTATAAAGCCAACCTCAGCGCATCTTTCAACCGCGGAGGCAAAAAATCAATTTATGCAGGTTATTATTTTCACCTTCAACCCGGAGGGAATAGTTTTGTTGGCGGCGGCTTATGGCATCCAGAGGCTATAGAATTAAAAAAATTAAGGCAGGAAATTGATTATTGCTTTCCCGAATTCAAAAAGATCATCAGTTCACAGGCTTTTAAAAAAAATTATGGCGAACTGGAAAAAGATGAAAATCAAATGTTGGTAAATGTGCCGAAAGGCTATGAAAAAGAAAACCCCGCAGCCGGCCTTTTGAGAATGAAAAGTTTTGTTGCCTCAAAAAATATTGCTGATGCAGATATTTTAAATAAAAATCTTGACAAGGAAATTATTGATTCTTTCAAAGCATTGATGCCATTGGTAAAATTTATTAACAGAGCATTTGAATAAAAAGTTTTTATAAAGCTATAAATAAAAACCTCATTGAATAAAATGAGGTTTTATATTGCCTATCATATTTTAAATATTGGTACTTTTTAATGGTACAGGGACATGAACTTCAAATTTCATTTCTTTTTTGTTGCGCTGGGCTTTGATTTTATAATCATTTTTATTTTCAGGGCTATTAATGTTTGACATAACATTATTTACATCATTTACCTTATCTCCATTTATCTCGGTTATGATATCCCCTTCTTTCAAACCCGCTTTAGCGGCGGGTGAGCCAGGAATTACTTTTTGTACCTTAACTCCGCTGCTATCTTCAGTATTCTGAATTTGTAAACCCAGATGTGGGCGGTTATTATTAGAATTAAAATTCCAGGGATTCATTTGTGGCATTCTAAATTGATAATTATATCCATTGCCAAATTTGTTCATCATATTCCTCAAATCTTCTGAATTAAAACTTTGTAGATTTCCAGGCGTTTTTCCTAAATCAACTGTTACTGATTCAGTTTTCGCACTACGCAAATAATCAATAGTTACTTTATCGCCCGGTTTGTACGACTGGATTGCATCTCTTAAATCTTCCGGAGTAGTTATTTCTTTGCCGCACACCTTTGTGATTATATCGCCTTTTTCCAAACCAGCGCTTTTAGCACAACTATTGTCCAAGACATTATTAATTACAACGCCTTTTTCAGTTTTAGCTGAAAGGACACCGAGAAATGCCTTACTTTCAGAATTGCCACTGAACATAAATGATTGCCCTGGCGAAAAGAAATTGTTATCATTTCCATCCATAAAATTTCTCTTCATGATTGTAATATTTCCATTATAATCAGAAAGAGGCTTACCATTTATCGTTATATTATTACTGTCAATTTCGATGATTGTTTTCGATAGATTATCATCATTTTTACGAATAATAATTTCTTCATTTTTCTTTAACGGAGAATTTTCATTTTGGGCAAAAGTGGAATTGCCAAGCAATCCACAGCAAATTGTGAAGATTGCGGATAAAAAAATTGTTTTCATTTTATTAAGTTTTAAATAATAAATTTTGGGTACACAAATTAAAAAGTACCTGATTAAAAACAATTTTTTTTGAACATTAATAATTTAATGTTAACATAAAATTTCACTAGCTGAATTTATTTGTTCTCAATTTTAGGCGATAATGGCTTTTATCTTTTCGATTATCTCTTTAAAATTTGAAGTGTCCTGGCCGCCTGCTGAAGCTAAGGTTTTATCACCGCCGCCGCCGCCTTTAATGAGCTGGGAAACATGCTCTTTTATGATTTTTGCGGCATCTATATTTTTTGTAGAAGCTACCATTTCATCAATAGCAATGGCAACATTCGCTTTTCCATCAATATTAGCAGCCAATACGATAAGGAAATCTTTTACATTTCCTTTTAAAAGTGCAGCTAATTTTTTCAAAGACTCTGCGTTGGAAACCGAAACAATTTCACCGATAAAATTAACACCGTTTATTAAAATAGGATTCTTGCTTATTTGTTCGTTTACTGTATGCAGAATTTGCAATTCCAAATGATTCACTTCTTTGTTCAGTTTTTCTTTTTCTGATAAAAGTGATTCCAGTGCTTTCAAGGTATCTTTCGGATTTTTTAATTGCTCTTTTACTGTTTTTAATTCTTCTAATTCTTTATTTATAAAATCTTCCGCGGCTTTTCCACTCACAGCTTCTATTCTGCGCAACCCGGCGCCAACAGCAGTCTCATTGACAATTTTAAAAAATCCTAATTCGCCGGTATTGCCCACATGAGTTCCTCCGCACAATTCAATTGAATAAGCCGGATCAATCGTAACTACGCGAACCGTATTACCATATTTTTCTCCAAATAAAGCCATCGCACCGGTTTTCAAAGCATCTTCTTTAGGCATTTGTTTTATTACAACAGGAATATTTTCTCTTATTTTTTCATTTACAATTGACTCCACTTTTTCTATTTCATCTTTCGTCATTTTACTAAAATGAGAAAAATCAAAACGCAGGTAGCCTTCATTTACCAAACTCCCTTTTTGTTGCACGTGATTTCCTAATACTTTACGTAAAGCCGCATGCATTAAATGTGTAGCACTGTGATGCACAGCAGTTTTTTTTCTTTTATCCTTATTAACTTTCGCAATAACTTTTGTATCAATATTTTCCGGAAGCTTTTCGGTAAAATGTAAAATAAGTTCGCTTTCCTTTTTGGTGTTTATTACCGGAATTTGCTTTTCCCCGAAAATCAAGAAACCTGTATCGCCCACCTGGCCGCCGCTTTCAGCATAAAAAGGAGTGGTGTTTAAAACTATTTGAAACGTTTCTTTTCCTTTAGATTTTACCTTTCTGTATTTCAACACTTCACTTTCGGTTTCTAAATTATCATAACCGACAAAACCTTTTCCTTCATCTTCCTTTACTACAATCCAATCTTCCGTATCTACAACTGCGGCTGCACGGCTGCGGTTTTTTTGTTGTTGCATTTCTTTTTCGAAACCAACTTCATCAACCGATAAATTGTTTTCAGTAGCTATTAATCTTGTAAGGTCAATTGGAAAACCATAAGTATCATATAGGTCAAAAGCTGTTTTCCCATCAATTTTTTTTTCTTCCGATAAGATTACATCTAACCTTTTTAATCCTGTTCCTAAAGTTCTTAAAAAATTATTTTCTTCTTCATGAATTACTTTCGAAACAAAATCTTTTTGTTTATTCAAGTCAGGAAAAACATTTTTGAATTGATTGGCAATCAATGGAACCAGTTTAAAAAGTAATGGTTCTTTTACTTCAAGGTAAGAAAAATAATATCTTACCGCTCTTCTTAAAATTCTTCTTATAACATAGCCTGCGCCAGTATTTGAAGGTAATTGGCCATCAGCAACAGGAAACGCAATCGCCCGAATGTGATCAGCAATTACCCGAAACGCAACCGCTTCTTTCGAATCTGAATAATCATATTTTTTACCGGAAATTCTTTCAATTTCTACGATCGTTCCTGAAAAGATATCCGTATCATAATTACTTTTTTTATTTTGCAAAACGCGAACCAACCTTTCAAAACCCATTCCGGTGTCTACGTGTTTTGCAGGTAATAATTCTAACGAACCATCTTTCTTTCGGTTGTATTGAATAAACACCACATTCCATATTTCAATTACCTGCGGATTGTCATTATTTATTAAATCTTTTCCCGGGATTAATTTCTTTTCTTCGGCGCTTCTGCAATCCACATGAATTTCTGTGCAAGGGCCGCAAGGGCCGGTGTCGCCCATTTCCCAAAAATTATCTTTTTTATTTCCAAAAATAACCTTGTCTTCAGAAACCCATTCTTTCCAGATATTTAAAGATTCATCATCGCGGGGCAAACCGTCTTTTTCATCTCCTTCAAAAACTGAAACATATAAATCGCTTTCGGGGATTTTATAAACTTTTGTAAGCAATTCCCAACTCCAGGCAATGGCTTCTTTTTTAAAATAAGGTTGCGGTACTCCGGTTGCATTGCCAAAACTCCAGTTGCCCAACATTTCAAACATCGTGTGGTGATAGGTGTCTACGCCTACTTCCTCCAGGTCATTATGTTTGCCACTTACGCGAAGGCACTTTTGTGTATCGGCAACGCGCGAATACGGCGCTGGTCTATTTCCCAGGAAATATTCTTTAAATTGGTTCATTCCCGCATTGGTAAAAAGTAGAGTTGGGTCGTTTTTAATTACGATTGGTGCAGAAGGAACAATCTCATGTGCTTTGTTCTTAAAAAAATCAAAAAAATGCTGCCTTATTTCTGCACTGTTCATCATAAAGTTTCCTGTGATTTAAAGATGGTTTGTATTTTAAGAAGTTATCTTTGTTATAACTAAAAATTTTATTTTTGGGCAAAGGTATTTGCTTTGAAGGCATTTACAAACACTACGTTTTTAAATCAGAAAGATCATTTCTTTTTTGAAATGATTTATCAATAAATTGAATAAATATTATGGCACTTTCACAAATAGATTTTTCTTTTGATGATAATTCATTACCTAACGAAAAATCAAAAGAAGCAGTAAAACAACAAATAAAGCCAAAAACTAAACGGGGAAGAAGAAGCTTAAAGACTGACAATGCGGAACTGGAAATTATAGACGTTCCTGAAGACGAAGTTCTTTTTCAAAAGCAGTACTATTCTATTGGAAAAGTGGCTGCCATGTTCAAGGAAAATAATTCTTTGATAAGGTATTGGGAGAAAGAATTTACAATTTTGAAACCAAAAAAAAATAAAAAAGGAGACCGTTTTTTTAGGCCGGAAGACATAAAAAACCTGAAAATGATCCATCATTTATTGCGTGAAAGAAAATATACCGTGGAAGGCGCAAAGGAATTTTTAAAAAACAATAAAGCAGCCGGTGAGAAGCATGAAATGATAGAATCTTTGGAAAAAATAAAACAATTCCTATTGGAATTAAAAACCAATTTGTAAAAATAATATTACATAACAATTTCCCATTTTCACAATTCTTCTATTTTAAGGTAACTGCTTATTTATTAACTTTGGTATTCTAATTACATAAAATGACTGAAATTGCAATTGCTCCTCAGAAACTAACTTCAAAAGATTTTGCCACAGACCAGGAAGTACGCTGGTGCCCCGGTTGTGGCGATTATTCCATTTTGGCCCAGGTACAAAGGGTTTTTCCCACGTTGGGAATTCCAAAAGAAAATTTTGTTATTATTTCAGGAATCGGCTGCAGCAGCCGTTTCCCGTATTATATGAATACTTATGGAATGCATAGCATACATGGGCGTGCTACAGCGATCGCCAGTGGCTTAAAAGCAAGTAGGCCTGAATTAAGTGTTTGGATAGTAACCGGTGATGGAGACTCACTAAGCATCGGTGGGAACCATACCATACATTTACTCCGACGCAATTTTGATGTAAATATTTTGCTTTTCAATAATGAAATTTATGGTTTAACGAAAGGGCAATATTCCCCTACCAGTGAACAAAAAAAAGTTACCAAAGTTCTCCCATCGGAAGTATAGACCATCCGTTTAACCCTTCAGCCCTGGCATTAGGCGCAGACGCCACTTTTGTAGCACGGACAATGGATAGGGACCCAAAACATTTACAGGAAATGCTGTTAAGGTCTGCTCATCATAAAGGAACTTCATTTCTTGAAATTTATCAAAACTGCAATATTTTTAATGATGGTACTTTTGAAATTTACACAGATAAAAAAACAAAACCTGAAGAAACAATATTTATGGTTCATGGCGAACCGCTGATATTTGGTGAACAAAAAAATAAGGGAATAAGGCTAAATGGCTTAAAGCCGGAAGTGGTGGAATTGAATGAAAATATCAGTGCAAATGATTTATGGATACATGATGAAAAAGATTTTTACAAAGCGCAAATACTTACACGGATTTTTGATGATCCAAAATCTTCAGAACATCATTTCCCCAGGCCCTTTGGTGTTTTCTACGAAACTGAAAGGCCATGCTATGAAGATATACTATCAAAACAAATTGACGAATCTAGATCCAAGAGTGTCGCAGATTTAGATAGACTATTACGCGGAAGGGAAGTTTGGACGATAAAAGAAGAAAATCTTTAGTTTTTGTTATTTAAAAAAACGAAAGGTTTTAAAATCTTATTTCCTAAAACTTCGCGTACCAGTTTCTTGTTCGAAGAAATTTTATATCTATTAATGTTGATAACTTCGTAAGTATTTACAATGTTATCCACTTTTTCAACATAAAAAAGAAGTTCATGAAGTTGTTCTACTTCATGTTCGATAGATTGGGGATTAGATTTTTCTTTGAACAATACCAAAAGGTCTCTATTGAATTTGTCCATTTTATAGATTGGTTTTTAATAACCGACCATGTTACTATTACATTCACATCCTGTTTTGACCTTGCGTGAAGCGCTACAACTCATCGCAATAACAGAAAGTATAACTAATAATATTAACAACGGGCGGCTTAGATTTTTCATTAAAATATTTTGATTAATTGACGTTAAAAAATGAGAAGGAATTAAATCTATTTCATTTTATAAATTCATAACACCAAATTAAACTATTTTCACCAATAAATATTGCAAATTTTTTGAAAAAAGGTAACTCCTTTAACATAAAAAATGAAAATCCACGTGTGTTAGTTGCACCTCTTGACTGGGGACTCGGACATGCAACACGTTGTATTCCAATTATTAATCAACTTATTTCACAAGGCTGCGCTCTATATATTGTTGTTGATAAAAAAAATTTTTTTTTACTGCAAAAAGAGTTCCCCGATACAGTATTTTTACGGTATAAAGGCTATGAAATTGAATATAGCCATCAAAAAAAATTTCTTCTCCTAAAATTAATTTTTCAATCGCCTAAAATAATTCGCAGGATTTTTCTGGAAAATATTTGGCTAAAAAAAATAATAAAAAAATATTCAATTGATGCAGTAATATCCGATAACCGTTTTGGAATGTACAATAAAAATGTCCCTTCCATTTATATAACTCATCAACTTTATATAAAAACAGGCAATCGCTTTTTAGAAAAGATCGCACAAAAAACCCATTATTATTTTATTAAAAAATATACAGCTTGCTGGGTTCCGGATAGCGAAAAAAATGGGCTTGCTGGCGAACTTTCACATCCGAAGAAATTGCCTCAAAATGCAATTTACCTGGGCCCTGTTTCAAGGTTTGTTTCGATGCCCGAAACAAAAATTTTTAATGACTTGCTCATCATAATCTCTGGGCCTGAACCTCAGCGAACTATTTTTGAAAAAGAAATTTTGGAACAAATAAAATTAATAAAAGGGCACATCATTTTTATACGAGGCTTACCTTCAGAAAATCAAAAGCCGGAAAATTTTGGTGAAGTAAAAATAGAAAACCATGTGCCTTCTTATGAATTGAATAAAATGATAGAAAGTTCAAAAATAATAATCAGCAGGAGCGGGTATACGACAGTAATGGATTTGGCAACTTTGAGAAAAAAAGCAATTTTAATTCCTACGCCAGGCCAAACCGAACAGGAATATTTAGTAAAATACCTTTCAGAAAAAAAATATTTTATAACAGAAAATCAAGATGCATTCTCTATAAAAGAATCTTTGAACAAAGCAAAGAATTTTAAATTTCTGCAATTCGATTTCCCACAAGAAGAGTATAAAAAAATCATCGATCGATTTGTACAATCATTAAAATCCGGAAATTTTTAAACTATTATTTTTTCTAAAATCAAAATAAAAATCTCTGATATTTATTCGTTTACTATTATAAATTCACCTTCTTGAATTAATCTTTCTCATCACTAACCTTAACACTCCTGTTAAAACTCTCGGTTAAGGAAATAAGGGTTTCAGTACGTTCTATTCCTTTAATTTTTTGAAGGCTATCATGAAGTACATGCCTTAATTGATTAATATCTTTACATACTATTTCCAAATACATGCTGTAATTCCCTGTCGTATAATTCAGCCTGATTATTTCTGGTATTTTTTCCAGCTCCGTGGCTACTACATCATAAAGTGAACTTTTTTCAAGGTAAATTCCTACAAAAGCAGTGATATCGTAACCAAGGAGGCCGAGGTTAACTTTTAATCTCTTACCTTTAACAATTCCAAGTTCTTCTAATTTTTTTATCCGGACATGAATAGTTCCGCCACTTACAAAAAGTTTCTTGCCCAATTCAGCATAAGGCATTTCGGCATTTTCGAGCATTTCCTGGATAATCTTTAAGTCTAATTTGTCAATATTAAATTTGGTAGCCATAAACTGTTTTTGATTTTAGAATTATTTCACGAAAATAGTAAATTAGTTGAATATTTTCTATATTTTATTAAATTTCTTTAAAATATTTTTCTAATAGCTGCTATATTATTAGATTTGCATCATAATAGTTCTTAAAAATTGTGGGGTGATGAAATTTTTGGCAGACATGCCCCCTTGTCTCGGGGGTGAGGGTCACAGGATAAACATAGCATAGAGCCGTTTTGATAGCAATATTAAAACGACCAGGGTCGACCACTCAACTTTGTGCTACGGCTAACTGCCTCGTGAAGGTTCGAGCCCTTCCCCTACAGCATTTTAAAGCCTTTGTAACTTTTACAAAGGCTTTTTTATTTTGAAGAATTGAAATAATTTCCCGAAAAACATTACAGCAAGCTATCTTGCAAGCCATCTTGTTTCAGAAATAAACATCCTTAATGTTCAGTATAATTATTGGTAGTATCGTTTTGAGCCTTTTGCATGCTACGATTCCAAATCATTGGCTACCCGTGATCGCAATTGGAAAAAAGGAGCAATGGACAATTGGAGAGGTTACGCAGGTTACTTTTATTTCAGCAGTCGCACACGGGCTTAGCACTATAATAATCGGGCTTATTCTGGGATTTGTAGGAGCAAAGATTTCCGAAAACCTGGAAAATTTTACTCATTTTATAGCGCCCGTAATTTTAATTGGCTTAGGCCTTCTCTTTATTTACCGGCATCATAATCACAAACATTTTCATATCGACGATACTATTAAAAAAAAGACATCTAAGAAAACAATTATTATCGCACTTGTACTGGCTATGTTCCTTTCTCCCTGCATGGAAATCGAAGCTTATTTTTTACTAGCAGGTACACAGGCTCCATGGCTTATCTGGTTTATTGCCGCATTATATTTAATTATCACTACTTGTGGAATGGTATTCCTGGTTAGGTTTGCCTATATGGGTATATTAAAATTAAACTGGCATAAGCTGGAACATAATGCAGGAATTATTACGGGCGCTACATTGGTGGCGACGGGCATTCTGGCTTTTTTTATCAGTTGACAATTATAAAGATTGTAAAAGCGCAGCCCTTTTGTGTTTCTTTCTTTGCTTTTTTAGTATTACCACCTATGTTTGCAATTATTTTTCAAAAATGAAAGTTACAGATCATATAAAAGAAGCAAAAGGAACAGCAGTTTCATTTGAAATATTACCACCGTTAAAGGGTAAAACGATTGAATCGATTTATAATCATTTAGACCCGTTAATGGAATTTAATCCCGCATTTATTAATGTAACTTATCATCGAAGCGAGCAGGTTTTTAAAAAGAAACCGGATGGAACTTTTGAAAAAATAGAAATCCGGAAGAGGCCGGGAACTGTAGGAATTTGTGCTGCAATAATGAATCATTATAAAATTGACGCCGTTCCACATTTAATTTGTGGAGGATTTAATTTGCAGGAAACTGAAAATGCTTTAATTGACCTTGCTTTTCTGGGGATTGATAATGTTTTATTGCTTCGCGGCGATGCTTCAAAGAATGAAGCCACTTTTGAGCCGGAAGAAAACGGGCATTCTTATGCAATTGATTTATTAAAGCAAACGGTAAATTTAAACAACGGAATTTATCTTGAAGATGATATAAGGGAAGGTAATAAAACCAATTTCTGCATTGGCGTCGCAGGATACCCTGAGAAGCATTTTGAAGCGCCAAACCTTCAAAGCGATTTACGATACCTAAAAATGAAAGTAGACGCCGGCGCGGATTATATTACAACACAAATGTTTTTTGACAATAAAAAATATTTTGAATTTGTAAAAAATTGCCGCGAGATGGGCATTGAGATACCGATAATTCCTGGCTTAAAACCGATTACTTCCAAAAAACAACTCACCGTATTGCCACGAACATTTCACGTTGATATTCCTACAGAATTAAGCAATGAAATTATAAAATGTAAAACGGATGCAGACGTGGAAATTGTGGGAACCGAATGGCTGTTGCAACAATCCATAGAACTAAAAAAATCAGGTGTTCCGGTTTTGCATTATTATACATTAGGAAAACCTCATGTTGTAGTGAATGTCGCTAAACAAATTGCCTAAATAAAAATCGAGCTTATTTGTTGGTTTACTGGAAAAATATAACCACGCGCCGGGAAAAATTATTCTAATTTCCCGATGATTGTCCAGTCATCTTTGCCATTGCCTTTTTCAATCCATTTATCCATTAGGGAGGCTACGCCTGGAATTACATTCAGTTTAATGCCCTTGCGATCTGCTTCCTGTAAGAAAAGCCCTGTATCTTTCCTGGCCATTTCCAATCTCCACGAAGGGTTATTAAAATCATCGCCTGCCATTCGTTTCAATCTTGAAAGAACTGAATTACCGGGATTCCATTCTGCAAATAAATTTGAGAGTTCATCTGAGGAAATACCAACCGAATTAGAAAATGCAATGGCATCTGCAAGTGCTCCGTTAAACCCTACAAGGAATAGGTTTCCTGTAAGTTTTATAGCAGCCGCCTTTCCGGCTTCTTCACCAAAGTTTATCAACTTTCCTGTCATGGCAGAAAGTTGGGGCTCAAGTTTCCTGATTAGATTCTGATCCCCTGAAACAAGCATATAACCGGTGCTTTCCAATGCATTCTTCGGACCCATAAACACGGGAGCGTGTTGATATTGAAATCCTTTCCTTTTCCATTTTTCAGTTCTCTGTTGTGCGCCTTCGATTGAAGTAGTGGTATGGTCAACTATAATGGCTCCAGGCTTAAACCCAGGCTCCGCTTCTGCTAACGCCTTGTCAACAGTTGCGTCATCTTTCAACGCCAAATGAATAACATCTGCATTTTTCACAGCATCGGAAATGCTTTCAAATGCTTTTGCGCCATATTTTTCCAACTCTTTGGCTTTTGATGCGGTGCGGTTCCAAACCTGAACCTCTTCGCCTTTGTTGATCATCGCCCTCACAAACCCAGCGCCTAATAATCCTATACCTAAAAATGATTTCATCTTTTTATAGTTTTTTGTAAAGGTAAGAAAGAGGAAAAGAATCAATATTTCAGATGCATGCCCGGTAAAAAAAATCCTTTGTTTTACATTATTATTTGGAAAATAAAAAAGGATAACCCGTTAAGATTATCCTTCTAAAAATAAATAAAAAGCATTATTTCTTCATAACTTCAGCCATCGTTTTCCCAATATCCGCCGGGCTGGCAACCACATGTACACCGCATTCCCCAAGAATTTTCATTTTTGCAGCCGCTGTGTCTTCTGCGCCTCCGACAATAGCGCCCGCATGCCCCATTCTTCTCCCCGCTGGCGCAGTTTGGCCCGCGATAAATCCAACAACTGGTTTCCGATTATTTTCTTTGATCCAGCGAGCGGCTTCTGCTTCCATATTACCTCCGATTTCGCCGATCATTACGATTCCTTCTGTTTCGGGGTCATTCATAAAAAGTTCCACCGCTTCTTTTGTGGTGGTTCCGATAATTGGGTCGCCTCCAATTCCAATCGCTGTTGAAATTCCTAATCCTGCTTTTGCTACCTGGTCGGCAGCCTCATATGTTAGGGTGCCTGATTTTGAGACAATTCCAATTTTTCCCTTTTTGAAAATAAATCCAGGCATAATACCCACTTTACATTCATCGGCGGTAATAACGCCGGGGCAATTCGGCCCAATCAATTTTGATTTTGAACCCAATAAATAGATCTTAACTTTTACCATATCCTGAACAGGAATTCCCTCAGTTATACAAACGATTAATGCAATGCCGGCGTCTGCGGATTCCATAATCGCATCAGCGGCAAAAGCAGGAGGCACAAATATTATAGAGACATCAGCTCCTGTCTTTTTTACGGCTTCGTCCACTGTATTGAAAACCGGCCTGTCAAGATGTGTTGTGCCGCCTTTATTAGGCGTTACGCCTCCAACCACATTAGTTCCGTATTCTATCATTTGTGTAGCATGGAAAGTGCCTTCAGTCCCTGTAAATCCCTGTACTAATATTTTTGAATTTTTATTAACTAAAACTGACATGAAAAAAGATTTTAAAGTTGCGCAAATATATGAAAGTATGGTTGAGGTTTCAGATTTGCTAATTCATTAACTTGCGCACATGCAGCAATACCTTCAACTTTTAGAAAAAATAATAGAAACCGGCGCTGATAAAAATGACCGGACAGGCACGGGCACACGTAGTTTATTCGGTTACCAAATGCGCTTTAATTTACATGATGGTTTTCCGTTGGTTACTACAAAAAAACTTCATTTAAAAAGTATTATATATGAATTGTTGTGGTTTTTAAAAGGCGATACCAATGTAAAATATTTGCAGGATAATGGAGTTAAAATCTGGGATGAATGGGCAGATAAAAATGGAAACCTCGGCCCGGTTTATGGAAAGCAATGGCGAAGTTGGAAGGGAGCTGATGGAAAAACGGTTGACCAGGTTTCTGATTTAATTGAACTATTACAACACAATCCTGACAGCAGAAGATTGATCATCAGCGCATGGAATGTGGCCGACCTTCCTGATATGAAATTGATGCCATGCCATTGTTTGTTTCAGTTTTATACATCACCGGCCGATTCTTCAGGAAGAAGAAAACTTTCCTGCCAATTGTATCAAAGAAGCGCGGATGTTTTTTTGGGCGTGCCCTTTAATATAGCTTCCTATGCATTATTAACTATGATGATTGCACAGGTTTGTGATATGGATTTAGGAGAATTTGTCCATTCTTTTGGCGACGTTCATTTATATAAAAATCATTTTGAACAGGCACAGGTTCAACTTACCAGAAAACCCTTTCCACTTCCACAAATGAAATTAAACCGAGAAGTAAAAAATATTTTTGATTTTAAGTTTGATGATTTTGAATTGATAAATTACCAAAGCCATCCTTCAATAAAAGCTCCCGTCGCGGTATAGAATATGGAATTTTCATTTTAATCAAAATCCTATATTTACTTTATGGGTTCGATTTATTTTATTTGATAAGTGATAGTATCATTAAAATAAAAAACCTGTTTAATTGTTTGTTTACTGCACCATTATTTCATCCGCAAACAACCAGGCCGGTTTGCCTTCGCCAGGATGGCCTTTCGGACAAACACCCAAACTTTTCGCCGTTACACGAACATATCTTGCCTTCTGATCAGGAAATTCAAATGTAAAATCTTTTATAATAAAGCCTTTTTCATCAGGGGAAATAGAATTATTTACAGTTCCCAAATCCGTAAAATTTTTCCCGTCAATGGAAACTGCATATGTTACAGACTGTGGTAAAAAAATCCAATCTTTATAATGTTGTAAACAACCAATCGCTATTTTTTTCACACTGGTTTCCGTACCCAAATCTATGGTTGCAATTAAATCATTTCCATCAAAGCCGTGCCAATATTTGCTTACATTGTCACTGCCACGAACGCCGTCGGTTAAAGTATTTGGGCCATCAGCCATATAATATTTACTAACCGGGTAAGTATAAGTTACATTTTTACCAACAGCTTTGTCCATCACAAATTTTTGTTCGGCAGGTTTTTCGCCTATTACTCTTCCATTCTCTATAATTACTGCTTTTAAAATAACAGAGGAGTCAATAGCTATAGGGCTTTCATATTGATGGCTTGTTGCATCGGGATCACTGCCATCGGTAGTATAATAAATAACGGAGCCGGGGATTTCAGAAGAAAGCCTAACAAATAGTTTCCCGTCCTTCGAAGAAGGCTTTATTGCTACCGTAAAATTTCCAGGGCAATAATTGAATCCTTTTTCACCAAAAGTTTTAAACTGGTTTTGTAAACGATGATAAAAACCATCATAGTTTTTATTTTCCTTTGGTGTCCACACGGCTTCTGATAACGCCAGCATTCTCGGCAATACCATGTATTCCAAATGTGATATTGTCGGAATAAATTCTGTCCACACATTAGCCTGGGCACCTAAAATATATTTCGAATCTGTAGAATCTAATTCTTCTGGAATAGGATTATAATCGTATACCATTTTCAAAGTATTAAATCCTCCAATGGCTTCTGGTTCACCGTCAGGGCCTGCCTGGTAATGATCAAAATAAAGTGGTGTGCCAGGTGTCATTATTACATCGTGTTTCATCTTAGCCGCTTTGATGCCACCATCCTCGCCTCGCCAACTCATTACAGTAGCTTCAGGGGCTAATCCACCTTCCAGGATTTCATCCCAGCCTATTAATTTCTTGTGATGCGCATTTAAAAACTTTTCAATCCTTTCTATGAAGTAACTCTGCAATTGATCCTCACTCGTATCACCCAGCCTTTTCAACAAAGCCTGGCACCGGTCACTATTTTTCCAGGGAGTTTTGTCCACTTCATCTCCGCCCACATGAATATATTTCGAAGGAAATAAATCCATCACTTCTGTCAACACATTTTCTAAAAATGTAAATACGCTATCATTGGAAACATCAAATACCGTTTGAAAATCCGGGGGATAAACGCCACCGGTAATCGTTGATTGAGGTTTTTGAGTGCATGACAGCCATGGATATGCGGAAATGGCTGCTTCTGAATGCCCGGGCATTTCTATTTCCGGAACGATAGTAATATTTCTCGCCTTAGCATAAGCAACGATATCGCGTATTTGTTGCTGTGTATAATATCCGCCATAAGTAGCTGGTTCACCGGGTTGTGCCGGTTTACATTCGCTCCACGGAATACCTGTCCTGTCTGCGCGCCAGGCACCCACAGAAGTAAGTTTTGGATATTTTTTTATTTGAATTCTCCATCCCTGGTCGTCAGTTAGGTGCCAGTGAAAGGTGTTGAATTTATATGACGACATTAAATCAATATATTCTTTTACCATTTCGGGGCCAAAGAAATGCCGGCAATCATCTAAATGCATTCCACGCCATTTAAAACGCGGGTAGTCAGTAATTTCCATACAGGGTACGCCTAATGCAGCGTTGGTGCGTATTTGAGGCAATGTTTGAAAAAGCGATTGCATTCCATATACAATTCCCGTTTTTGTATTTGCAATAATTTTTATTGAAGTTGGCGTTACATTTAAAAGATATCCTTCATCACCAATGGTTGCTGTTTTTTTTATTTCAAGTAAAATGGATTTACTTTTTTTAACATTTATCTGCAGTGCCTCACCCGAAATATTCTTAATAAATGAATTTAAAAAATTAGCTGCACTATGCAAATCTTTCTCTTTGGAATTGAAAATGATTGTTGTGTTTTTATCAATAATAAATTTGCCTGGTTCTGCTTTAAGGCTTACAGGTTGCGGAATGATACTGATGGTTTGTTCAACTTTCGTTGGCCTGCTTAGGTTAGTGTTCGCTTGTTGTGCTATTCCAAAAAATGGAATTAGCAAAATATGTAGAATAATTGTTTGCTTTTTTATCATGGATTACTATATTATTGAAAATAAAAATTCAAGTTATTTGTGTGTTTACTGTCAGCAATTCTAATCCTTATAAATTATTGGTTTTACAACAAATTATTGTGTTTCATCCAGATTCTTAAAACATCCATCCAATTATCTTTCTTTTCCAGGAGATGAGTTCCAAAACCATGGCCGCCATTTTGATAAATATGCATTTCTGCCGGGACATTATTTTTTAATAAAGCCTCATAATATTTTATGCTGTTTTCAGGGTTTACGGTATCGTCATCCCCTGCAAGAACCAAAAATGTAATGGGAGTATTTTTTGTAACCTGCAATTCGTTTGAAAAATTTTCAACTACTTCCCGGGATGGATTTTTTCCTAAAAGATTATCATGGCTTCCCATATGAGTCAATTCTTCCCTCATGCTTATTACAGGGTAGGCTAAAATAGAAAAATCAGGGCGTAATGAAATGTGAGCAGGATTGGAAATATAATCCTTATCAAAATGAGTTGATGCAGTGGCTGCCAAATGGCCGCCGGCTGAAAAGCCCATGATTCCTATCTTTTCGGGATCAATATTTAATTTGGTTGCATTTTCTCTTACGTATTGGATAGCAGATTGCGCATCTTGTAGCGGGCCGATAGATTTATCTTTCATAATTTCATCACTTGGCAAACGGTATTTTAAAACAACTGCAGTAACACCCCAACTATTCAGTATTTTAGCTACAACTGTGCCCTCCAAATTGTAAGCAAGAATTGCATATCCGCCGCCCGGGCAGATGACAACTGCGGTTTTTTTTACCGAAGGTTTTTCTGGTTGAAAAATGGTAATCTCCGGAACAGAAACTTTACTTATCCTGATAATACCATCTGCTCCCGTATCGCATTTTCTTTATAATCCTTAGCAGGCCAACTGTTAGGAATTTCTTTGTATAATGGAATAGTAGTTTGTGCAGATAAAATATTAGGTGAAAACATAAAAATGAAAATAATAATTAAAACGTTCTGTTTTTTCATCTAAAAAGTTTAAAAATTTAGAAAAGTTCTATTGGTTCAGAAAGAAATATTTTATCAAATTGCCCTGTCCAAATGCACGTAACCACCATCAACATGAATTAGCTGGCCGGTGGTATGGCTGGATTTATCAGATAAAAGAAATACAACCATATTAGCAATTTCTTCAGTTGATGTCATCCTTTTTTCCAAAGGAATTTTTTCGGTGATAGATCTTAATTTTTCTTCAGGATTGTCAAAAGTTTTGATCCAGGTTTGATACAATGGAGTGTAACATTCCGCTACAATTACTGTATTTACGCGAATGGAATAAGGCAACAATTCCACAGCCCATTCTCTTGTCAAAGCGTTCCTTCCTCCGTTAGAAGCAGCATAAGCAGAAGTATTTCCTTGACCTGTCTCTGCAGTTTTAGAACCAATATTTACAATTGCTCCTTTTGATTTTTTTAAATAAGGAAGCGCATGATGCGCCATCAAATAATAATGTATCAAGTTCTTATGCAGTGAAGCAACGAACTGCTCATAATTTCCTTTTTCCAAACCAACTCCGTCGTTTGCACCTGCATTATTTATCAACCCATCAATGCCGCCAAATTTCTCAACAATTTTCGTAATTGCCTTTTTACAATCTTCCGGTTTCGTTAATTCCGCAGCAACCTGAAACCCCTTACCATCAATGCTTTTAAGTGTTTGTATATTATCAGCCTCGCTTCTGCCCACAATAACCGGAATAGCATTTTCAGCAGCTAACACTTTTACAATTCCTTCACCTATCCCTTTGGCACCGCCGGTTACGATAATTATTTTGTTATCCAGATTTAGATTCATGATGATAAGTTATATTGCTTCCAAATTATAAAATTCAGTTGCATTTTTTTCAAAAATTTTTTCTCTTTCACCTTTTGAAAAATCAACCATATAATTTTCTAAAAGTATTTTCCATTTAGAAAAGCCACCGCTTATATTAACCACCGGCCAATCACTCCCAAAAACTAACCTGTTAATTCCAAAAAACTCAAAAACACAGTCAAAGTATGGATAAAAATCTTTTTCTTTCCAGGTATTCCAATCGGCTTCAGTTGTTAACCCTGACAGTTTGCAATACACATTTTTGTTTTGTGAAATTTTCTGAATTCCTTTTTTCCATTCGTTGATACTTTTCTTATTAATTGCAGGCTTGGCGCAATGGTCAATTATGAATTTCTGGCCCGAAAACTTATTTACAAATTCAATCGCTTCTGGTAATTGATTATTATAAATTAAAATGTCGTAAGTGAAATTAAATTCCTTCAATAACCTAACGCCATTTAAAAAATTTTCATTCCTTAAAAACCCCTTTGGCTCTGACTGAACAATATGCCTGAAACCTTTGATAACAGAGGACTTTGAATAGTAAAGCAACTTATTTTCAATATTTCTATTTTTAAAATCCACCCAAGCAACGATACCTTTTATAAAAGAATTTTTTTCAGAAAGTTTCAATAAAAATTCATTTTCATTTTCACTTTGGCCTGCCTGGACCGCAACTACGCCGTTAACATTAACTTCTTCCAACACAGGTTTTAAATCCTGAGGAAAAAAGTCTTTCTGCAAAATCTTCATATCATCCGTAATCCACGCATCTTTTATTTTATTGTATTTCCAAAAATGTACGTGGGTATCTATCATAAAACCAAATTATTTTGACCAGTTCCTGACTTGTTGTTTTTGTGTGCCCAGGCCGTCAATACCCAATTCCACTACATCGCCTGCTTTTAGATAAATCGGCGGTTTAAAGCCAAGGCCCACACCTGATGGCGTTCCTGTGGAAATGATATCGCCTGGCAATAAAGTCATAAACCGGCTGATATAAGAAATCAAAAAAGGTATTTTAAAAATTAAATCGTTAGTGTTCGAATCCTGCATCTTTTTCCCATTAACGGTTAGCCATAAACGTAAATTATTTTCATCTTTAATTTCATCTTTTACCGCCATCCATGGGCCAAGCGGAGCGAAGGTGTCGCAACTTTTCCCTTTTACCCACTGCCCTCCCCTTTCTATTTGAAATTCCCTTTCACTTACATCATTATGCAAACAATATCCCGCTACAAAATCCATTGCTTCACTCTCTTCTACGTAACTTGCCCTTTTGCCTATAACTACTGCCAGTTCTACTTCCCAGTCTGTTTTTACAGAATTTTTAGGAATCACAATATCATCATCAGGCCCGGAAATAGAAGTGGTAGCTTTGAAAAATATAATCGGTTCTTTTGGAATCTGCGCACCAGTTTCTTTGGCATGTTTAGCATAATTTAATCCAATACAAATTACTTTTGATGGCTTACAGACAGGGCAGCCTAATCGTTGGCCAGCATCAACTTCGGGCAATTGTTTTTCAACTACGATTCGCTTTAATTTTTCAATTCCGCCATTTGCAAAAAAATCTTCATCATAATCTTTTATAAATGATGAAACATCATAAAACTGCCCTTCTTTGATTATTCCTGGTTTTTCTTTTCCAGGTTCTCCAAACCGAATTAATTTCATAAATGCTTTTTATTTTATTTCGATCTCAACAATAGTATCCGGCTCCATCATAGAAATTCCATCAAGTTTTATTGTTACCACATTTTTATTCTGTTGGTATTTTACATTCTGGTTTTGCCCCAATAGCTGGCAACTTTTTATTTTACCTTTTATACCCTCAATAACAATTGGCTGGACAGAATCTTTTAAAATATGGACAAAAACTTTTTTATCTTTTGAAGTAACCACCCCCCAATCCTGCGCCGGCATGATGTTACCCCGGGTTCCATAAATACTTTCTCCATATTTATCCATCCATTTTCCTATTTCCTTTAATGTATCCTGAAATTCCTGTTGAATAATCCCATTAGGCTGAGGGCCTACATTTAATAAAAAATTTGCATTGCGCCCGGCAGCATTTACTATATAATGTACCAGAGTATTTACTGATTTGTAATTGTTGTCCTTGATATTAAAGCCCCACGAATTATTCATCGTTTCACAAGTTTCAAGTGGCAATTGTTCAGAAGGTTTTTGAAAACTTAAGCCAGATTTATTCTGGCCAGGCAAATCCTTTTCAAACATTTGAAAATCTTCCCCGGTAATCGGGGCCATGTGATGATTATTACCAATTAAGCATTGAGGCTGAATTTTATGAATGAGCGAATAAATTTCCGGTAAATGCCAGTCGACCATGGGCGTTCTGTCTTTTGCACCTTCCGGAGCCGTTTGGTCCCAATATCCGTCAAACCAAACTCCATTTATTTTTCCATAATTGGTTAGCAATTCAGTTAACTGATTTTCCATGAATTTTATATAATCATTCCAATCTCCATGCACAGTACGGCCTGTGCCTTGCCCGGTTCTTCCTGTCCAATAAGAATAATCATCTCTTCTCCAATCAAGCAAAGAATAATAGAGGAAAATTTTCATATTTTGTTTATGGCATTCATCCGCAATCATCTTTACCACATCCTCATGATAAGGCGTATTCATGATATTAAAATCTGAATATTTCGTATCCCACATGCTAAAACCATCATGATGGCGGGTAATTAAAGTAATGTATTTCATTCCTGCATTTTTAGCCATACTTACCCAATCATGTGCATTAAATTCAGTCGGATTGAAAAAATGCATCAGGCGTGTGTAATCCTTTACTTTAATATTTTGATTGTTCATTACCCACTCTGCATCTCCAAGAATGCTAAAAACACCCCAATGAATAAAAAGGCCAAATTTGGCATCCTGGAATTGCTGCCTCGCTTCGAGATTAGCCGATGTTGGAGTGTACGTTTGTGCATTGGCGTTAGCAAAGGCAACGACAGTAAACAGACAAATAATTAGATTTTTCATTTGCAAATTTTTTTGTTTTAATGGACCGCTGGAAATCGATTTGCGTCATTTTTTTCAAATACCTCTATGAAATTCCTTGCCATCATATCCGGTTCGTTTTGAAAATTTTAAGTATTTAATTTTAAAAATCCGCCATCTATAGGGTAATCTGTTCCTGTAATAAAGGAAGCTTCGTCACTGCATAAATATAAAGCTAAAGCGGCAATCTCTTCAGGCTTGGCCATGCGACCAATGGGTTGTGTCTTAGATAATTTCTCAAACATTTCTTCTTCTTTGCCAGGATAATTTTTTTGAAGAAATCCATCAACAAATGGCGTATGAACCCGCCCCGGTGAAATCGAATTGCATCTTATTTTGTCATGAATATAATCTTTAGCTACGGATAAAGTCATCGCCGCTACCGCCCCTTTCGCCGTAGAATAAACAAACCTGTCGTCCAGGCCACACCATGAAGCAACAGAAGCCATATTGATAATTACGCCTCCTCCATTTTTTTTCATCCAGGGAAGAGAGGCGAAGAAGCAATTATAAACGCCTTTTACATTTGTGCTAATCACCCTGTCAAAATCTTGTTCCGAAGTCGTATCGGCTTTACCGATATGAGCGATCCCCGCATTATTTATTAAAATATCATGAATGCCGATTTCTTCAAAAACCTTTACTACCTCTTTTTGATTAGATACATTACAAATATGCGGGTATGCCTTACCGCTATTTTCCCAGATTTCATTTAAAACATTTTTAGAGCTTTCTTCATTTATCTCGATGATATGAACTTCAGCGCCTTGCCTGGCAAATAATACTGCCATTGCTTTTCCAATCCCGCTACCAGCGCCCGTTATTACTGCTTTTTTGTTATTTAAAGAAAACATTTTTTATACTGATTTATTAATAATCAAATTTTTAAATTTTCAAATTCAATTCTTTACTTTATATCCTTTCCACCCATACCAGGCAACAAACACAAAACAAACTGCAGGAATAATATAAGAAAAAGCAGTTGAATAGCTTTCTGCAACGCGGCCCATAATATAAGGCATGATAGCACCTCCTACAATAGACATTATAATAAATGAAGACGCTTTCTTAGTATGATGGCCTAAATCTTTAACGCCTAAGGCAAAGATGGTCGGAAACATAATAGATTCAAAAAAGAAAACGGCCATGAGCGAATAAACTGATAACCAGCTATCATTAATAACAACCAACACACAAAGAAAAATATTGATAATAGAGAAAATGAATAATAACAAATTAGGTGCAATTTTCTTCATTAATGCCGTTCCTATAAAGCGGCCGACAGTGAATAAGATCAGGCTGAAACCCAGGAGATCAGCAGCGTGTGCATTGGTTATTGCATGATTGTTATCTGTACAATAATTGATAAACCATGCTGCAATACTTACCTGCGCGGCTACATAAAAAAACTGCGCGATAATCGCGTTAGTAAAATTTTTGTGTTTGAATAAAGGCTTTACAATTTGTGAAACATCTGACACCATAGAATCTTCTTTAATTTCCGGCAAGGGAGTTCTCCAAAAAAGAAAGGCAACGAGTAATACGACGGCACCTGTTATCAGGTACACCATCTTTACGGTATCCAATTTGGTGTTTTCAGTAACAATAGTTCCAAAGAAAAGAACGGCGCCGATTTTAGGTCCCAAAAAAGAACCTACCCCATTAAAACTCTGGGAAAGATTTAACCTGAATTCAGAACTTTTTGGATCCCCTAAAACAGTGACATAAGGATTGGCGGCGGTTTCAAGAAACGCCAGGCCAGAAGCTAAAATGAACGTGGACAATAAAAAGAAATTAAAGCTGGACATTTGCGCAGAAGGATAAAATAAAAAAGCACCAGTAGCGTATAAAAGTAAACCTAGGATAATTCCCTTTTTATAACTAAATCGTTTCATAAAAAGCCCTGCCGGCAAAGCCATCAAAAAATAGGCGCCGAAATAGGCCATCTGTAAAAAAGAAGAACGTGCTTTGTCAATATGTAATGTTTCCTGGAAATGTTTATTCAAAACATCAAGCAGGCCGTACGCAAAACCCCATAAAAAAAATAAAGAAGTGACTAAGGCCAGCGGAAATAAATAGTTAATTTTCTGATTTTCTGATTGTACAGAAGATCGGCCAACGTTTGGTAAAGCCATTTCTTTTACTTATTAAGATCAAAAATTTTATTCATTAAAACCCATTTTTCACCAGGCTTTGCACCAGGAAGAGCCTGCTGGTATTTCCACATCAGCCTCTCCCATTCCTGGACTTTAGGGTTGGCACTGTCCATTTCATTCTTCAGCGCAAAAGAAAATTTTTCCCCTGTTTCCATAATCATATAAAGATGATTGAAAACCCTGTATATCTGCATATCTGTAACTCCGGCATCCCTAATAGAATCAATTATTTCAGGCCATACCTGTTGATGATACTTTTCATATTCAGCAATAAGAGTTTCATCATTTTTTAAATCCAGAGCAAAGCAGTATTTCATAATTATACTTAATTGAGTACAAAATAAATCATTTGATGTAAAAAACGCATTAAAAACAAATATCATTCATTATATGAGGCATTTCGCTGAATTTGTTTATAACAGAATTATATCTTGTCTAATTATCAGATTCATTTTTCAGGTTTTCTCTTGAAGTACATAATAAATTTAAAGAGATAGCGTTTGTTTTTCGGTCACTTTTTTTAAAGATTTATAAACCGCAACCTATGATCGTCAAGGAAATTGTCTGTGAGATTCTTATAGCCATTCATGTTATTTTATTTATACAGTCGCGAAGGGAAAAATATAATATTGAAAAATGATCACTCAATATTTTTTGATTTAAACTAATTGTTTTTACGTTTTTACCGAAAATATTAAACATGAAGTAAGGGATATATATGATCCGGAAAGAATTTGCTTGCATTTACAAGAACTTTTGTGTTAATTTGTCTTCTCTAACCAATCTTCCTGAAAGCAAAACTAATTCCCAAAGGCATCTTTTTATTAAATAAACACAAAAATGAGAAAGATTTTCTTAGTTCTGCTTGTGGCATTTATGGTTGCTATAGCTTTTTCTTCTTGCACATCGACTAAAACAGGTTGTTTGGCTTCGTCAAAAATGGTGGGATACCGTTAAGAAGACTTTGTTTTTTTATTAAAAAACCTTTTTGATAAAAAGGCTTTTTTCTATTTTCCAGATTCTGTTGTTTCCTGGTTTAGATTCCCATGCCATAATATTTGAGACTAGAATTTCATAGTTCATTTTCAATCGCAGTAAAAGAACAAATTCTTAATATTTCTATTTTCCCCAATTACCCAGGAGCCTTCTTAATACAATTATTTCAGCAGTGTGATAAGAATTATGATCTGCTAAAACTAAAGCTTCGCGTAGCAGCGTTTGGCCATTCCCGTGCTCAAAAGGTTCATACAAATATTCAGCCTTCTCTTTCAATAATGCAATAAAAGATTCCTTGTCTTCTTTAATCTGGCTAAGGCAATTTTCCCATTCATCTTCTGTTGAAGGTTTTGTATTGGTAGGCCAATAACCTTCTGGCCACTTAGGAGATTTATATTTTGGATTTCGTGAAAATTCAAGAATATCTTTTTGAGAGATACGTATATGTTCTGACATTTGCCACAAATTATATGGCAAATTTTCTGGTGTTTTACTTAATAGGCCAAAAGGAATATTATTCAAAGCATCCTCTAATAAAACGTGTGAATTTCCTTTATTCAAAAGCTCAATCAAATTTTTTAGCAGAATTTCAGTTACAGGTTTTTGAGATTTCATAATTATAAATTAAAGTGTTTTAAAAATTATTTTTAAAAGTATGTAACCTTTTTATTATTCCTTTCGTTACACAATTATCCTTCCAAAAAATTAAAACTATTATCATGAAAAAGTTATTCATTCTTCCTTTTATGCTGTTAAGTGTAAGCTTATTTGCCCAACCCTGGAAAAGTATTAAAGGCGATGGGAATGTAAAAAAAGAAACCCGGCAGGTAGGCAATTTTACCTCTTTGTCTTCTCACGGTTCGATAGAAGTAAAAATCAATTATGGAAATTCTAACAACATTCAAATTGAGGCTGATGAAAATTTATTGCCTTACATTGAAACTACCGTAGAGAATGGCCAATTGAACATTAAGACAAAAAATAAAGTCAATTTAAAATCTCAATCAAAAATGATTGTATATGTTTCTATGTCGAAAATTGATGGGCTTATGGTTAGTGGCAGTGGCAATCTTGATGGTAAAGGAGAATTCACTGGTGACAACACAACCGAAATATCACTTTCCGGGTCAGGTAATATCCATTTAAGTTCCGGCACCTTTAAAAACCTGGAATTTCAGATCTCAGGAAGTGGGAATATCAATTTAAAATCAGGCAAGGCTGATGCAATTTCAGCCTCAATTAGCGGAAGTGGCAACATCGATTGCAGCAACCTTTCTGCGGACAATGCCGATGTAAAAATAAGTGGAAGTGGAAATGTGAGAATAACCGCTAATAAAAGCCTCACAACAAATATCATGGGAAGTGGAAATGTATATTACAAAGGAACCGCCACCAATATATCAACTAAGGTAGCAGGTAGTGGTAAAGCAATTAAAATATAAACCAGGCAGAAGAGTAAAAAATCTTTAATAAAAAAGAGTTCTTAACAAGAACTCTTTTAATATTTTTATCATCTAATAAGAAAGTACATATTTGATACATCCGCTAATTAATTAAGTCAATAATTTATTACCTGTTGACAAAAACAATCTGCTCTTCCTTTAATATTGGAAGCCCTTTGAATTTTAAAACTACATTGGCAACGGTAGCTACATCTTTTTCACAATAAATTGAAATGCGGTTGAGATCTTTTTCTTTCCAATAAACATTGCCAACCTGGCTTCCATCAATATCATCTTTGGGCGAAGGAACTCCCAAAACCGCTGCTAATAATTTTAAAGAAGTATAATGTTTGTAATCACCAAATCGCCATAGATGCAATGTATCCAGAATAGGCGATTCCCAGGGTTTCATATTTTGAAAATCTATGTAGGAAGGAATTTGAATATTATTGATTAGCATTCTTCTGCATAAAAAGGGAACATCAAATTCTTTAATATTGTGGCCCGTAAAAATCCAGCTTTGATTATTATTGTATAATTGTTTTACTGTGTTGATAAACTGGTTTAGAATTTCTGGTTCATTATCGGAATATAAAGATTTTATGCGCAATTTCCATTCGTTATTTTCTTTTTTAAAATACCCGAAACTTATGCAGGCTACTTTTGCAAATTCTGCAAGAATAGCAGCCCTCGCAGGGTAAAATTCTTCGGCACTTGTATCAGGTGGAAGATGCCTTCTGACTTTTTCAATCCACAATTCTTTCCATGTATCATCTAACAAATGAAAATGTTCCTTTTCCGAAACAGTTTCAATATCTATTAAAAATAAATTTTCAAGTGCAATCTGATTCATGAAAATAGTTTGATAAAATGAATGTACAAAAAAACCCGCTATTGAAACGGGTTTTAAATTTTCTTTACAATAATTAATTAAAATGTTACCCCCACAAAAATCGTAAATGACTGGCTCTTCCATTTTTCTGAATTGTCAATGTCATTCAAATTATTAAGGCCGACTTCATATCTTCCACCAATATTGACAAAAGGAAGTTGCAGCCATAATCCGCCAACCGCAGCAAAATCACCATTCTTAAAAATATTCCGTGGGCTATTCAGGCTATCTACTTTTTGATTTAATAAACTGCCAAACTGAGGCCCTAACTGGAGTTTTACTCTTTTGCTTGGCCCAAGATTTATGTTTAATAACAATGGTACTTTCAGATAGTCCAATTTAGCCTTTCGCTGGCTGCCTAGGCGGAAAAGGTCATCATAAACGTCAGAAGCGTCATGAGAAAATTCTGAAGAAGCCTGAACAAAATTTACTTCAGGCTGAAATCCAAATGTTTTTGAAAAATTGAGCTGCATAAAAGCGCCCAACAAATAATTGTAATTAAAGCCATCTTTATATGATTCCCCATTTATCTTATTAATATTAACTCCGGCCTTTGCGCCGATTCTAAAAAAGTTTTCATGATCAGAATTCGGATCAAATTTTCTCTGTGAAAATGCATTCAATGAAAGAAACAATAGTGCGGCTAAAAATGTCTTTTTTATCATGTCTTCATGGGGTGTTTTGAAAAAAAATTAACGAGTCAGAAATACAAAAGTAAGTGGCATTTTTAAAAAGATTCTTAAATGAAAACTAACTTTAATAACGCCAACGCCCCGGTATCCATATCCATCCCCCTCTCTTTCTTTGCCAATGGCCTGAAATATAATGCCTGCGGCCGGACGGGGCTATTATCCAGGAGCCTCTCCGGTAAACATAACCGTTTCCTTTCCATACCCAATCCCCATTGTGCCAAATATAATTGGGGCCAGGCGACATTGGCATTGCGTAATGAGGCTCCATCGGCCTTTCCCGAACTACATAACGAGAGGAATGGCAGCCGCTAATAAAAAAAATTAATAAAACTAACGTAGTTAAGAAAAGTAACTTTTTCATTTAGGGATTTTGCTTTTGGATATAATTCAAAAGCAAAAGTTTAATGGCTGCTCAATTTTCTTAAAAAAATTACAGTAGACACACAAAAAAGATCAATTATTAATCTCGATATTCTTTTTAAACCAGGTCATTTGCCTTTTTGCATAATGGCGCGTATTTTTTTTAATTTCTTCTATAGCATTTTCAAGGGTGATTTTTCCATCTAAATAATCAAACAATTCTCTGTAACCTACTGTTTGCAATGCATTCAAATGTTTATAAGGGTAAAGTTTTTCAGCTTCTGTTAATAAACCACTATTCATCATTTCCTCAACCCGAAGATTGATATTTTGATAAAGTTGTTCTCGTGGAAGTTCCAGTAAACGGACTTTTATGTCAAATTCCCGCTTTGCTTTTTCTCCCGTGCGGAAATCAAAAATGGATTTACCAGTCGACAATTTTACTTCCAAAGCGCGCAACATTCTTTGCGGGTTTTGCATTTCACCTTTGTCAAAAAAAACGGGGTCGTGTAACTTTAATTCATTGAACAACCAATCAATCCCGTTCAATAAGTATTTTTCAATTATTTGCTTTCTGATAAGCTCTTTTACTTCAGGAATTTCATCTAAACCTTCAGCAAAAGCCTTTATATATAACCCTGTTCCACCTACCATTATTGCTACATCATTATTCTGAAAAATTTCATTAATAGCATTTAGTGCATACGCTTCAAATATCCTGGCATTCATTTCTTCCTGAATGGAATGAGAATTAATAAAGTAATGTGTTACCCTTTCGAGTTGGGCTATTGAAGGTTTTGCTACACCAATATCAAGCTCCTTAAAACATTGGCGGCTATCTGCAGAAATAATTTGAGTGTTGTATTTTTGGGCAAGCTCTATTGCCAAAGAGGTTTTTCCAACGGCCGTTGGGCCGGAAATAATAATACAGGTTTTTTTATCCATTCTAAATTGCAGGTTTGTAAAGAACCTGCTAATTAATTTCTATAATTCTTCGCTGGTTGATTCATCCACTTCATCTTCTTCCTCCGTCTCGCTTTCACTATCACTTTCCCCTTCCTGGCCGTATCCATCAGGCATTACGGCCGTATTTAAATCATACTTTTCTTCCAACTCAGAAAGTTTTTCATTTATTAATCCTTTGGTGCCATATTGGCTCGGAGCAATTCCTTCGCTTCTGCTACAAGAAGGGAAGCCTGCTTTCCCCTCTGCATCTTTATTTACATTGATGAGCTCAACAAGGAAAGTCCAGTTTTTATGAAAATCATAAACGTAAATAAACTTCTGATTCGGTTCCCTGATTTCTTTGCCAACCGCAGTTTCACTCATGATTAGGGGTTCGGCTTTATATTCTTTGTCGCTGTATTTTTCTAAAGTGATCTCTTTACCACGTTGCCAATTATCGTTGCTCCTGTAAAAAGTTGCATGATGCTTACTATCAAATTCAAAACATTTTAAAATGCATTTATGAAGTTCTGCAAAAGTTTGCGTATGCAGAATTACCAAATCACGATAAATGCTTTCATCGTCTTCCCAATACACTCTGAATTTTAAAATTGCCATACAACAAATTTAAGGCTTAGTTTTTAATTAGTTTTTTTTGCTTTTAAATTTAATAAAATACAAAAAATAAGTTAACCTACCTATTACAACAATCACTTTACTCCAAGATTTTTTGCTGTTTTTTTCATGTATTCAAAAGCAGCTTTATAGTCATTAGGAATTTCACCATCCAGGATTGCCTCACGAACCGCGTTTTTAATTTCCCCTACTATTCTTGATGGTGGCAAATTAAATTCTTTCATAATAATTTCACCAGTAATTGGTGGTTGCCAATTTCTGAGATGATCGGACTCTTCAACTTCTTTCAGGCGTTTTTCTACCATTTCAAAATTGTCAAGAAAGCGTGCTGCTTTTTGTTTATTTTTTGAAGTGATGTCTGCTTTGCAAAGCATCATCAGGCTTTCAATATCATCGCCGGCGTCAAAAAGTAATCTTCGTATAGCCGAGTCCGTTATATTTTCTTTCGTAAGGCTAATTGGGCGTAAATGCAATTCAACCATTTTTTTTACAAACTTCATTTTTTCATTTAACGGAAGTTTTAGTTGCGCAAAAATTTTAGGGACCATTCTTCCACCCAAAACTTCATGCCCATGAAACGTCCATCCATGGCCGTTTTCAAATTTTTTTGTAACCGGCTTAGCGATATCGTGCAAAATAGCGGACCAGCGCAACCAAATATCATCCGAATGCAAAGAAATATTATCTAACACCTGAAGGGTATGGTAGAAATTATCTTTATGCCCTTTGCCATCAATGAATTCAGCGCCAACCAAAGCAACCATTTGAGGAAAGGTTATTTTTAATAATCCGGATTTATATAAAAGATCAAATCCTAAAGAAGGCTTTTTTGTCAGTATTACTTTATTAATCTCGTCAATAATTCTTTCGCCGCTCACTATTTTAATTCTTTCAGCATTCTGTTGTATTGAATGAAAAGTTTCCGGCAAAATATCGAAATTTAATTGCGCTGCAAAACGTATGGCACGCATCATGCGCAAAGGGTCATCAATAAAAGTTTGGCCTGGAGGAAGTGGTGTTTGAATTACCTTATTTCTAATATCTTGCAAGCCGTTCAGAGGATCAATTATTTCAAAGAAATTTTTCTTATCAAGGCTTGCAGCAAGCGTGTTTATGGTAAAATCTCTCCGCATCCTGTCTTCATCAATACTGCCGGGCAAAACATCGGGATTTCTACTGTTATGATTATAGCTTTCTTTCCGGGCGCCAACAAATTCAATTTCGAAAAAATTTCCTTTCAAAGGGATTTTAATCTGTGCAGTGCCAAAGTTTTTGAAAAAAATGACATTTGGTTTTGCGGGGAATTTTTCGGCTGTTTTATTGGCTAGCTCTATTCCATTGCCGATACAAACAATATCAGCATCTTTTGTTTTACGGTTTAAGATTTTATCGCGCACAAAGCCACCAATTATAAAGGCCGGAATTTTTAATTCTTCAGCCGCCTCGCTTATTTTTTTAAAAATAAAAATCTCTTCATCTGTACAATTAATTTCCATGGGGCAAAAATAAATGGATAAATTATTTTACAATTCAATTGTTTCAGCTAAAACTTTTTCGATTCTTTCTTCCAGAAATTCAAAACTTGTGTAACCTTCCGCTAACAAATAAAATTTTGAATCTGATAATTGAATAAATACAGCCGGGAAGCCGGTTACATTTAATTGTTTACACAATGCAAATTCGTAATGCGCCTGCTCTTTATATTCTTCATCATCCATTTTTTCATAAAATTCTTCCGCAGGAATATTAAATTTATCCAACAACAAACGATAGGCTTCATCGTCAGTAAGGTCGCGGCCTTCAAAATGAAGCGCATATTGAAGGCCTGAGGCAAAACTAATTTGCTTATCAGGATAATATTCCTTGAAAATACATAAAGCAATTGCCGGTTTTTCAGAATCAGGAAACCAATCGCTAATGCCAGGATGCTTAATATGCCAGAGATAATCTTCGCCAAATTTTATTCCTGTTATTTCTTCTACATGTTTATAAGAACTTTCAATATATTTTGCTGTAGCGCCAATAGAAACAGGCTTTTCGGGCAATATCATTCCTCCGGAAAGCACTTCAAAATCCATTTTATTTTTATATTGTGAATGAATTTTTTTTATCACTTCGCCAAATCCATAACACCAGCCGCAATAAGCATCATAACAATAAATTAATGTTTTCATCAGAATTATCTTTGAACAATAAACCTGCCGAAATTCGTATAAATTTCTTTGTCACCAGTAAAATAATATTCGTCCTTATTTGTCGGTTTACTACAATAATCAGTTCATTTTTTGGACGGCTGCTGCTACATTTGCAAACTATGGCACAAAAAAAATTAAAAAGGTTTGGCGAGATAAAAACTTTTTCAAACGTTTTGGAATCTCCGGAAAATATGAGAGGAAACTGGAATGAATTTTTTAAAAATGAAAATAAAACTGTTCTCGAACTCGCCTGTGGAAAAGGGGAATATACGATTGGACTGGCAAAACTGAATTCCAAAAAAAACTTTGTTGGTGTGGATATTAAAGGGAACCGAATTTGGGTAGGCGCTAAATATGCCCTGGAAAATAAATTAAAAAATGTTGCATTTTTAAGAATCCAGATTGATAAGCTTAACCTGTATTTTTCAAAAGATGAAATAGATGAAATCTGGATTACTTTTCCGGATCCACAGCTTCGAATATCAAAGGCAAAAAAAAGATTGACTCATCCAAAGTTTTTGCGGTTATACCAGCAAATATTAAAACCTGGCGGAAAAATTCATTTAAAAACCGATTCCCCCGATTTATATGAATTTACAAAATTGGTTATAAAATTATATAACCTTACTGTCATTTCTGACATTGGCGACGTCTATAAAACGGAAGTATTAGCAGAGGAATTGTCAATAAAAACTCATTATGAGAATCTTAATATTTCTAAAAGCAATTGTATTTTTTATGTGTGTTTTTCTCTGCCGGAAATAATAGAGGAAAATGATAAAGCACTTCAGGAAATTTTAAAAAGCCAAAATGAAAAATGAAGGATTTATAGAAGGGATTCATTTTTATTTTGATGAATCTGGCTTAATGGTACTCACCGAAAAATATCATTTGGAAAGAGGGTATTGCTGCGGAAATGGATGCAGGCACTGCCCTTTTGATTATGAAAAAGTAGAAGGTTTACAAAGAAATGAATTACTGGAAAAAAGAAAAAAGGTGAACCTTGATAAGCAGTAAACGAACAAATATTGAAGAATCGCATTTTTCAGAAATTAAAAAAAAGGAACCAAGATTGGTTCCCTTTTATATTTTATAAAACTATAAATCTAATTAATAACTCCACAAATTCTGTTCGTAATTAAATATTTCATTTTTAATTTTTTCTCCCTGCAATAATTGGAGAATTGGCCTGTCTTTTAATCCCGTTTGATTTTTTAAGTAAGTATCGAAAGGATTGTCCAACGTGCTCTTTATAATTCTGCCATGAAACATTCTTGATTCAAAAAGATCTTCCCAGGTCATTCTTGCTCCGTAATTCTTTCCATTATACACATAATATTTAGCAAATATCGGGCGCATATCGGGATAATAAACCCAGAAAAGCGGCGTATCTCCGAGATCAACTCCTGAATTGGTAATTACCCTTTTCATTGGAGCGATACCCAATATTCTCCAGAACAAGCGGGAACTTTGCTTATCAAAAATTACTTCTTCTTTGATCCTGAATTTATAAAAAGAATCAAGGTTTACTTCCTGCATTACTTCTTTAGTACTAACTACTTGACCTAAACTATCATATTGGGGAACAGCAATACTACCTCCTGACACCACTTTGGCAACTTCTGCTTTGGTCATTGGAGTAGTAAACCGATCGTCAATAGCATTAAAGGCTGTAACACCGCCATTATCAGGGCCGTCCTGGATTGCTTTCAAAAGGATTGAAATAAATCTTTGATTACCATTGTCTTCATCTGCTGAATACCTGAAAGGAAGATTTATTTTTTCACGTGTATCAATTTCACGCCAGATTCTTTCATCATATGCGGCATCTTCCTGGCGAAGTTGCTGATAGGGAAGCGGAGTCCTGTCGGTTATCAAACCATTGTGAACATCTAACGCGGATTCAGGGCGAAGCGAAGGCTTTACATTCGAGATAGGGAGGCTGTCGTTTACAGGAGCCGGAGCCACCACTACTGCAGTATCAACCACGCTAGGTGCCGCGGGCGCTGCAGCAACGGCTGTCTTTTTTGCCCTTTTCTTTACTGTGCGTTTTTTCTTTGTAGTTTGAGCATCTGCCACATTGCACAGTATTCCAAAAGAAAGTACCAGCATCAAACATTTTAAAACAATAGTTTTCATAACCTTTTAATTTATTTCTTATTAATTCAATATAAAGCCTGGGCCAGGTATACTCCTGATAACTCCATCAGGCCCCTGCACTTTTACATTATCAAAAGTAACGGAAGTTCCCGGAATAGACCTTTGTAAAAAACCTTTGACTGGCTCAAGGCTTCCTCCATGAATTTCACCAGATTGTACATTTGGAAAGTTAGCTCCGGAAAAATACATTGTAGCACTTACTATGTTAAAGTGAGCATCAAATTCAAAATTTTCTAATTCAGCACGTGCAAAACTCTGATTTTTAAAAACTACAGATTGTATCCTGCCACCACCACTTGGCCCAACTTTTATCACAGGGTTAGGAATACTTTTTACTCTAAATTCATATGTGCTTGGTTTACCATCTGCATTCACGGTTATTGAAGCTTTTCCAGGATTTTTCACGTTTACTGTGAATTTTCCGGGGCCTCCTCCTGCTGATGTTATTGACCCGTTTTCCATTGATACTTTGGTTTTATCCCAACCCGTGCCCGATGAAATAGTTACAGGATTAGGAACACCAATATAAAACACATTCATTTTATCAAGCATCACTGCCGCACCACCAGGCGTTCCTACAACATAGTTCACGGTTTGACGGACTTGAACCGGTTTACCATCTTCACCAATAAATGAACCGTTGATCTGAACTGTATGTTCTCCTGCACCACTTACGGTAGTTTCGTACTGCCCCTGGCCGTTAACCATGTTCACCGGCTGGCCGTTGATTGTGATGTTACTCTTAACACTTGAGCTATATGCTCCGACCCCGGCAGTAACGGTCAATTTCTGGCCGGGCATAAGATAGTTTGAACTTTGACCAACCAATACACCCACCTGGTCCATATGTACTTCAACAGCGCCAATTTGAGAATGGCAATAAGTTACAATCATATTTTCTGCATTCTTAATATTATTTTGAAATTTACTAAGAATCGTCAAGGCGGCCACAGTTGGCGTCATATGAAAGAAAGTTTGTGTAAAATCTTTGGGTTTACCATCCGAAGAAGCTGGCGGCACTGTACTAACAGGAAAATTATTTTGAAATTGTTTTGCTATACTGTCGTTAATCCCCAGCATATCCTTTTTATATTCATCAAGGCGTGCTTTCAATCTATCGCCTTCTTTATTTGTTTCAAATAACCTGGTAGAAGCATCAAGATTGTCTTCCTTAAAATCTTGAACGCTGTCTTTAGTTTTTTCGTTCCATACTACTTTTAAGTCTGCTGCTTTTTTAAGGGCAAGCTTTAGGCTATCGAGATATACCATCATATCATCGGATAATTTTTTTGCCTGCATTGCCCTCGGTTCCCAAACAGCAGCCTTTTCTTTTGATTGAGGTTCGGTTAATTTTTCTTCTAACGATTTATATAAGGTATTGTTAGATGCAGCAATGTTGTTATTAGAAGTAATCAGACTTTTATCAACAACTTTAAAAGAATCTATCACCTCGTGAGATACATTCAAGGCCAAGATAGCAGTAAGTACAAGGTACATTACATTTATCATTTTTTGCCGGGGATCCCTGGGTAGTCCTGCCATGTTAATTTAATTTACTGTTGGTTAGTTTTTAGAATTTGGATTTTCAAATTATTGCCTTCCCTGCATTGCGCTGAGCATATTACCATAAACCTGGTTTAATTTACCAAGATTATTGGCCAAGGCGTTTATCTGATCTTTAGTAGCTTTTGCATCATCTACTGTTGAAATCATTACTTCACTTGCTTTAGCCATTTTACCATAAAAGCTATTTAAAGTTTTTAAATGATTATTGCTTTCTGTTAGCTCGAGTTCATAGATGCTATTTAAAGAACCCAGGTTTTTGGTAAGAACCTGAACCTGCTCATGAAATCCTTTTGCACTATCAGCAGCACTATTAAAATTACTCATCGTATTCGCAGAATTAGTGTAAGCATCTTTCATCAGGCCGAGGGCATTGGTAGCTTCTTTTGTTTTTGCCGAAAAATCGCCTGTAGATTTAACTACATCGCCTACTTCACCAATTTGGGATACAGTTACTCCTAATTTTTGGAAATTTTCACCAAGCCTTTTCATATTTGCAGGTGTGATCTCTGCATCTTTCATCATTTTTTCCATTGATTGTAAAGCCGGGTTTCCTTCAGGAATAGCAGCAACTGGGGCTACCGGATGAGCTGTTTCGTGTGGCCTGGGTTTTACCCATTCTATACAGGCATATACCATAAATATTCCGGTTTCTGTCCACATACCAACGGTTAACATGGTATCGGCATAACTTTGATGAGTTAGTTTTGCCCATGCGGCAAAAATTACAACTGCAGCACCGGCACTTACCAGTACATCGATTAAAGTTAAAAAGTTTCTTTTGGGAGGTTGTTGGGTCATAACAGGGTTGATTTTTTAGTTTTATTTTTTAGTTTTTGATTTTTTAGCGGCCATAAAAAATGCCCATATTAATATAATTAAATTACAATTAATACAGGCAGTAAAATGTTAAGCTAAAATTTTTTCTATGGGTTATTATTTATTTTTTGAAATTATTTTCTGTCTTTTTTGCCGGTTACTGGTGGCAAATCAATTACGCAACGGAAACCAATGTAAGATTTCGCTGTATCCTCATATTCAAAAGTACGTGTACTGGTGCGAAGGTAATATCCTACATCTTTCCAGCTTCCTCCGCGGATCACTTTACGCTTCATACGTGGAGCATCCTGGTCTTTTGCATTCCAACGAACATCCGGGTTCATATCTGATTGAAAATTATAGCTGCCTTCATAATATAAAGAAGATGTCCACTCTGCCACGTTCCCTGCCATACAATACAATCCAAAATCATTAGGCCAATAAGCATCTGCACGTACAGTGTAAAATCCGCCATCTTCAG
>Ga0134126_10000930_pt1 | contig 37095 bp, 38 predicted proteins | sample KB31752_FD_96881 | JGI IMG/M metagenome (GOLD analysis project Ga0134126, IMG submission 96881) | Terrestrial soil microbial communities with excess Nitrogen fertilizer from Kellogg Biological Station, Michigan, USA - KB3-175-2 | ecosystem: Environmental > Terrestrial > Soil > Unclassified ...
ACGCGGAACAGGCCCGGATCGAGCGTGATGGCACCGCCCATGATGATGCCGCCGGCACTGGCACTGTTGGCCACCAGATATTTCGACTGCGTGTAGTGCTGATCGATGAGGTACTGCGCGCCGGCATCGAAGTCGAGGATGGAATTGATCTTCCATAGCTTCTGTCCGGCGCGATGCCAGGCGTCACCATACTCACCGCCGCCGCGGATGTGCACGATCGCAAACACCCCACCGTGCTCGAGCCAGGCGAGCCGGGAGGCGTTGTAGGAGGGATCCATGGAGATCCCATAGCTTCCATAGCCGAACACCAGCGCCGGGTGCGATCCGTCGCGCACGGCGCCTTTCTGGGTGAGGATCGAGATGGGAATGCGCGTACCGTCATAGCTGACGGCGAATTCCTCGCGCGCCTCGAAGGCATCCGACTCCGTTTTGGAGGGCGGGATCAGTCCGGTGTCGCGTGCAACGCCGGCATCGGCAGCGGCACCGGTATTGGCACCGCGCCTGGCTTCGGTGCCGGGCTCGTAGCTGATCTCCCGCGGGGAGTGCAGCCAGCCCTGCAGATTGAACAGCACACCCGCATGGCGCGGATCGACGCACAGCTCGGCGACCGTCCCGCTGAATGGCAGGGCGATCGTGGTGAGCCCCTGACCGTCGTACCCCACGCGCTGCAACTGGAACGAGGCGCCCGCGCGCACCGCCAGATAGAGCGCATCGCCGGCCGGGGCAAAGCTGTCGAGCACTCCGGCGCCCTCCGGTACGACCACCTCGGCCTGGTCGAGCTGCGGATGGTCGGCCGCAATCGACAGCAGCCGGAATCGTGATGCGCCCTTCTCCGTGAGCACGTACAGCCGCTCGCCGTGCGGCTCGACATCGGTGACCCCATCATCCGGCGTCGCGATACGCTGCCACGGCGTGTCGGCGCCCTGCACCTGATCGAGCGGGGCCACGTAGAAAGTGTTGGGATTGTTATCCATGTTGTGATTCGCGACCGCCACCGCGTAGCGCGAATCCGGTGACAGCACGATATAGCTGCCCTGTCCCTCCGGCACCTCGACAGATGTGGAGACGCCGCGCCCAAACACGGCGGTGTCGCCGTCGCCATGCGCATTTCGACCCAGTACATGCACGTAGGTCACGGCGTTGTACATCGTCTGCGACGGCGGCGTCTGCGGCGTCGTCTTGGGATAGCGCAAATAAAAGAAGGAGCGATCGTCCGGCCGCCACGCCACCACGCAGTCCTCCGTGCGATCGATGGACTCGGTCAGCTCCCGACCGTTGGCCACCTCGCGCACGTGTAGCACGCTGTTCTCCGAGCCGCCCTCGGAGACGCCATAGGCAACGTAGCGGCCGTCCCAGGAGGGCGCATACCAGTCCAGGGCATAGTGGTGCGCACTGTCCTTGGCGAGCTTGGCCGGATCGACGAGGATGTGTTCCTTGCCGCGCACTCCATCACGCCAGGCGAGCTTGGCAAGCTGCGCCCCGGGCTGCAGCACTTCGTAGAAGAGCCGCTCGCCGCGACGCTGGAAATCGCCGCGTCGCAGATCGCCGCCCAGCAGCGCCTCGAGCTGCTTGGCCAGCGCGGCGCGACCCGGGATGTGCGCAATGACCTGGTGCGTGTAGTCGTTCTGCGCCTTCATCCAGGCCTGGACCTCCGGGTCCTTGAGATTCTCCATGTAGCGATAGTTGTCAGTCACGGCGGTGCCGAAGTAAGTGGTGATCACCGGGCGCACGGGTGCGACCGGTGGGCCGGCATCGGCGGCAACCGCTATGAGCGGCAATAGCATCAGGACTGCGGTCGGGAAGATGGGAAAGCGAGCGTGCCGCCTCATAGCAATCTCCTCAGTCGCCCGAATCACCCTTGGGTTATCGGGCCGTCCTGCTCAATCGTCCGCTTGATCTGCTCGTAGCCATCAGCGATTCCCAGCATGATTCGTCGAGCATCGGTGTTGCTGAATTGCTCAGCAATGGCTCGGGCCTCGTTGGCACACCGCTGCCAGAAGTGACTATCCGCGATGTTTTCACGGTGAGAGCCGCCCGTCAGCGCTTCCTGGCTGCGCGTGACCGCAGCCTCCTTGACCGCCCGCACGACCGCCGGGCCAAGCCGCGCGAGATTGTGCTTGAAAACATAATCAATTGCCCCGCGCTGCAGGGCCCCGATCGCGACCTGCTCGTTCATCTTGCCGGACACGAACAGGAACGGGACGCTGGGGTCAAGCTCGCGGACGACTTTCAGCGCCGCTTGTCCATTGAAGCCCGGCAACTCGTAGTCCGAGAGTATTACCGACGGACGAAACTCCGGCAGCGCGCTGCGTAGCTGTGCCTCGGTCTGGACCCGACAGGACGTGACGCTCAAGCCGAAGCGCTTCAGAAGATGCAGGATGAGCTCCGCATCTACCTCAGCATCCTCAATGAGCAGCACCCGCAACGGCTCCTGGAGACTCATGGCAGATGATGCTGGGATTTCATGAAGGTGCTATCCGCGCTGATTGCCACGACCCTCGCCGTCCGGTTGCCTTATGGTGCCTGTGCCCGATCGAGCCGGCCTTGAACTGCGTCCTAAACTTCACAAGTGTGCCTCAAGCCCGCGCGTATTGGCCACCGAGGGCGGGCAGATCGTCGTGCGATGGTGGGTCGGGTGTCCACCTAACAAAGCCCGCAAGGCTTTGATCGAATTAGTCTATTCGGCAGTCGAGCAGACTAGATACCGTAAAAGTTACCGCCGATTCGGAGCGACGCCCCCTCCTCTGGCCATCTTTATAGCGAAGACCATTCCCGCTCAAGAATCGGTCCGCGAGTCGCGCTAAGCAACATCAGGGCGGCCCGATTCGCCGCGGCCGCCTCCAGAAACCCGCGCTCCTGGCTCACGATGCCAGCTTTCCGCAGGCTTGTAAGCCCCGTTTCGGCTTCAGACAGGAGATTCTCGTGGTCTTGGGCGGTTTCCCGGAAAGTCGGCTGCCGAGCTGAGGCTACTTGCTGTCGCAGACACTGTAGGTAATGGCGGAAGGCATCAGGCTCTCCGAAGTCGACCGTCGTCGGTTGTGCTCCGGAAAACAGCCTGGATGCGAACGATCCATCCATATCGGGAGGCGCCTGCAATGCCTGCAGCTGTTGATGCCGCCAGGCAATATCTAGATACGGGACCTTGAACTCGGACAGCGCGCGCGGAGCGTAGTACCAGGTCGCGTGGCGCCTGATGTCGTCATCGTCTGAAGTGTCAAATTTCGTTGGTGAGAATCGGCGTACGTTGAGCCACGTGCCAGATGCGATTGCATTTGCTCCAGCAGCAGCAGCGATCAGCATCTGGTGGGCCGCGTAGCCGACGACGACGGCTTTCCCCGCCAGGCGCGCGCCGGCGATGATATCGAGCACCCTGGCGACCCACATTGGATCATCGACCAGATATTCGTCGTTGGGGTGCCCAGCCACTAGGTAGATCCCTCCGACTTCCCAACCCTCGATCGCATCGCTCAGCGTCTCCGCCCGATCCTCGTTACGGGCGGCCTCACTGTTCAGCGCTACTGTCGCAAGGATACGGGCGGGATCGACACCTCTTCGTCCAAGCTCCTCAATTGCAGCAGTCACCGGCTGAAGTGCATCGTCACTCACCACGGAGACACATGGGCTCGGCGAAATGATATGAGAAGTGCCGTACGCCGCATTCGCCGCGAGTAGCTCGTCGATGACTCGCGACAGTTCACTGATGTCGCGCCAATACTCTGGTAGCCGCGGCCAGAAGGCATGCGCAGTGAGCCGGGGGTGCCGGCAACCTGGCACATACAGTTGCGGATCGAGCATGACCGCCCCTGAGGCCGCCGAAATCTTCGAGCTGAGCTTGCTCATCTGCTGAGCGCTCGTGTCGCGCGGACTTAGAATGACAGTGCCACCACCCCAATGGCGTACGAGCACCTCGCAGTGCTCCATCATCCCCCAACCACACTGCAACATCAGTTCCATACGGCGCAGCTACCTAATCTCTTGGATCCAGCCATGTGCCTTCGCAGCGGTCCGCGGCCTGAGGCTTCGACGAGATCGCGTCATCACCATCACCAAGTCGCTGAATCGTCCAGCCGCATCGACATCCCTGTTTGGCCTTGGCAGCTCGCTGTGCATGACACGTCTCAGCGCCTCGTTCGGGTCAGTCGTGCCTTGCGTGAACGGGTTTACTCCCATAAGCGCCTCGTAGAGCGTCACCCCGAGCGCGAATAGGTCGGCCCGCGCATCGATACGGTCCTTGTAGTTGAGGATCTGCTCGGGAGGGGCGTAGCCTGGCGACAGCGGACCGTGACCCGCACCAGCGACGGTCAAAGTCGCGAGCTCCAGGTGCCGAGCGATGCCGAAGTCAAGCAACCAACATTTCGACCGTGCTGGATCGACAAAGATATTCTCAGGCTTCACATCTCGGTGAACGATTCTCTGCTTCTCGGCTTCGCTCAGTACGTAGGACACGTCACGTGCCACGAGGAGAACTAAGCCGTCATCGAGGGGGCCGCCGCTGAGCAGCGTTCGAAGATTGTCGCCCTCGAGCCATGCCTCGATGAGCCAAAAGGTTGGTCGAGGCGCCCCTGCGAACAAGCCCATCGCGTAGATAAGCGGAACGTGCGGACATGCGGTGCTCCGCACAGCCTCCACTTCTCGCTGAGTGCGCTGCGGATCGGCGAAATCGGAGAATACCTTCAGCGCCACGGCACCGTGCGTGGCGTGATTGGCCTTGTACACGGATTTCTGGCCACCGCCGGTCACGTAAGTAATCCCGGTCAAATCAGGAAACTGCGCAGCGAGGACTGCGGGCGCAATCGCGAGCGGGTTCATCGCCCCCGCCTTCCCTAGCTCAGCCTTCCAAATCCACGCCAGACCCACTCGTTAAACAGCCAGGAAGCATACGATTGAGGCAACCGATCGCGCCGGGAACGTATCTGTGGAGTCGAGAGGCTTCGATCAGCCGAGAGGACTCCCACACCCAGTCGGGCGGCATCATCAGTCAGGCTTCCAGCAGCCGGAATGCGTGGGAGCAGTAGAAAAGACTCTGACGCGAACCAGGTATTCAAGAATGCCTGCTGCAGGCCGCGGCGCCAGTCCTTGATTTTCGCCTCAAGTGCAATTATGCGCCGGACGGCGAAAATCTCGCGCAGCGGCTTAATTCGAATCGAACGACTCGATACTTTTACAGTCCCAGCAGCAGACAGGCGGTCAATCGAACGCTCCGTTTCCAGTCTATTCTGCCGGCTTCGGATCTCAGCTCTGGAAAGCGATCGAGCGCCATGGATGTACTGCAGCAGGCGAAGATCGCCTCCTGTGAGCTCCGTGCGAGAAACGGGCCATCCGTCAGCCGCTGCGCGATCCCAATATACGAAGACCAGATCGGGGTATCCCGTCTCAAGGCGAGGCTCGTGAAAAATCGACAGGGCGCAGCCGCCCCTATGACCACAGATGTCGCGATCGAGAAAAGATTGGATGACGTCCAGCTCGGGCCCCTTCGTCGCGATCCTGCATTGCACCTGAATCCCCCTTCCCCCTCGTACGGCGCCGGCATCTTAGCATCGTGCTTTTGGGATGCCACTGCGGGGTCGCGATCCCTCGGATTCGCTGCCTGAGTTCTCGTACCGGCCCAGTCTGAGCTGCCCTTCTGTCCGATCAGCATAGGGCCGTCGGCGCGCAGCGCTAATCGCCGGTACTCGTGTGCCCTTTGGCGTTGTTCATCGTCGCTGTTTCCGATGTCTCTTCGGGTGTGAAGGCGCACACTATGGTGATGTGCATCCGCAGTCCCGCAGCAAGATGAACGCCGAGGCTGCTATCGACATTCGTGCCTTCCTAGCGCACCTGCACCACCTGACCGCCGATATACCGCTGCGTCGAGTGGACCAGCAGCGCAATGTCGCTGGCCACGCGCTCGTGCAGGCGCTGGCGGATAGCCACGGCCCCAATGAGCAGCCGCCTTACTGGACGCCGGTCGAGTGTGCCGATGTCCTGCAGGTACTGTGCAGCATTTCCCCGCAGCTCGGGCGGTGCTACTGCAAGGATGACAGCACGATCGCCGGCTACGCAGAAGTCATGCATCATCTGCACGATTCGATCCTGATGACCAGCGCCCTGCTGGGGGCGCAGGACAATCCACCAGGTGGGCGCCGCCCCTACCTGGTAATCGACAACACGCAGGGATCAACAGGCGGTGAAGGCTAGCGACATCGGCCGCCACCCAGGCAAAGGATCGCCAATGCGCATCGGTCGAACTTCGAGCACGTGGGGCCTCTGTGCTCTTGCCCTGATTGCGACAGCCGCAGTGCTTTGGCTAGCGGCCCTGATCGGCATTCCGCCGTTTGCGAGCTGGCTACAGGCCGGTGGCGGCGTACTCATGCTCCTCCTGGTCGGCAGCGTCCTGCTCCTAGTCGCGAGCTCCGTGCTGTATGGCCTCAGCTACGCCTTGCGCCATATTCGCGACTGGCCGCACAGCGCCAGCGTCAGCATGACCTTCCTCAAACGAAACGCCTTCGAGATCGCGCGCGCCGCACTCATGCTCTTTGCCGTCGCTCTGATGTTCACCGCCGTGCGCACCTACTACGGCTGCCACTTTGAGCATGAGTGCTGGACCATGTCGATGATGGCCAGAGCCGATAACAGCGCCGTGGAAATCGCAGGCTCTGGAATCGCCATATGGGCTTTCGTGGCGTGGCTTAGGCGAGTGAGGCATTGACCGGCGCCATGGACGAGATCAGCTGCGACCAGGCACGCTCGATTGCCGGCGACCTGCTCCGTCTGTCAAAGGAATCCGCGAGGCTCGAGATCGACCGCGTCATCAATCCGCTGGAGTGGAATGACGGCAAGATCGGGGGTTACTTTACGCGTCCCTCCCGCATCGAGGATTGTTGGCTGGTAATCCTGCGCCGGCCAGAGTTCTTCGGCTTACGATCGACGGACATCATGTTGATCGATCGAGCGAGCGGCCGGCTCGTGTACTTCGGTGATGCCGGCGACGAGGGATAGCGCAGCCGTGGCAGACGACCGGCCCCTATTTATCGTGTCCGGGGGACAAACTGGTGTCGATCGCGGCGCGCTCGACGCCGCGCTGGACGCACAATCACCGTGCGGCGGATGGTGTCCCGCTGGCCGCAAAGCGGAGGACGGCCCGATATCGGAGCGTTACCCGCTCAAGGAGCTCGCTGGCGGCGGCTATTACCAGCGTACCCGCCAGAACGTCACCGACAGTGACGGTACGCTCGTCATCACCTTCGGCGAGGCAACCGGCGGCACTGCACGCACGATTGGGGTCTGCCGGCGCTTGGTGAAGCCTCATCTGGTAGTCGACGCAGCTCAGACGCCGGCATCGATATCTGCACAGGCGGCGTTCCAGTTCATCGAAGTTCACGGCATCCGCCGCCTCAACGTCGCCGGCCCCCGGGCGAGCGGCGCGGCGCGAGGCTATGGCTACGCGCACGAACTGATCACTCTACTGCTGCGCCGGCGCTCTGCCGGATAAGCCGAGCGGTCAGTTGTCCTTGGCCACGCATCTGCCGCGCGCGCTGGCGGCAGCCTGTTGGCAAGATGGGGCATCGTAGTAGTTGCACTGGGTCGCGTAGGACGTAACGACGCAAAAGGTTGCTCCACCCTCGGGAGGCTTCGCCTCTTCCTGATTTACGATACAGCCGCCTCTGGCCGCAGCGGCAGCCTGCTCGCAGCTCGGCTCATCGTAGTAATAGCACTGCTTGCCATAGGAAGTAACCACGCAAAACGGCGCTGCAAGGCATGCTCCCGCATAGAGAGCGGCCAGGGCTCCGAGGGCAACAATTGTTCTGTGGCGCATTGCTCTTCCTTTCCCCGTCCATGAGATTGATTCGATTGCGAACGCCTGCGGCAGTCTCGTCACCGTTCCCCTGGCTTTCGGCCTGCAGGGGCTCTGGAGCGGTCCTCGGAGGTGACCGTCCGCTGCGTAAGGCCATCGGTATCCGGGATGCGGCTCGCCGGCGTGTCCGTGGGCCACTCATGGAAGCGCTGTGGTCCCCTCCCATCCCCCAAGTCCACGGTCACCTCCAACGTCGACTCAACGGGCTTTGTTGCCGCAGATGGCATTGCTCCCTCCCAGTCTCAGCGCGGAGCATACGCCAGAGGCAATCGCGTTTTATCGTGCACGCACGTTAAATTTCGCGGGCTGCCGGCCGCGCAGTTACGCGCTCCGTTGTACTGCTAATATCAGCATGCTAATATCAGCAGATGGGCGGACGCACAAAACGCACGCAAGTAGCACTGTACTTGGATGAAGAGCAGGTTCAGGCGCTGGCGGACCTGGCCGCGCGCACAAATCGAACCCAGCAGCAGGTGCTCAGGGAAGCGCTCGATGCGGAGCTCGCTAAGCATCGGCCGCCAAAGGCGAAGCGAAAGGCATAAAGAGCGCCGCCCGGGGCTGCGTCAACAGCGCCCGAGCGGCTAACCGCAGTCAACTACGAAGGAGATGACCATGGCTGAATCGAAGTCTACCCGGCGTTCGCCGGTCAAGGCTGACTTCCGCATTGCCCCCGGCGTCCGCAGTTATGCCGGAGTCGATGGAGCACTCAACGTCGTTCGCGTGTACTGGGGCCCTGAATGGATGAACTGCGGAGACGCTCAAGCCCTCGTTTACCACGGAAACGCCGAGGCGCTAATAGCCATCGGGGCCGCCACCGCAGAGATGCTCTCCAGGCGACCAAGGGGGTGCCGGCGCAAACGCATCGATAGCGATGGCAACCCATTCGACGTGGTCTTCTATAGTCGCCAGAGCCCTGACGGTCCCGTGCAGTTCTGCAGATTGGTCCGTCGCGGGCCGCGCGAATTGCTTGCACTGCTGCCTGGAGCTGAGGCGGCGCTCGCTATCCACGAAAAGCGGCAAGCCAGCACTGACACACCGCAGGACGTGGGCCAGGGCGAGAGTCGGCTCTCACTGTCCGATGCCGGCGATGCGCTCGTTGCTCACCGCATGCTGGCGGACGATCAGGCCGAGTTTCCGGAGGCTGTGCAGCATCAGGTCGAAGTGTTGCTTCGGCGATTTCAGCGGGAGGCAAAACCATGAAGAAACAGCTCAGGGTCGTGCAGCAGGATCTGGAACCCATCTTCGTGGCCCAGCGCGCAGCGGCACTCATGGCCCGCTTCCCGGGCATTGAGTTCGTGGTGATGCAGCAAAAGAATTGGGACCGCCCTGAGCGGTTCCAGACCATCACTTTTCGCGGCTCGCGAGAAGCGCTTGAGCGCTTTGGGCCGATGTCCAAAGCCCTTGCGAAGCACAGTGGCTATACCGACGAGTTCGGTGATTTGTGGTACGCGCAACGATACCCGGACGGGACCCTCGCCGGCTGCGTACACAGTCATTGCGAAGGCGCGGAAGCACCCTGGCGCGCGCGGCGCTGGCCGCAGGCCGGGCTCAGTAGCCGCGTGCGGACGATGATTCGGCGCCTAGCGCGATCGCCGGCGCAGTAGGCAGAGGCGACAACGGTACGTCAGCGCCGCCGTTGGGCGCTTCCACTTCGAGCCCGCGATGACCTCGTGGGCTTCTTTTTACGCGGCCCCGGCACACGAGGCGGCTTAGCGAGCTGTGGGAGCCGAACATCGAATCGTGAATGGCCGCACGGCGGCGCCCCCACAGGCACGCTACGTTCCGGGAATGAATATTTCGCCCGCGATTGTGGTCAAGAACGTGCGCTGCTGCGGGACGGCCGAAAGGCTTCTAATCTGTGCGTTGGCGCTGCTATTGACCGCATGCGCCACAGTCCCGGTACAGACCACGGCCGGCACGTGGATGATCTCGGCGCAGGTGCCGTTCAGCGGGCCCACCGGCGCCCTCAACCAGGCCATCATCAAGGCCAATAATTTCTGCGCGTCTCAGGGACCAGGGCAGGCGGCTAAGCTCGTATCGAACACCACCAAGGAATGCATGCTGCACGGTGGCTGTGGCGAGGCGCAAATCACATTCATCTGCGCCACTTCGGCGCCGCCCACAGCCCAACGGTGACCAGGTAGGGCCGCCGGCGACCACTTCGCCGCCTTCGCAGTTGATGAATAGGCTGACGCATACTGTGCGCTGTGGCCCCGCTCCCGCGAGGCGCCACGACTAATGCTACCGAGGAAGGGACTGCCGTGTCTGTGAGTGACCTGGCAAAGCTAAGAGTAACGGTAAGGCATATCCTGAATCTCTGGCCCGCGGTGCTACATCGGCGCGGATACCTCCGCCGCATGGCGCAAAGCGAGGAACTCAGGGCAGCGCTTCATCACACCTACGCAGGCCATGTCTTCAATGCTGTCCACGCTGCTTTCTCGATGGATCTCGTGCGGGCTGTCGGTTCCCTCATTCTGGATACGAGACGCGGCACCGCCAGCGTCGCGCGGGCCGTCATGCTCTTGAAGAGGCCAGATGTGGTGTCCCAGCTAAGGGCGCAGGAGTACGAGCCGCGGCCGGCGTCGTCCCGCGACGAGGAGATGCAGGAGGCCATCAAACAGCTACAGGCCAGGGAGTTCGATTCTGTCTTCAGTGCTCTACCAGGACACCTGGAGCGCATTTCCACGACCGTGCTTGATGCTCCGACGGCTAGACTCATCGAGGATATCCGCAATAAGGCTGTCGCTCATAGCGCCATAGAACACGATGGTGGCGAATTTAGGATATGGCCGGCCGAATCAGCAGGGCTGACCTATCAGCAGCTCGACGACTACATCGATCTTTGTACGCAAGCAGTCGATCGGCTGAGCCACGTCGTGCTGCGTACTGCCTTCGCCTTTGACGATGTCCCAAAAGTTCAGCAGCGGTACGCGGATGACTACATCGAGGCTCTGGTGATCGGATTGAACCATCAGCGGCAGGAGCGAGAGCGAAAGCGCCAGGAGAATCTGCGGCAGATGCGGCGAACCTAGAACAGCTTCTTCCATCCAGGGGTGGTCTCGCGCCATCCCCTCGCCGCGAGGCACGCGCGCAGCAGGTCTCGATTAACCCCGGTGCCGCTGGACTCCTCGCCGAAGGCCCCGGCAGAGTTGGCCACTAATGTACCGGAAGACTCCGGGCCCGCGGCCTCGCGCATGCACTGGTAATCGTCTCGACTCAGCTCGACCTGAGTCCATGCTGGGTGCGTGTCGTTGACGAAGCTCGCTCGATAGGCGCAGCCGCCGAGGGCCGCCAGCGCGAGGGCCGCGCCCGTGCGCGCGGAGCGAAAAATGTTCATATGGCAATACCGAAGTCCCGGGGTTCCACTATGCCGGTGGACGGTAATCCGGAGTGTGAGGAGGCTCACGCGCTGCGCGCTCTCCGTGCGGATAATGCACGGCGCCAAAAAGGGAGACAGCGCGTGGAAAATGTTAAACCCTGCCCGTTCTGCGGAGAGCAGATCCTTGCGGTCGCAGTGAAGTGCAAACACTGCGGGTCGGCCATCGGCAGCTCGCCGAGCGTGACCCGCAAGCGGGCGAAGCTGCCGTCCTGGGTGGTTACCACCGCTGTCGTCATTGCCGTACTGATCGGTGCGACCTATCTGACCAACTGGAATCAGACTCGGACCCTCTCAGGGTCTGGATTCTCGAACGCCGATATCAGCCAGGCGGAATCGAGCATCAGGGCCCAATACGAGAAGCAGCACGATACGGTCCTGGATGTGCAGATGATCCGCGAATCCCCCACCAGGCTGTCCGGCTTCGTGAAATTGAAGATGCCCGCCATCCCCTATCTCGGGGCGGTCGTCTCCAAGACCTGCACCGCCACCATGGGTGAGGACCGGAAGTACATTTGGCAGTGCGCGTGAGGCCACCATGCGAGTAAAGCTGTTTGTCGGCGCCTTGGCGGTTCTGTTGCTTTCGGCCACGGCATGGGCGTCATCGTGTGACGAAGAGACCATCGACACCGTCTCCGAGGATGGCGACCTCATTGTGCTCTCGGATGGGAATGCATACGACGTGGTCCCCGGCGATGAGGTGACCGCATCAGAGTGGCAAGAAGGCGATTCCGTCCTTATGTGCGGGGACAAAATTATCAACAAGGATGAAGACGGGGAATCGATCGACATCACGCCTCACTAGCCGTCGCGTGTGCTGCTGGTGTCGGCGCCGTCTTCGGGCGGCGCGGAGCTACTCCGAGACAACTCTCAGATCGTAGCTTCTATCCTGTAATAGAGTTCCTCAGCCAGATGGGCGGCATCCCTCCACAGGATGTGGTTGTACTGGCGAGTGTCAAAATGCATGTCTGACCGGGCGCTGCCCTCCCTGCACGTCCAGATCACGGGTCGGCCGAACCCCAGCGCATACCCTGCCTCGAAGTAGACGCCGGTATTGGCGCCAGTCACATCCGCCACCAGGAACCGGCACCGCTTCAGTTCGGTGACGATTCGCGCATCGATCTGGTCATTGTGCGGCGGGTCGTTAGCCAAGTGCGGCTCGAATCCGGCTTTCACAATGGCAGGCGCAAAAGCCTCCCTATAGAGCGCCAGCATATCTTCCCGGAAGGCCATGGCTACGAATCCGACGTTTGAAGCCTCCGTCTTGTCGAGTAAGCGTGCCGCCGCCTCCCAGCCTTGCGGCCTGATCACCCACTGGTTGTTCGCCAGTCCCTGGAGGTGCTGGCGATCCGATAGGCAGCCGAGGTAATAGCGCATCTCCTGTTCATCGAGTGCACAGGCCAGGGAGCGCTCGCGCCACGCATCGATGGCGAACGGGCGACCGGGCTCGGGATGGAGGCGTGCCAGAGACAGCAACAACAGGTCAGGCTTCTGGTGAGTCCTGGGATCTGGTAGCACCGCTATGATGGCCGGCAGGGAATGGCTCGTCAGGTGAGGAGGTTTCCGCCCTTCCAGCTGGTGCTGCTTGGTCCAGTAGCTGAGACGGTGCCGGGCTACCTCAGGTGGGAAGCTCGAGAAGTACTGCGACATTGAGATCGTGTAGACCCCGCAAGTCGTGCAGTCCAGACGCACGGATTCGGACCCATGCGGAAATGGCTCGGGGAACTCGCCTCCGCATACCCAGCAGATGTGATAGGAGGCCAGCAGGTCGGCCATTGACACGTTTTCAGTCCTCGCCCAATGAAGCCGAGGATGCTACCACCGCAAGCGAAAGCGTGAGCCCCCCAACGCCCGCTGCAGCTTGCCGTTCACCAACAAGGTTATGCGTGCCCATCCTTCGAGGCCGCCAACAAGTCTTCCACACCCAGCTCACGCGCGAAGTCCTCGCCCAGCAGCGGCAGTAGCATCCGCGTCATTTGCTCCAGCTGGCTTGTTGGCACCCCGGTCAGGTCCAGCTTGACGTGCGTGCGCTTCAGGCTGTGCCGCTCGAGGATCAATTTTTCGGCGAACATGCCCAGCTGGCGGCCGATGCTGTCCTGGTAGCGATGTCTGATGCTCGAGTCGGGCAGCCGATAGCTGACATGGCCCCTCTTGCTTGTCACAACGTCGACCGCGGCACGCTGCTCCCGCGTCAGCTTGTTCAGCGGCTTTAGGCGCAGCGGGTAGACCGGCTGCCCGTTGAACTGCACCACGTTCCCTTTGTCATCCGTCAGAGGGTCCGAGCTCTGCTCGACGAAATCGCCAGGGTCCAGGAACGCCACCGCTGCCATCCCCCGCAGTACATCCTCCTCACCGATCGCCAGCTGTTCGCCCACCTTGCGGGCCTTCGCCTCCTGCAGGGGTTGCAGATAGGCCGCGAAGCGCTCCAGCTTTTGCTTCGCGCGGGTCGCAATGAAGTGCGCTTTGCCCTTGAATCCTGCCTCCTGGTAAGCGCGTACGTGGTCGAAGTGAACCAACCACCGCTGGCAGAACTTGCGGTCCCGCTCGCTGTTCGGTGCGTACGCTATCTGTACGCATTGCGAGCGGCTCACCCGAGCCACGGGAGCCTCCAGAAGACGTGCTCGATGAGCTCGATAGCGACCATCTTGCGCACGTCAATGCGCTCGCCCGGTCAGGTGCGCCACGCCAGCGACAATCTGATCCAAAATCGGCGTCACCAACGGCAAAGCCGCCGGGCATTCGATCTGCATGCCGGCCGCGATCTTCTCGCAGAGCGCACCTAGATCGACCGCCTCGCGCCCCAGAATATCGAACGCACGATGTACCGCGCGCAGCCGCTCGTTCAGCAGATCTGCGCGGGCTTTGAGCGCGTAAACCTCACGGGCGAGGGCTGGGCTCATCTGCTCGACAATGGCGGCCACTGCTCCATCGCAGTCCGCCGTGCCGGTGTGGTGCCGTCGTGCCGCCATGTGTTGCCTCTACTCGCTACGAAAGTTTCTGATCAAATGTCCGGAGTGCCGTTGCCACGCGCTCAGGCAATTTTACCGGCATCGATGCCCATAGCTGGGCGAAAGCGGGGTGTCCGGCGGCACGCAGCGCGCGCACCGCTTGGGCGCGACTCTTGCCTTGGATGATCGCGCTTATGCGATCGGCCGCCGCCTGCGATCTCTGTCTCCGGATCTCGCGCTCGGTCTCTCGAAGCCGCAGGCGCTCCTGCTGAATCTCCTGGCGCAGTGCGCGCACCTGTTCCTGATCGCCCTGCCGCTGTGCCTTGCGTAGGTGCTGGGTCAGGCCCCGCAGGTATGCCTGCTGGTCATGCTCGCGATCGTAGCGCTCGCCCTGCTCGGGATTGGTCACGATGGACGGGGCCGGCGTGACGCCGATGAACGGTGCGGCCTGCAACGCTTTGCCGCGGATGCCGACCTCGCCGGCGCCCTGGAACTTTCGCGCCCCCTGGACAGAGAAGGGCAGCACCTCGCGCGCTGCATAACGCGCGCTCTCGAGGGTCTGCTCCCAGAGTGAGGAATCAGGGTTGCGGATGGCATCGCCGTAATAGTCCCGGTTGTTCCAGATGTCGTAGACCAGGCCGATCAGGGGATTTGCTTTGTTGGCGATCGTCGCGGCCGGGTGATGCCAGTACTCGTAGATGTCCTTGACGTACGCCGGCAACGAGATCCGCTCTGGACTACCGTCTGCGTTCGGGCGTCCCGTGCGCGGGAAGAAGTAGTCCTTCAGTTCCTTGGGCCCCTCGCCGGTCAGCAGGTATTGCAGCGTCGCGCCGAGCATCGCGACCGTGGCCGTCATGGCAATGACATAGGGGATGCGGTGGCCGACCTGGTCGGCGATCCGATGCCACTTCGTGCCACTGGCTTCGGACTGTTCACCGTCACGCTGTGCGGTCCCAGCGGCCGCGCCTTCGGCACCTGCACCTTCCGGGCTTTCCGAAGCGGCGTGCTCTGCACCCTCGATCGGTGCTCCGCGCGCGAGGTAACCGATGAGCCGGACAGCATCGACCGGCGCTCCGCCGATCTCTCGGATAGTGCCGAGGTTCCAGCCTACCGCGCGCACCGTCAGGTGCGTGATGTCCTTCCACGTGCGATCCCAGAAAAGATTGTCATAGACCATCTCGCCCAAGCGGTTGTCCACGCTGTTCCAGATGGACTGCATGGCGCGTGCGAACTCCTCTGACCCCTCGAGCGGGTGGCGCTGAATGTGATCGGCCGCCATGTCCGCGAACACTCCCAGCTTCTGCAGCGGGACAATGTGCTCCATGATCCAGGCGCTACTGGCGCGCGTGACACGACCGGCAATCTCGAAGGGCAATCGCCACGCTGGCATCTCCACAGCCATGGACTGCAGTTCGCGCCACAGGTGCGTGGGATACTCCAACGCGAAGCTGCCGGTGGCTTTCGTGAGCTCGGCGAAGCGGTGATGCGGCTGCGTCAACGCCGCCCGGATGTCCTGCGACAGCGAGTGCACACCAACACCCCTGAATGGACTCACGCCCCGAGCCGCCTGGAAGTAGTTGTCCATCTTCACGCGGCCACCTGCCGCGATGAGTCCCTCGACGATGCGACGCAGCTCTGGCGCTGCGCCTGCGATGTTGCTGTAGGCCTTGAGGAGCTTCGCGCCGCGGCGGATATTCGCCAGCGCCGCGCCGGGCCCTGTGGCCGCTTCCATGAACGCTCGCAGTGCGCCGATCGGCTCGCCGTGCAGCAGACGCTCAACAGCGAGGGCGTTCTTGCTGATCACAGCATCGAGTGTCGTAAAGCCGAGATGGAACGCCGAGAAACCCAACTGGAGTGCATTGACCGCATTCGAGATGCTGCGCACGAGCTGCACCGGTGCGACGCGGGCCAACTTGGATGTGGACAGTTGATTATTGATCACCCGTGCTGCGTCCTCGGGCATGATGTAGCGGCCGCGCTCGATGAACCCTTGCTCCTGCTGACTCCACTGGCGCACACGGCCCACCGCATCTTTGATTTCTGTCCATCCCTCGGGCATGGGCTTGTGGGATGGCAGGAAGATCGCCAGCCCTGAATCTCTCAGCCTCTGCATGAGCTTGACGCCAGCGGCGAACCGCTGCATCTCCCTGACCTTCAGGAAGGTCAACGTCAACGGATTGGTCGTGACCGGGCGCAACCCCAGCGCCATGCCCTCGCGCATCGTGGGTATTTTTCGCTGCTTCAGGAACGTCGCAGGTCCTCGCAGTGGCCGGTGACCCGCCACCTTCGCAAAGGCTCTTCTGGCGGCACTTGGATCTGCCCATATGTGCGGGAAGTAGTTTTCGATGAAGTTATCCAGCGCTCCGACCCCAAGCTCACGCACGTGATCGCGCCACGTATCCAGTATCGAGCGAATGACGTCAGCGGCGCCCTGTAGCTCGGCGCGCGGCTGCGAGCGCCCGGTCTCGATCGCGTCAATGAACTCCAGCCGATCGGTTGGGGATAGCAAATCGAACTGCCGGCTGTAGGCTTCCAGCCGCTCAACAGACTCGTGCGTGGCCTGCGCGAGGCCGCCGAGGGACTCGCGTGCGATGAGAGCGGTAGCTTTCGACTCCGGACTCACATTCGCTGGATCCAGGAGCCGGCGCGCCCAAAGGGCGAATTCGTTCTTGGGGACGTCTGCGATCGCGCGCCGAGCGAGTTCGTAGCCGGCACGCGTGGTCGGCGTCTCTGTTTGCTCCTCCGGCATACCGGGTTCAGGCTGCGCACCGTATTCAGCGCGTTGTTCGAATACAGCCTGGCCGCGCATCACGTGCGCGGCGAGTTCCGGGGTAATGTCGACGCCGTGTACATCGGCGCTCGCCGCCCCGACGACGTCATAGCGCGGCTCCTCGCCAGTGTCCCGATTTTGGATTTCCTCGAGTTCCCGCACACTGCGGATCGGCGTGGTTTGACCATCGTCCCACAGCACGACACGCTTACCGTCCGCGATGGCTTCGAGCGCCTGCCCGTAGGAGACGCCCTCTTCGCTCTTTTCGGTCGGTATGTGGCTTGTCTTGACCGAAGTGTTGAAGCGCTTAACTAGCTTACCGGTGATCGATGGCAGCATCTGATCATAGAAGGCACGCATGCCTTCGCCGCCAACCTTGAGCTCAAGGCCCTCAAGCTGCGCCCAAGTGCGCACCCGCTGGATCAGTGAGGCACTGACGCCCTCGGTCTGCGCGAACTGCTGAGCCGCCTCTTCGGTGTCGTGCAGCGGGCCTACTGGCCGGCCGCTCAATCCGTACACGCGAAAGCCACCGCGGGGCTTGGCGAGGAGCTTGTCGGCCGCGTCCTTGCCTATCAAGTCCGGCAGGTCTTCGGGTCGAACCCCGGTTTGCTGAATGACCTTCTCGCCACCCTTGCCGTACGCGACGAAATCCGAGCCGTTGTAGACCACGGAGCTGATGTGCTTGGACAAGTCGTATCGGGCGGCATTGGTGTCGCCGCTGTCCCACGTCATCCGATCGAAGCCGTGCTCCGCTGAAAACCTCAACATCCGCTTCATCGCGAGCTCGGGCCACGTGGTCTTGAACGGCGCATCCGGTACCTTCTCGCCGGCCTGTACCATTCGCTCCGTATTGATGGTACGCAGATGGCGCTCGGCATAAGCGCGCGCGCCCTCCATCGTCGGCTCGATCCCTTTGCCGATGGCGAAGACTCGCTGTACTTCGCCGCCTGGCTCGCGGGCGAAAACGTGCCACTGGTGCTTGTCAAAATCTTCGATATGATCCAGCGCCAGATCATGATTAAGCCGCTGCCGATAGCCGCCCTTGCGCCCCTTCTGGTGCCAATCGCTCTGTACCTCTGCGAGGTGCAGAACCTTGCGACCCTCCGTGTCTCGGCGCTCATCGAAGCGCACATGAGCTAGTACGTTGGGCTCGCTCCAATGTGGCGAGCGGTAATTCTGATCGCTCTTGATCTTGCCAAACATCTGCGTGAGGCGGCCAATTTCGGCTTCGGCCTCAGCCCGAGTCGGGAAGGTCTCGTCCTGCAGACCGGGAGCGCTCACCCGGTACAGGCCATTCGGCAGCGCCGTGATGCGCCCGTGCGTCTCGCGCTCGACCGGCTTAGGCGGCAGGGTCAGCAGCAGCTCGCGGTACTGCCGGCCGCCCGGGAGCACGTAGTTGGCGAATTGCGCTGGCGGCCTGCCAGCTTCCACTTCGCTGCGCGCCACATAGGCCGCGCGATACTCGCGCGCGGCGGCCGCCATCTGTGGGTCCTCCAGCAGCGCGCGCTCATCGGTCGCGAGTGGTTCACCGCGCGCTACCGCCAGCGACAGATCGCCGTAGCCAACCGGCTTGACCTTTCGCGTCAGAGCCTGGAAGCGATTCTGTGCCTCTTCAAGCGCCGCCTGAGCGCGCTCGGAATCGGTGTCGCCGCGCAGCACCTCCTGGACGTGGATCTCATGCGCGCGCAGGTAATCGAGCACCTCAGACTTCGAGACGCGGCCGCGACCGGAGAGCCACTGCTCGAGGCCCGTATATTCCAGCTCATCGCGTTTCAACCCGGGCATGTTCTTCAGCGTGCCGAGCCACTCTGCCGCCGTGCCGCGCTCACGCCTGGTAGTCTCGGTGGCGCGGGTGAGGGCCGAGTAGAACGGCTGGCCGTACTGGTCGACCTCCTCGCGCACCAGGCGCGATGCACCGATCTGGCGCCCGAGGCCTTCCACGTACATGCGCGGCATCGGTTTGTAGCGCCCGCTCAGATATCCGCTCTCTGTCTGACCGGCGACCACTACGTCCTGGAAGACACGCGGCAACTGCGCCACGTGCTCTGCCTTCGGCACCACGGCGAACAGCCAGCCACCGCCAGACTGGACGGCCAGTCGCCGCGCCAGCGCGTACGCGCGCAATCGAGAGGCCTCCGTCTTGCCAACCGAGAGCATCTCCGGTGGCCACGCTGTGATGGAACGTACCGTTTGCTCCTCGGCGGACGAGGTGACTGTTAGGACCACGACTCGGTTCTTGGCGTGCTCCTGCAGGCCCATCGCTACGCGAGCAACCGCCTCGGCAGAGTCCACAACCTGGCCAAGCAGCGCGTGGTCCACGGACGCGTTGCGCCCGACCTTCCATTCCTGGTCGCTGACACTGTGGCTGGTATCGTCACCGCGCTCGTTGATCACGTGATAGGCGCCGTGGTCGATGACTAGGTGCCCGAGAAACCCGCGTTCGAACTGGGCTGTGTAGACCGTGAATGCCCGGTCAGCATCGCTGGGGGCAGGCCGTCCTGACGGATGGTTGTGCAGGAGGTAGTAGCCATCGGCGCCGGTTCGCGCCATGGTCTCCTGGAGCAGTTGATGTCCGTCCTTGATGTCAGCGCCATCCTTGACGACGAAGGAGGCAGCACCGGGCAGTCGCGAGCTCATGGCAATCTCGTCAACGACAGTGCCATTCTTGACGAGGATAACCCGCAGCGTCTCGAAGCGCGGGTCGCGGTAGATCTGCGCTAGTTGTGCGAGCTCTACGGTTCCGCGGACGGGACGTCCGACAAGCTGCCCACTGCCTCGGGCGACGAACTCTCGCGGGATACGATCCCCAAGTACGGCGGCGCCGGCTCGTAGGTTCCGAGCGGGAATGAGACTCCGAATGGCGCGTAGTCCCAGGCGCACGTCCGCGGCGGTGGTGTCGGGGCGAGCCGCAAATGTGGGTGTGATCTTTTCTGCGCCATGGCCAAAGTCCAGTGCGAGCGGCCGCTCGCGATAAGCGTCCTGTCCATGCTCGAGCTTGGAAGTGTCGGTCAGGGCTTGCTCAATGTCGACCTGATTGCCGGCATCGTTGAAGAGATCGGGTTCTATTGCGCTCCCAGGCGCAGGCGCACTGCGCTCGCGCCGCTGCATCTCCGCGCGCACCCGCTCGAGCTGGTTGGCGATCTCCCGGCGATCGCCGAATAGGTCCGGCTGTGCGCCACCGGCCCCCTTCGCCTCTGCCGGCCGCATCGAGCCGCCGTAGAGCTTCAGCTGCTGACCCACGCGACCGTACAGATCGCGCATGCGCGCGTGGTACTCAGCGAGCTCGTGCTCGGAGAGCCTCTCGAGTTCCCGGGCGCTCAGCGCGCGCGTGCGCACGATGGCCACCAGCTCGTCGACGTGACGGCGCTCGGCAGCCGTGAGCTTCTCGCCGGCGATCGCCTTCCTGACCGCCTCGCGCGTGGCCTCACCGTTTGTGTTCTTCGGCAGCGGTGCCGCACGCTGAAGCAACGCGAACCACGGCTCGCGCGGCAGCCATTTCGTGCGTCCGGTCGCCTCGGGCTTGAGCCCGCCAGTATCGGCCTGGCGCAGGAGCTTGCCACCGACCTCAGCCCAGCCAGCCCGCTCGGCGTGTTCGACTAGCTCGGGGCCGTGCTGAACGTAGGCGACATGCGTGGGTTTGCCCTTGGGAGTGAGCGCCAGCGGCTGCGTGAGGTCGCCATGCTCGACCCAGTGCCTGAACGCCGCGGGGGTGAGTTCGGTGACCGCGCCCATCCCGCGCCAGCCCTTCTGGTAGTTGCGCCGGTAGGCATGCTCGGCCTCGGCTTGGGAGCGGTAGCCGACCAGCGCCTTGTGCTCGTCGAACGTGCCGTCCGGCTTGACCTGGTCGACGACGTAAACGTGCTTGGACTCCGGATGCTGCCCCATGAAGACATCCAGGCCCTCACCATCCGCCGAGCGCGTGCTCTGCACGTATCCGTAGGCATCCTGCATCGTGCGGGTGCCCGGAGTGCCGTCCGGATGCTTGAATGCCCGCTGGCTGCCCGGGAGGTTCTCAACCCGTAGCGTGAGGCCGTTCCAGTCGAGCGCGGGCTTTCGATAGTTGCCGCTTTCGGCTTGCGCCGGCTTCGGCGTTTCGGGTGCGGCTACTTCTTGTCCGAGGACTTCAGTCGTACCGCCGTGATCTTCCCGCCCTGCGCCAGCAGTTTCTTCAGCCGACGGTTGCTGCGTTCTTCGGCGAGCGAGATCACTTTGGGCTTCTTCGAAGGTTTGGCCACTGCCATGCTCCAATGATAAACCTTGCAGCGTCTCGACATGGCCGTCTGGCATGGAGACGTCGACCTCAGCGTCGCGCAACGCCTGCTGGATCGAACCCAGCTTCTCGTCTGCGTCATCCGCAGAGCGCGCCTGAAGTACGAAGTGGTTGCCGGGCAGATGGAAGGCGTCCTGGCCCGCGATCCGCGCAACTGCCTGCAGGACTGGCTCCGCTTCGCTCGCGCTCGGCCGCAGCACAATCTGCACGGGCTGCTTCGGAGCCGCCTCGTACGCGGCCCGGGTCGGTAGCCCGGTGACAGGGTGCAGCTCGGGCTCGCGTGCCGCGGTACCGGCGCCGGCCTCCGTGGTCTCCTGTGTCTCGGGAGTGGATGCAGTGCCGACGATCCTTCGAGCCTGCGCGACCGCTGCCTGCGCATTCGCCTTCGATGCGAAACTCGTCACCGGCTGGCCGCCAATCGTCACGTGGAACTGGCCGTCGCGTTCCTCGAGCTGGATGTCAGAGCGCTTGGCGGCGCGGGCGGCAGCGTCCTGTAGCGCCGTCGTGCGCTCCTCGAAGTTGGCGCGCGCAGCGTTGCCAGCCGCCGCAGGAGGCGCCTGAGCGGCGATCGTCTCGGTGGCCGCCGGAGGTGCAGCAGCTGGCTGCGCTGGCGTAGCGGCCTCCTGTGCGGCGGCGGGCGCCGTACCCACCAGCTTCCTTGCATCCGCGAGCACCTCCTGCGCGTTCGCCTTCGAAGCGAAGCGGGCCACCGATTCGCCGTCGACCACAATGTGATGCTGATCGCCGCGCTGCTCGAGCTGAATATCCGAGCGCTGCTGAGCGCGAGCCGCTGCGTCCTGCGCGATCGCCGCGTTGCGCTGGAAATCGGTACGCGCCGCCGCCGCGCCCTTCGGCGAGTGCTCATCGGGTGCCGCTGGCACGACCTTCGGCTGGTCGCTATCTGCGCCACCCGCATTTTCAACCGGCAAATTTGCCGGTTGATCGGCCGGTGCCGCTGCTCTACTGGCGCCAGGTGCTGGGGTACTCGATTGCGGATCGGCCGGCGAGCCCTGGTCGGACGGCCCGGTCAGGCGCTGCTGCTGATCGGGCTCGTACGCGCGCATCACGCGCTCGCCAAGCTCGCGGCCCTTGTCGACCGGCTCGCCGATCGGGCCAGCAACTGCTTCATGGAAGCCGCCAATGGCCGCACCGGTGATGGCGCTGATCACACCGGAGTAGGCAATGTCCTTGAGCGCATCCGAGAGTGGTTGCCGCTCCCCGATGATGCCCGTGTCGACGCCCTTTTGAATCGCTCCCTGGACCAGGCCAGCGGCTCCATTGGCGACGGCAAAGCCTGCAATCCGACCGCCGACCGTCTTGGCCAACGCTGCGCCGACCATGCGGTTGAGCACGGCTCGGCCGCCAGGCACGCGCGAGAGGACCGAGGCGACAGGTAATGAGCCTGCGATATCGGATATTCCATACAGGATCGTCGCCGTGCGAGCGATCTTGTCGCGGTTCGCCGCAAGGTCTGTCGCCGCCTGCAGTGCCTGGTTGCGCGCAGCGGGTGTGTCGGCGTTCGCAGCGGTGGCCTTCAGATCATCCAGGCGCTGATCGATCTTGTTCTGGATGCCAACGTACTGCTGAGGGGCCATCAGCCCAATCGCTGTCACGCTGCCGGCGGCAAGTCCACCTGGCGCGCCGCCAAGCGCGGCACCTCCCAAGGCTGCGGCGCCAATCGATACCGTATCCGGCAGTCCGGTCGCCGCGTGAAATGCCAGCCCTTTGAGCGTCCAAGCGCTGATCGGGTTGCCGGCAACGTCCTTCGGTTGCCATTGCTGCTCCGAGGCGAAGGTGGCGCGACGCTGTACGCTGCCAGACTGCTCGAGCTGCTGAGCTTTCGTGAGCTTCTGTTGTGCCTGCTGCGCGAGCGAAGCGCGCTGATCGTCGGTGTAATCGCGATACTGAGTCCATTGCGCGGCGAAGTCCGCGGGCGCAATGCCGAGCGTCCGAGCGGTCTTCGCGACCAGCGGATCCTTCGTCATGAGCGCGACTTGCTGATCAGGGTTCTGCGCCGCAGTGCGCGCCGCAACCTGCGGCAGCACATTTAGGGCAGCTACGCGCTGCTCGGCGCGGCTGCTCTGCCATGCGCCATAGCCCTCCTTGACGCCAGCTTCGATGTTGCTGACTTCAGCACCGATCGCATGCGGAATGTCCGAGGCAATGGTCCCCCACGATGGACCCACGGTCTCCCAGTGGCGTACGCCTGCAGTCGCACGGTCATAGTCATCACCGACAGCGTGCGCAGCGGACGAAAGCGCACCGCTCACACGGCCCATCAGCGAGTGCGTGTTCTCGACCGGATGCGCGCCGCCGTCCTGGTGCGGGCGCGCCAGGGCGGCCGATACCGGCTCGTCGTCTGCGCTCGGCTCGATCAGCTCCTGGTCGGTCGGCGTGTCGGCGCCCGAGGACTCGATGCTGTTCGGCCCCATCTGTGAGATCGGGGTGTCGGGTCCCGAGGCCTCGAACTGCGAAGCGCTTGCTGAGCCGCTCCCCGCGGTGGCCGTTCCTGGCGGTACAACCTGCGGAGTCCCATTTGTCGGCAACGGTTCGGCACCCCCAATCCAGCCTGAGCTCATCGCATCTCCCTTTCGGCGCCACCAGCGTGACGCCCCTGCTGCGGTAACAATTCCTGTTCGATTTGCCGCTGCAACCGCGGTTGCAGTACGAAGATGTAGTCCACCCCGGTGCTGTCGCTGTCGATCAGCCGCGCGCGGCACGCGATTGCGGCGCGCACGAGCTCATCCGCGTCGCGCACGCCGTCGCAGCGCTTGCCCTGCGGTGACACGACTCCCACGGCAAAGCGCGCACCGGCAGCCACAAGGGGCGCGAGCGCCGCCTGGTCGAAGTACTGGCGCAGGGTGTGGACGCCCTTGCCGAGTGATAGGTCGACGAGGACCAGGAAGGTCTGCGGCGTTCCGGAGGGGGATGGCTCGCGCCTCACATGTCCTCCTGCTGACCAGGGTTTTTGTAAAAGTCGGCATCCTTGGCGAGGATGTGCCCGATGAGATGTCGCTCTGAGTCTTCCGCAACCTTCGTCGCCACGAGCGCCCCGTCCGGTAGGAGCGACTCAATCTCGGTGCGCAGCAGATTTCGCATGTGCCTGGCAGGCATCGCTTCGGCCTCGACTGTAGAGGCCACATGCAGTGCGCGCCGGTCCCCGTTCTTGCGCGGCTTGGTCGGCAAATCCAGCTCCATGATCTGCGCTTCCGTGATCGCGAGGCGCCGAAAGTCGAGATCGATCGTGGTGTCGAGGTGCTTCCGCAGCTCACGCTCCAGCGCTACATCGATCAGCACGCCCGCCGGGTCCCAGTCGCCGATGTACAGAATCCGCAGCGGCCGCTCGTCCTCTGTTCTGTTCAGCATCTGTGCGGCTTCATACGCCAGGGTGATGCTCGAAAAGCCGCCCGCCGGATAAAGGGACACGGCGAGCTCGCGGCAATCACGATCGATGACACCGGCGATAGAGCGCGACTCGACCCACACCTCACAGCGCCATTCGGACAGACTCCAGAGGTCTCCTCGGTAAAGACCCGCTACACGGCGCAGGAAGTCACCGGCGTCCGCGTATGTGTGGGTGTAATACCCTCGGCGCGTGGCATCGGTAATCCAGCCATAGGGCAGGCGCCCTGAGCGGCGCAGCTTCACGCATCGATCCTGCACATGCCGATAGCCGCGCTCGGACTTCTCGACCGGCTCCGGCAGGCGCGGGTCCGTCATCCGGTAGAAGACGTGGCGGACCGACTGCGGATGATCGGCGCTCAGCACATCGAGGATCTGGCTGTCCAGCTGCTCGAGGCGTTCGTGCGTGCGCCGTTCGCGCTTTATCGTGCGTGCACGGTAGCTCTTGCGGCCGGCGCGGCTCATACGGTCCTCCGCGAGGTCGATCCTTCAGGGGAGCGGAAATCAAGGCAGGGATCTGAGCCGGGATTGTGCGGCGCGGTTGGCGTCGACAGTGGTTTATCTAACTCTCCTCTCTGGGTCTTAAATCTTCCATGGTCATCTTCATCTTCATCTTCAACGTGCGTGTTATAGCTGGGTAATAGCTCAGCTATAGCTGTGTTATTCCTGAGTGGGACCACATTTCCCGTAGCCTCGTATCCGCAGACGAGGCAATGTCCATTGCTGTGCTTGGACTTGGTCCTGCACTGAGGACAACCCCAGCGACTCCACATGCCCTTGCGTCCCTTCAAGCTCTGCGTCTCGCGGTAGCGAGCGTATTGCTCGCGGCGAGCGGCAGTGGCCTCATGCACGAGGCCGCCGTCTACCTCTGCAAACCGATGCTCGAGCGTCTCCCAGATCTCGATGAAGCGCTCAACAGGAATGCCGCAGATCGCGGCGAGCCTGTCCGGCTCATCCGGCAGAGGCCCGTTATCCCATTGGACGAACAGCAGCTTGAGATAGGCCCCAAACTCCTCGGTCGTCCAGCCTGAGGTCTCGCGCAGCAGATCACCGATGAACACGGGCATGTAGGGCAACTGTGACTTCATGCAGCTGCCGCTCCGATGCGTACACCGATTGGCTCTGCATCGGCTAGCAGGTCCAGCCTGAGGCCGCGCCTGCGCTCGCGTGCAGTCACGTAGCGGGGCAGCGTGCCTACCTGGATAGCAGGCAGCTGCAGATGCGGCACCCAGCCCGAAAGTGGCCGATCACAGACGCGGCACTGCCAGGCGATCGAGTTGTTTTGCGGGCAACGGCGCAACTCCGGCGCGCCACCGCACTTGCAATGCTGCGGTGGCGCCACATCGGCACCGAAATGCGGACAGCGAAGTCCTGATTCGTTGGCGCCCGGAAGGCGAGCGACGTTGGTAATTGCTGGAAAACTCGCGGATTGATCAGTCGCGCACTGTGATTCTGCGCGATGCGCTGTTATATTCATTGGTGCCTCGGGTGGTGCTGGGGTATTGCTGCTGTCGAGAACTGGGCTCCCCATCGCCATGGGGGGCCCTTCTCGTTTCTGGGATCGAGGACATCAAGCTGGCGCGCCGCCAATCAGTTGCTCGATCTCTGCTCGCGGCCACGCGAGACGCCCGTAAATGCGCCGTGGACGCACGGGGCCTTCACCGAGCGATGCCCATTTTCGAAGGGTATTTGGCGAGCGACGCAGAGCTCGCGCGGCTTCTGCCGTAGTAAGAGTCGACGGCTCGACAGTGAGCTGGTTGGATTGAGCGGTCATACGAACCTCTACGGCGTGTAGATGTTCGTGAATATCTATCTCCCAGGGCCCGCGCACCATGTCTGTAACCGTCAACTTTCCGTACGGTTGCTTCTACCTGGGCTTCACAGCGCCGTGTGCGCGTGGCCGTGCGCAGCTGACTGCAAATCATGATCCACAGGGTGGATGTACCGCTCAATGTCCGCACGCCGATAGCGGATCATGCGGGAATCGCCGAGCCGCACGTACTGCGGCCCGCGACCGAGACACCGCCAGTTCCTTAACGTGTTCCTCGATACGTTCAGGAGGCTCGCGGTCTCCAGCTCATCGAGTAAATCGCTGGCCAGCCTCTCACCATCACCGCCATGTAAGCGGCCCGTATCCTGCTTCACGCGATACTCCTGTACCCGCCGGTACGGCTAGGTATGGAAAGCATCGGGTGTGCGCTATGTTGGGCCCAAGAGGCCCAACCTGTTATTTTTCGAGCGGCTGAGTCGTTGCCCAGTCGCGGAGGCGCGTCGTGTCGTACCGGCCGATCCGTTTGACGCTGCAGTAGCGCTCCACGCGATCCACCAAGTTCAGAGTGCCGGGCAACGAGGCGCCGCGCTCCCATGTGCGGTAGCCGTTGACAGCCTTGGCCAAAGCGTCGCGTTGGCGCTGTTCGTTGGCTTGCGCTGCGCGCGGCCCCAATATCCGCTGCGCCCTGGCGCCCTCACTCTGCTTGCCGCTTCGCCACCGCTCGGCATCGAGCAGCAGTCCAATGAGTTGCTCCGCGACCAGGTCAAGCATGGAACTGGGACGGCGTCTGAGCGCCTCACGGGCACGGTCAAGCGCCTGTAATGCATTCAGCAGCCGCTGCCGCTCAGAATTCTCATGCAGCCGCACGCCGGTCCGAAGCGCGTAGAGCTCCAGCAGCATCCGGCGCTGGGCTGGTGACAGCTGCAAGAGCTGCTCAACGAAGTCGGCCCGCGGTGATTGAACTTTCGCCTCCAGTTCAGCTTGCTCGCCATCGAGCCGCCGCTGCGGTCCATCATGATCCGCTTGGAGCGCTACCCAATGGCCCGGAGGGGTTTTGAGCAGCCTAGTGAGTCCCATGTCTATCTTGGGTGTCACGGGTGTTTCGCCCGCGAGCACCGCATCGAGTTCCGCTTCGGTCAGCCGCAGTCTCTTCCCCGCGTCCGGTAAATCGTAGAGATACTGACGCAGCACCAACCCCGGGTGCGGAGGCCTGAGCAGCGCGCGATGAGCAGCGCGCGACGCACTCTTGGCCTTGCGGGGTGTCACGCGCGCGCAGCCGCTTCGCGCCGAATGGGCACAACCTTGCGGTTTTTGTCGCGCGCCTGCTCGCGCAGCAGATCCAGGTGATCGGCCCAGCCCTGCATCATGGCAATGCGCTCTTTCAGGTGCGCCGTGCGGTTGTAGGCCCGGCCGAGCGGGTCGCGCACCGCATGCGCCAGCTGATGCTCGATGTAGTCGGGCCGGTACTTGAGCTGCTCGTCGAGGATCGTGCGCGCCATCGCACGAAAGCCGTGCCCCGTCATGGTGTGCTTGTCGTACCCCATGCGCCGCAGCGCCGCGTTGAGCGTCACGTCGCTGATGGGGCGCTTGGCACTGCGCGCGCCAGGGAACACGTAAGCTCCGCGACCGCTGAGCGGCTGCAGCTCTCGCAGGATCGCCACCGCCTGCGTGGCGAGCGGCACCAGGTGCGCTTGGCGCATCTTCATCCTCGCCGCAGGGATGTTCCATTGCGCGGCCTCGAGGTCGATCTCCGACCACTGTGCGTGCCGCAGTTCGCCGGGACGCACGAACAGGAGCGGTGCCAGCTTCAGCGCCGCGCCGACGATCGGCGAGCCCGAGAACCCGTCGATCGCGAGCAGCAGCTGCCCTACCTGCACCGGGTCCGTGATCGCCGCATAGTGGCGCTCCTGCATCGGCGCAAGGGCCCCTCGAAGGCTCGCCGTCACGTCTGTCTCGGCGCGACCCGTGGCGACCGCGTAGCGCATCACCTGGCTCAGCGTCTGGCAGATTCGATGCGCGGTTTCCACATGCCCACGGGCTTCGATCTTGCGTAAGGCGCTGAGCACCTCGGGTGCCCGCAGCGCGCCGATCGGCACGGAACCGAGGCGTGGGAACACGTCACGCTCGAATCGCCGGATGACCTTCTTCGAATGGGTCGCCACCCAGGTCGGCTCATTCTTGCCGTACCACTCGCGCGTGACCGCCTCGACGGTATCTGCGCGTGCGGCCTTGGTCGCCTGACGGTACGCCCCGGGGTCGATACCGTCGGCAAGCTGCTCACGGGCCCTATCGCGACGCTCGCGCGCCAGCTTCAGGCTGACGTCGGGGTAGATGCCGAGAGACAGCGTGTTGCGCTTGCTGGAGCCAGGCCGCCGATAGTCGTACCGCCAGCGGCGCGAGCCCTCTGACCCCACCAGCAGATACAGGCCGCGTTCATCGGCGAGCTTGTAGGCCTTCCCCTTCGCCTTTGCGGCGGCCACAGCGGCAGGACTCAACATTGACGGTAACTCCCTCGAGCGCTCGCGACGTACCGTCAGGTATACCGCCACTTTGACGGTAACTCAAGGTATCAGGCAGGACGAAGCGTGACGAAGGATGCGCTAGAAGTCACGTGGATTCCGATGCTTATGGACTTCAGGGGACCACACGTTATGAGTATTTGGTGGGTCGGGTGGGGCTCGAACCCACGACCAACGCCTTAAAAGGGCGCTGCTCTACCGACTGAGCTACCGACCCCCAAGTCCGGGGCGCGCATGATAGCGCGTCGCGGGCACTCGCTTCAGCGGTAGGCCGTGGGATCGGGCACCCCGGCGCTCTCGAAGCCCTGACGGCGCAGGCGGCAGGCATCGCAGCGTCCGCAGGCCCGGCCGGCGGCGTCGGCCTGATAGCAGGAGATCGTCTGCCCGTAATCCACTCCGAGGCGCAGGCCGGCCTGGATGATCTGCGCCTTGCTCAGAGTGATCAGCGGCGCGTGGACGCGAAACTGCGCACCCTGGACGCCGGCCTTGGTGGCGAGCTGCGCCAGCGCCTCGAAACTGCGCACGAACTCCGGACGGCAATCCGGATAGCCCGAGGAATCGAGCACATTGACGCCGATGACGAGCGTGCGTGCGCCGAGTACCTCGGCCCAGCCGAGCGCCAGCGCCAGCATCATGGTATTTCGCGCCGGCACATAGGTGACCGGAATACCCTCTGTCGGGCTCTGCGGTACCTCGATGCGCGTATCGGTGAGCGCCGAGCCGCCGATGCCGGCCAGATCGACGTGCATGATGCGGTGCTCGCGTGCACCCTGCGCGCGCGCAATGCGTGCGGCGGCATCGAGTTCGGCCACATGGCGCTGACCGTAGCCGATGGACAGCGCGAAGCACTCGTAGCCCTCCGAGCGCGCGATCGCCAGCGCCGTGGCCGAATCCAGTCCGCCCGACAATAGCACCACCGCGCGTTGCATCACTTCCCCGGCACGTTGCCCCAGAGATACTTGTGCAGCTGAATCTGAAAACGCACCGGCAGCTTGTCCTCCAGGATCCAGTCAGCGAGCGCGTGCGCGGGCAGCTGCGCATGGCTCGGCGAGAACAGCACCTGGCATCGTTGGGCCAGGCCCGTGCGCGCGAGCAATGCGCGACTCCATTCGTAATCGCTACGATCACAGATCACGAACTTCACCTGCTCCTCGGCGCGCAGCAGCGCGAGCTGCTCGTAGCGATTGCGCGGCTCCTCTCCCGAGCCAGGCGTCTTGATGTCCACCACCCGGATGACGCGTGCATCCACTTGGGCGATCGGCATGGCGCCGCTGGTTTCCAGCGAGACGCGGTAGCCGGCATCGGTGAGCGCGCTGAGCAGCGTCAGGCAGCTGCGCTGTGCCAAGGGCTCCCCGCCGGTCACGCAGACGTAGCGCGTGCTGTGGCGTGCCACGGCCTCCAGAATTGCCGGCAGCTCCCACCATTGCCCGCCGTAGAAGGCATACGCGGTGTCGCAATAGCCACAGCGCAACGGACAGCCGGTCAGGCGCACGAATACCGTCGGCATGCCGACGCTGTCGGCCTCGCCCTGCAGGGAGTGAAAAATCTCCGTGAGCTTGAGTCGCTCGCCCACGGCGGGCAAGCCGCCGCTCAGGGCGAGCCCGGTGGCAGCTGCGACAATCGCTGCATGGCGAGCTTGGCAGCGTCGCTCATCGGGAAGCGCTGTAGCACCAGCTGCAGCGTCGCGCGACCCTCTGCGTTCTTCTGTTGATCGAGCTGCGTATAGCCGAGCTTCAGCAGTGCATCGGGGGCCTTGCGCGACTGCGGATATTTGTCGCCGACCGCGCGGAAGGCCGTTGCGGCGTTGTCGTAGTCGCGCGTGACGTAGTAGCTCTCCCCGAGCCAGTACTGCGCGTTGTCGTCCAAATCGCTGCTCGGGTAATCCTGCAGGAACTGCATGAATTGCATGACCGCTGCCGCGTAGTTGCCGCTCTTCAGGGTATCGAACGCGTGGTCGTAGGCGCTCTGGGCCGAGGCCTGGCCGCCGTTGCCTGCAGCGGCGCCCGCGCCGCCCCCGGCGGGATTTGCGGCTGCGCCCGCTGGGCCCGCGGCGCCGTTGCTCGGCGGCGGCGCACCTGCCGCGACGCCCCCGCCATGCGCGGCGGCCTCCAGCGCGCCCACGCGCCGATCCAGGTCGGCATAGTAATCACGCTGCTGCTTGACGAGCTTGTCGTTGGCGTTCTGCAGCTCCTCGATGTCGCCGCGCAATTCACGCAGCTCCATATCGAGCTGGTCCACGTGCTGGGAAAGCTGCACCAGGCTCTGATTGCTGACCACACGCTCGATGCGGCCGAGACGCTGATCCATATCGTTCAGCCGCACCGTCGTGGGATCGGGCTGCGTCGGTTCGGTCTCGCAGCCGGCCACCAGGCCGCCGAGCACCAGCAGCCCGAGCCCGCACAGGCAGCGCAGTGCCCGCACTCTGAAAGCTGGATCGCGCAACGGTGCCGCCATGAGTGCCTCGAGTCAGATGGAGGTCAGTTCAGATAGACGATATCCACGCGACGATTCTTGGACCAGGCGGCCTCGGTATGACCGGTGACCGCCGGCCGCTCCTCGCCGTAGCTCACGGTGGTGATCTGCGAATCCGCCACTCCCTGGAGCATGAGGGCCTGGCGTACCGCCTGGGCACGCCGCTCGGCAAGGCCGATATTGTACTCGCGCGAGCCGCGCTCGTCGGTATTGCCTTCCAGGCGCACGCGCACGTTCGGGTTGGCCACCAGGTATTTGGCGTGCGCCGCGATGCTCGCCGTATAGTCCGGCTTGATCTCGCTGCTGTCGAAATCGAAGTAGATCGTGCGGCTCTGCAGATCCGGTGCCGTGGGGCCCTGGACTCCCGGTCCGGTGCCGTTGGCCACACCCGCCTGTTCAGCCCCATTGGCGGCATTTTCATTGCCCGCCCCGGCGGTCGAGGACTGCTCTCCAGCCGCCGCGCCGGCGCCGGCGCCGGCGGTCGTCGGACGTGTGCGGTGGCTGCAGCCCGCAAGCATCACACCCAGCGCACAGATCCAGACTAGAAGGCTCTTCTTCATGTTGTACTCCATATCGCTACCCTGTCGTATCCCTTACCGGTGAATTCTCAGCGCGCGAAGGGCCCCCAAGCGGGCTCGCGCACCTGTCCGGGCCCACCCGAAAGACGCTGCGTCACCAGGCCGTCCACCGAAACCGTCTGCAGCGTGTCGTTATCCCCATCGCGCCCGGCATAGATGATGCTCTGGCCATTGGGCGCGAAGCTCGGTGATTGATCCAGATGCCCGTGTGAAAGCACCGTGACGTTACCGGAAGCCAGATCCTTCACGGCGATGCGATAGTCATGGCCTTCCAGCGCGATGAAGGCCAGATGCTTGCCGTCGGGCGAGATCGCGGGGCGGGCATCGTAGCTGGAGTCGAAGGTGATGCGTTGAACGCGCGAGGGATTGGCGACGTCGAGCTTGTAGATCTGCGGTCCACCGGCGCGATCGGAGGTGAAGTAAATGCTCGCCCCGTCGGGACTCCAGGCCGCTTCCGTGTCGGCGGCAGGATCGTCGGTGAGCCTCTTCAGCTGCTGAGTCGCCAGGTCCAGCAGCCAGATGTCCAGATTCCCCCCCGAGCCCGAGAGCGTCAGCGCAAGCTTACGTCCGTCGGGAGAGAACGCCGGCGCATTGTTCGTGCCCGCGCGCGCCGAAACGAGCCGACGCATGCCACTATCGAGCTGCTGCACGTAGACCGCCGGCAGGCGGCTTTCGAAGGACACGTAAGTGATCCATTTTCCATCGGCCGACCAGGCCGGCGACATGATAGGTTCGCCGGACTCCAGAATGACGCGCGGATTGTAGCCATCCGCATCCGCCACCACGAGCTGATAGTGCTGGATCGGCGGCTCTCCGCTCACCGAGACATAGGCGATGCGTGTGGCGAAGGCGCCGCGCACGCCGAGAATGTTCCGATACACGAAGTCACTGACGCGGTGCGCGGCGTTGCGCAGGCTCGCGGTGCTGGCCACGAAGCGCTGACTGCCGATGGTCTGACCGGTCGTGGTATTGATGAGGTCGCAGTCCACATCGTAACCGCCGGCCGCAGCTGCGCTGACGCGCCCGACCAGCACATAGTCATCGCCCGCCGCACGCCAGTCGGCTGATTGCACCTGTGAGGCCAAGGTCGGCTGTGCATGCATCTGCTCGCGCGGCATGAGCCGGAAGCGTCCACTGCCATCCAGGTCGTGCTGCACGACCGATGCGACGTCGAAGCCACCGTCGCTGGCGGCGCCCGGCCCTTGACCGAACGGTACGACCGCGATGGGAATCGGATTGCTGACGCCCTTGGTGATGGTGACCTGCAGGTCCGCCCGCGCGGAGGCGGGCAGCAGCATCAGCAGTCCCGCAAGCGACACGGCCAGCGCGAACGCCACGAGCGATGCGGCATGGCAGCGCTGAGGCCGCCCCCACCATGCAAACAAGCTACGGCGGCGCTTCATCGATGTGTCATCCGCGTTGCCTTGCTGCTTCATAGCCTTCCCGTGTCATTGATCGGGTGCGAAGGTAACAGTGACGTCTGACTGAAACAATGCCGGGTCCGGCGGCGCAGGCAGCGGCGAGGCGCGATAAACGGCCGTCTGCACCGACTGCCGTACCGCTTCATCGCCATTGCAGTCCTGCACCGTCACGCTTGTGACCTCTCCGCCGGCGATCTCCTTCAGATGCACTGTGCATTTAATGCCCGGTTGCGCGCTCGCAGGACGCACCCACGCCTGCGTGATGCGCGCGATGATGGCATTCTTGTACTCCTGCTCCTCCGGGCCCTGCTCCAGCTGATCGAGCCGCTCCTCCTTCTGTAGCTGATTCTGCAGATCGGTCGCAGTGGCCCGCTCGGCCTGCTCGGCCTTTAGCTGCTTCGCGAGTTGCGCCTTCTCGCGTTCCGCCTCGGCTTTGGCCTTCGCCTCGGCCGCTTCCTTGGCCTTGCGCTCCGCGGCGAGCTTTGCCTCGGCGGCCTTCTGTGCGGCTGCCTTCTCGGCCGCGAGCTTTTGTGCGGCTGCCTTCTCGGCAGCGGCCTTCGCCGCGGCCGCCTTCTGCGCCTGCTCCTTGGCCGCCTGATCCTGCGCTGCCTGCAGCGCTGCGGCCTTTTCAGCAGCGGCATGCGCCGCAGCCTGCTGGGCGGCCGCCTGGGCCGCAACCTGCGCCTCGGCGGCCTTCTGTGCGGCTGCCTTTGCAGCGGCCTGCTGTGCGGCCACCGCAGCAGCCGCCGCCGCGGCCTTGGCTGCCGCAGCCTCGCGCTGCTGCTCGACGCGCGTCTGATCGATCGGCGTTTGCACCGGCGGCGTCTGGGAGCGCAGGCGCGGATTCTCGCGCACGACGTGAGCATTGATCGCCAGCGTCTGCTGCGGGGCCGGCGGATTGCGATAGCGCCAATAGCCCCACACCAGCGCGCCCACGATGACTCCGTGCACGAGCACCGACAGCAGAATCGAGACGAGCCGATCACTGCCGCGCTCGATGCGCCGGGTTCGCTGGCGCTGCGGATCCTCCTGCGGTGCGCGTTCGGGCATACGCTTTACTGCGGATCCACCCATCCGCCCGTTACCGCGCCCCCGCGGCGGCGCCCGCGGGGCGCGGCGGCGCCTGGGTCTGGAAACCGATGTCGCTCGCGCCGGCATCCTGCAGCAGCTTCATCGCCTGCACGACACGCCCGTAGGTGATCGACTCGTCGGCGTTCACCAGCACGGGGCGATCGGGCTCGCGCCGCAGCGCCACCGTGGCGCGCACCAACGCCGTCTCATCGTCGATCGGATCGCGCGGATGGGCGCCGACATTCATGTACAGACGGCCGCGCGCATCGACCGACAGCACCAAAGGCTCCTGGTTGTGCGGCGGCAGCGCCTTCGCGGCGGCCTTCGGCAGGTTGACCTTGATACCCTGCGTGAGCAGCGGCGCGGTGATCATGAAGATGATCAGCAGCACCAGCATCACGTCGATGTAGGGAACGACATTGATCTCCCCCATCAGACGGCGCTTGCCACCGCGCACGACCGCTGGCATCAGATCCTCCCGCCCGGGGTGAGCGCCGCGAAGCTGCCCGCTGCAGCGCCAGCGCCGCCGGCACCCGCCAGCGACGCACTTGTGGGCGCAGCGGTGCTGCGGCCGGCGTGCCGCTGCAGGATCGTGGAGAGCTCCTCGATGAAGCCGTCGTAGCGCATCTCCAGCCGGCTCACGCGATCGGCGTAGCGGTTGTACCAGACCACCGCCGGGATGGCCGCGAACAGGCCGAAAGCCGTCGTGACGAGCGCCTCGGAGATGCCAGGCGCAACCTGCGCCAGGGTTGCCTGCTGCACGTTACCGAGTGAGCTGAAAGCAGTCATGATGCCCCAGACGGTACCGAACAAGCCCACGTAGGGACTGGTCGAACCCACCGTCGCCAGCGTCGCCAGATTGTGCTCCAGCCGCTCGGTCTCCTTGAGCTGCGCCACGCGCATGGCGCGGCGCGAGCCCTCGAGGAGCATATCGGCCGCGACACCGCCCTGGGCTCTCAGGCGCGCGAACTCGCGAAAGCCGAACTCGAAGATACTCTCGATGCCGGTTGCACCACCGCGTGATTCGACCGCCCGATACAGCGAGCTCAGATCCCCGCCGGACCAGAACGTATTCTCGAAGCGGTCGGCCTCGCGCCGTGCGCGACGCACGACCATTCCCTTGCGGAAAATGATGGCCCAGGAGGTCAAAGAGGCAGCCAGCAGGATGCCCATGACGATCTGCACCACCACACTTGCCTGCACTACCAGGCGGATGATCGACAATTCGCCGCCCATCAGCAGCTCCTTACCTGGAGGTCGTCATCGTGACTCAAGGCAGCTCCTGGGCTATGACAGCCGGCAAGCGCCGCGGTTTCATCGTGCGCGCATCTACACAGGCCACCCGCACGGTGGCGCTCAACAGCAGCGTTTCCCCGGCCTCAGAACCGGGCTCATCGCGCCAGATACGCTGCTGGAATGCCAGGCTCGCGCCGCCCTCGCGGCTCGGCACACACTCCACCCGCAGCACATCCTCGAGCCTCGCGGGCCGGTGGTAGCGCGCCTGCAATTCGACCACCGAAAACACCACGCCGGGGTCGAGCGCCAGCGCACGCTGCGAGATGCCGCGCGAGCGCAGCCATTCGCTGCGCGCGCGCTCGAGGAAGCGCAGGTAGTTTGCATAGTAAACGATGCCGCCCGCATCGGTATCCTCCCAGTAGACCCGGGCCTGCCAGCTGAAGGCGCTCAAGCGTCCTCGCCGAACAGCGGCAGATTGGCCGCGGCGCGCTCGGGCATCGGCAGGCCGAAGTGCTGCCAGGCGCGGCGCGCGGCTATTCGACCTCTTGCCGTACGCGTGATGAACCCCTGCTGAATAAGATAGGGTTCGACGACATCCTCGAGCGTACCGCGCTCCTCGCCGATCGCGGCTGCCAGACTGTCGATGCCCACCGGGCCGCCCTCGAAGCGCTCCATGATCGTCAACAGCAGCCGTCGATCCATCGCATCGAGCCCCTGCGGATCCACTTGCAGCAGATCGAGCGCCGCCTGCGCCACCGACTCGTCGATGTGGCCTTCGGCCTTGACCTGGGCGTAGTCGCGCACCCGGCGCAGCAGCCGGTTGGCAATGCGCGGCGTGCCGCGCGAGCGCTGCGCGATACGCAGCGCGCCGGCCGCGGAGATCTGTACGCCGAGAATGCCGGCTGAGCGGCACACGATGCGCTCGAGCTCCTCGATGCCGTAAAACTCCAGCCGCTGCACGATGCCGAAGCGATCGCGCAGCGGCGAGGTCAGCAGTCCCGCGCGCGTCGTCGCTCCCACCAGCGTGAAGGGCGGCAGGTTCAGCTTGATCGAGCGCGCCGCCGGCCCCTCGCCGATCATGATGTCGAGCTGATAGTCCTCCATCGCCGGATAGAGCACCTCCTCGACCATCGGGCTCAAGCGATGGATCTCATCGACGAACAGCAAATCGCGCGGCGCCAGATTGGTCAGCAGCGCCGCCAGATCTCCGGGACGCTCCAGCACCGGACCCGCGGTCTGGCGCAGATTCACGCCGAGCTCGGCGGCAATGATGTGCGCCAGCGTGGTCTTGCCCAATCCCGGCGGACCGAAGATGAGCACATGGTCCAGTGCCTCGCCGCGCCCGCGCGCTGCTTCGATGAAGATCGACAGCTGCGACTTGACCGCCTGCTGGCCGACGTAATCGGCGAGCAGACGGGGACGGATGG
>Ga0134126_10000931_pt1 | contig 37056 bp, 33 predicted proteins | sample KB31752_FD_96881 | JGI IMG/M metagenome (GOLD analysis project Ga0134126, IMG submission 96881) | Terrestrial soil microbial communities with excess Nitrogen fertilizer from Kellogg Biological Station, Michigan, USA - KB3-175-2 | ecosystem: Environmental > Terrestrial > Soil > Unclassified ...
ACGGCAAGACCATGATCAGCATGGTGTTCCAGACCCTGCCCCGGGAGCGGTTCGCCTCCACCGCCCCGACCTTCGACAAGATCGCAGCCTCCTTCCACACGATCAAGAAGTAATATCCTCCGCGCGCACGGATACACGCCCACCCCGACTCGGGCGTCAGATCCAGGGCGGGAGCGCGGGCAGCCCGGTGGGGGCGCGCAGTTGCGCGCCGACGCAGCGACTGGTGAGCCAGCCGGCAAGCTGTTGCACCGTCCCGGAGACCCGTACCGGGACGGCTGACACCGGGCCGAAGGACACCGGTCCGGAGTCCGGGCTGCGCAGCTCGATCCGAGCGGCCACCCGGGTGTGCATCCAGTCAGCGAGATCTCGCACCAGCACGGTCGCGATGTCGGCAGGCATCGCGTCGATCTGCACACCGGCCCCGACATCTACCCCGAGGTCCACGAGGTGCAACCACAGCTCACGCACCCGCGCCCACGGCACCGAACGGGCACGCACCGGGCCATGCCTGGTGCCTACGGTGGCTGCCCAGTGCTCCGCGGACAGCTGCTGAGCGGTCGCGGCGAACGCGGCGCCGGTGCGGCGCAGGTCGTCGAGCTGCTCGGCCTGCGGTCGAGCCGCGCCGGCTTCGATGTCGGTATCGCGGGCCTGGGCCGACGGGTACATCGGGGTCTCGATTCCGGTCCGCGCCCAGGTGAGCAAGCGGCTCAGTGCCTCGGCATTGCGAGCGACGTGGGTCACCACGTGACCGCGGGTCCAGCCGGGCAATCGGGAGGGTCCGCTCAGGTCGTCCAGCTCCATGACGGCCTGCTCGAACCGCGCCTGGCCTTCGGCGACCCAAGACAACTCCCGATCGGGCCTGCTCATCCGGCGATGCTACAAAATCGCAGCAGGACGGTAGGCGGCAGCGTGGGGATACCGGGCGACAACCGCGTCGACCGCGGCGACGACCGCCGCGACCTGCTCGGCAGCCGCCCCGGTGAACGGAAGGCGATCGGCGAGCAGCGCGTCCAGATCGGCCCGATCCATCGGTAACCGGCTGTCTGCCGCCAGCCGGTCGAGCAGGTCGTTGCCGGCGCCCTTCTCCCGCATCGCGACGGCGACGGCGACGGCGTGCTCCTTGATCACCTCATGTGCGTTCTCCCGTCCCATCCCGGCCCGTACGGCTGCGACCAGGATCTTCGTGGTGGCCAGGAACGGTAGGTAGCGCTGCATCTCCCGGTCGATCACCTCCGGGTAGGCGCCGAACTCGGCAAGTACCGTGAGGAACGTCTCAACCAACCCGTCGAAGGCGAAAAACGCGTCCGGCAGCGCCACCCGGCGCACCACCGAGTCCGACACGTCCCCTTCGTTCCACTGCCCGCCGGCCAGCTCGGCCACCATCGAGGCGTATCCGCGTAGCACCACCGCCAGGCCGTTGACCCGCTCGCAGGAGCGCGTATTCATCTTGTGCGGCATAGCACTGGACCCGACCTGGCCGGGTTGGAATCCCTCGGTGACCAGTTCGTGGCCGGCCATCAGCCGGATCGTGGTCGCCAACGACGACGGACCCGCGGCCAGCTGCACCAGGCAGGTCAGCACCTCATGGTCCAGCGACCGTGGGTAGATCTGGCCGACGCTGGTGAGCACCCGAGCGAAGCCCAGATGTTCGGCCACCCGCTGCTCCAGCCGGGGGAGCGCTGCTGGATCACCACCGAGCAGATCCAGGATGTCCTGAGCGGTGCCCATCGGGCCCTTGATGCCGCGCAGCGGGTAGCGGGCGAGCAGCTCCTCGAGCCGGGTGAAGGCCACCAGTAGCTCGTCGGCCGCGGTGGCGAACCGTTTGCCCAACGTGGTGGCCTGGGCCGCGACATTGTGGCTGCGCCCGGTCATCACCAGCTCGGCGAACTCCGCGGCGCGCGCCGCCAGGGTGGCCAGCACGGCGACGCAGCGGTCCCGTACGCGCGCCAGCGACAGCCGGATCTGCAGCTGCTCGACGTTCTCGGTGAGGTCTCTGGACGTCAGTCCCTGATGGATCTGCTGGTGACCGGCCAGCGCGTTGAACTCCTCGATGCGCGCCTTGACGTCGTGCCGGCTCACCCGTTCCCGGGCCGCGATGGATGCGAGATCCACCATGGGCACCACCCGCTGGTAGTCGTCGAGTACATACTGCTCGACCGGTAGGCCGAGATCAGCCTGGGCTCGCAGCACCGCCAGCCACAGCTGCCGCTCCAGTACCACCTTGTACTCCGGCGACCAGAGCCGGACCAGCTCGGCGGAAGCGTACCGCGCCGCCAACACGTCGAGGATCACCACCGCAGCCTACGACCGCCTCACCTGCCGTGGCCCCACCCTCCACGCCCCGCATGTCGCGCCCACCTGCCCGGTGTGTCGCGCCCACCTGCCCGGTATGTCCGGCGCCGAGACGCGTATTTCTCAGCCGCTGGCAGCACTCAGATCAGTCAGCCACCGAAAGGAATGAGGCATGCGCGTGATCGAGGCGGATACCCTGCTCGCGGTTCGGGCCAGCCGCCTTTTCGACGGGGATCGGGGATTCGGGCCGAGCACCGTCCTGATCAACGACGGCAAGATCGTCGACGTCGACACCACCGGTGCTGCGCCGCCGGCACACGCTGAAGTGCTCGACCTGGGCAACGATGTCTGCCTGCTGCCCGGGCTCATCGACGTGCACGTCCACCTCGCCTTCAACGCCAGCGCCGATGTCGTGGGTGGGCTGGCTGCCGTCGACGACGCGCAGCTGTTGAACCAGATGGCGTCGGCGGCACATCAGGCCCTGCAAGCAGGCATCACCACCGTGCGAGATCTGGGCGACCGCAGCTTTCTGGCGCTGGGATTGCGCGACCAACTCGACGCGTGGGGCGATCCGGGACCGCACATCGTCGCCTCCGGTCCGCCGATCACCACCCGCTCTGGTCACTGCCATTTCCTGGGTGGGGTGGCCACCGGAGTACACGAGCTGCGTGCAGCGATCCGCGAGCGGGCCGAGCGCGGCTGTGAGGTCGTCACCATGATGGTCAGCGGTGGTCACCTCACGCCGGGCAGCAGCGTGCACGACTCGCAGTACGATCTCGCCGATCTGCGCCTGATCACTACCGAGGCACACCGTCTCGGGCTGCGCACAGCGGCCCACGTGCATAACCCACGCTCGATCGCCGATGCCGTCGCCGCCGGTGTCGACACCCTTGAGCACGTCACGTTCCGCACCCCGGACGGCGTGGATGCCGATGCCGCGACCGTGGCGGCGATCGCCGAGTCCGGTGCCGTGGTGAGCGTGACGGTCGGCGACGTACCTGGCCGCGGGGGCATGCCGGCTTCCATCGCTCGCCGCCTCGAGATCATGATCGACAGCTGGGCTCGGCTGCATCGCCATGGTGTTCGCATTGTGCCGGGCACCGACGCCGGGGTATCCCCGAGCAAGCCGCACGACGTGCTGCCTTACGGGCTCACTGCGCTCGGCGGGCTGGGCATGACGAACCTCGAGGCGCTACGGGCGGCCACCTCGGTCGCGGCGGACGCCTGCGGGCTCACCGGCCGCAAAGGCCGGCTGACACCGGGGTCCGATGCCGATCTGCTCGCGATCACGGGCGATCCGCTGGCCGACATCCACGCAGTCCACGACGTCGCCGCCGTCATGCGGGGCGGCCGCTGGGTGCGCTGAGGTCGGTGCGGTCGAGCAGATCCGAGCAGTCAAATTTTGCGCAACCGAGCACGACACACTGGGCGCAGGAGCGCGACACGCGGGGCGTTAGGGCACGACACGCCGGATGAGGTCGAGGGTCTCGTCGGCCCAGCCCAGGACGTCCAGTCCCGCGGTGATGTTGGCTGGGGGCCGGGTCAGGAGGGTGTCGCGGCGGATCAGGCGCGCGAAGTCCACCCGGACCGGCCCGATCCGCGGGGTGCGCCCGTCGCGCTGGTAAAACACCACCCCGGCGCGCACCATGATGTCGATAAGTTCCTGAGCGACGATGCCGTAACCCACTGTGGTCGAATGGATGCCGTCCAGCGAGAACAGCCCACCCGTGCGCCGCCCGGTGGCGTCGCTGGTGAGGAACCGCGAGTCGGGCACCGGAGACAACGCTGCCAGCTCGGGCGGCAGCGGGTACGGTCGCCACCAGCTGGGACGCGCTGCCGGGCTTTCCAGATAGCGGCGGGACGCGAGCCGATCGAGCACGCCCGCGATGTCCAGTAGGTACCAGTCCCGGCCCTGCCGCCGGCCGTCGGAGACCACCAGAGTGATCGCGTCGTTGTACTGGTCGATAGCGCTGTCGACAGCCCGCGCCTCGTCCCCGGTGATCGACGGATCGCGACCTACCTCGAACTTGCTGTCGGAGATCCACGGGCGGGTGTAGTACGGGAAATACCGCGAGTCCGGCGCGAGCTTGCCGTCCACCCCTCGGGCGATCGGCGCGATGGTCACGTGCGGGACCGTGCACCAGATGACGTGCCGGGCCCGGACCGCGCGCACCTTGTCCACGACGTGCGCCAACTCAGCGATGAAATGGGTAGGCCGCCAGACCGTGAAGGCCCCGTTGCGCGCGAGGTCGTCGTAGCCCGGACCGCTCCACACCACGCTCAACTGGGTCACCGCACCCAGTGCGTTGTTCGCACCCAGGAACACCACCAGCGTCTCGATGCCGTGATCGGGATCGTCACCGGTTTGGGCACCCAGCGCAGTTGCGGCGTCGAACACGGTGCTGCGCCGATCGGCTTCGGTGGTCCTGGGCAGCATCCGAAGCGCGGCGCGCGCACTGTGGTTCTGCACGATCTGGTGCACCAGGTCGTCGGTCGGCTGCCCGATCTCGGCCGCGCAGCTGTCCGCGGTGCGATCCAGCGCATCGCGCAACCCCCAGCCATACATTGCAAGTACATGGTTGGTGGCCGATGGCGCAGGTAGCACCGAGCCGGGGCCGCGTTCCCAGTAGTCCTCCACCTGGTCGGCGAACTGCCGGGCGGCAAACAACGCCATCGGCAACTCCCACCAGCTCAGCTCCGGACCGAATCGTTCCTCGAGCACGCGCATCAGCAGCTCGATGTTCAGCGGCAGCCCACCTGGGCCGCCGTAGAGGGGGTAACGTAGCCCATCCCAACCCAGCTCATAGGCGATGGTTGCCGAATAGGACAGGTCGGTCTGGTAGACCGCGCCGCTGGCGTATCCCTGGGTCACCGAATCACCGATAGTGACCAGCCGGTTGGTCGGCGCACCCTGCCAGGTGGTGTCGACCGGGATGCCGAGAGTGGGATCCCACCTCGGCTCACGGGCTTCGGTCGTGATGACGACATCGTCTGGAGTGCTCATCGCAGCGCCGGCTCAACCGGCCGTATCGGCTGGCTTGGACCGCTGCGCCTGCCGCAATGCGTCGATCACCATTTCCAGCCAGCGCAGGCTGCGGCGGTAACTCTCGGTGTCCTGAGCAGACGGCGCCGGAGGCAGGACGCGGTCAGCCGAACCGGTGATGCTGACCCGCCCGGAGACGTCCAGCACCACGTGCAGAGTTTCCAGCATCCAGCCCCATTCAGCAGCAGACGGGTAACCCCGGCCCGGCAGCTGGACCACGCCACCGTGGCGGGGCAAAGTGCCGAGCACCCGGGTCAAGCTGTGCTCCAGGTCGTGCAGCACCCAGCCTTCCCACAGCTGGCGGACCGGCCCGGTCTCCTTGGTGCCGCACCAGTAGTCCACGACATAGGCCAGCCGGCCGTCGATGGTGCCGATGGGTACCGGCAGTCCGGTGACCTCGGCCAACGGGTCGTCGGTGCAACCGGCGAGCTGCCAGCGCACCAGTTCGCGCAGCCACGACCACTGTTCGCGGAGGAAGCGAACACCTTCCGGCGACAACGTCAGCAACAGTTGCTCGCCTTGGCGGTCGCATATGACCATTGTCTTGCTCAGCCTCCAACCCCACGAATGATCGTCGGGAGGCTATCGCGTCAGGCACCCGCGGACGGGCCATCTTCGCGGCGCGTCGCTCTCAATCCGATATCGCGGCGGTAATGCCCGCCAGGCAGGTGAATCTGCTCGACACGCAGGTAGGCCTGCTCGCGCGCGGCCGCCAGATCGACGCCGGTGCCCAGCACTGAGAGCACCCGGCCACCGGTCGAGACGACCGTGCCGTCGTGACGTCGCCGGGTGCCTGCGTGCAGCACTCCGAGGCCGGTGGATCCGGTGATCACATCTCCGATTCTGGGCGTACCGGGATACCCCTCGGCGGCCACCACGACGACCACTGCGGCCCCGGCCTCCCAGTCCAGCGGTGGCTGCTGGGCCAGCGTCCCGGTGGCGGTGGCCATCAGCAACCCGGCCAGCGGGGTGCGCAGCAGGGCCAGCACCACCTGGGTCTCCGGATCGCCGAAGCGGCAGTTGAACTCGATGACCTGCGGGCCCTTGGCGGTCAGCGCCAGGCCGGCATACAGCAGCCCGGAAAACGCCGCACCGCGGCGGGCCAGCTCGTCCACCACGGGCTCCACCACCTGCGCGACCACGTCGGCGGCCAGTGACTCGGGCGCCCAGGGCAGCGGCGCGTAGGCGCCCATCCCGCCGGTGTTCGGCCCGACATCTCCTTCACCGACTCGCTTGAAATCCTGAGCGGGTAGCAGTGGCACCACCGTGCGGTTGGCGTCGACCAGGCAGAAAAGCGAGAACTCCGGACCGTCGAGGTAGGACTCCAGCAGCACTGGGTGGCCACCGTCGAGCAGGGTCAGAGCGTGCGCCCGGGCTACTTCCAGATCTTCGGTGACCACGACTCCCTTACCCGCGGCCAGCCGATCGTCCTTGACCACCCACGGCGACCCGAAATGGCTCAACGCCGCATCCAACCGGCCGGGGTTGTCCACCAACTCGCTGCGCGCGGTCGGCACGCCCGCGACGGTCATCACGTCCTTGGCGAATGCCTTGGAGCCTTCGATCTGCGCCGCGCCGGCGCAGGGACCGAAGCAGGCGATCCCGGCTGCGCGTACCGCGTCGGCCGCCCCGGCAACCAACGGCACTTCCGGCCCGATCACCACAAGATCGGCGGCCCAGGACACGGCGAGTTTCGCGACGGCGGCAGGATCCGTGACGTCCACCCCGAGCTGCTCGGCCAAGGCGGCGGTACCGGCGTTGCCGGGCGCGCAGGACAGCGAAGTGACCACCGGGTCCCTGGCCAGCGCCAGCACCAGCGCATGCTCCCGGGCACCGGCGCCGATCACGAGGATTCGCACAGTGCGAAGGGTACGTCTCCTTACCGGGTGATCACCGCCAACCCGGAAAAATGACCAACTCACCGATTGTGACGGTCGGTACACTATAGGGGGGCGCTGTGATACCCCGGCCTGGGTTAATTGCAACGCTGCGTGCGGATGGGGCACCACATGAGCAGTCCAGCCCAGCCTGTCTCGCGGGCCGAGCTGGCGCGTGCCTGGGCGCATGCGGTGGGCCCGACCACCGAAGTGCCGTTACCGCCGGAGACGATCGAACGATGCCTCCGGGACAACGTCGACCGGCTCGTCGACGCGCTCCAGCAGGAGCCGTTCAGTCCGGATGCGGTGGCAGACACCGCCGCCGCGCTGGTGGCCCGGGGCATAGCAGGTGATGACAGCCTGGCTTGTACCGTCGAACTGCTCGGCCGGGTGCTGCCCACGCTGCCCGAGCTCAGTGCCATCGACGGACTGACCGGCAAGATCGCGTCCGCGCTCGGCGCCGTCGTCACCGGGTACCGCGCTGCGGTGCGCCGCCGTCACTTCGATGAGCGCAATGCCTGGTTCCGGGAGGTGTTCGATTCCGCCCCGATGGGCATGGTGATCAGCCGGTTGGACGGCACCGTCGTCGAGACCAACGGCGCGCTGACCGAACTGCTGTACTACCGACCCGCCGATCTCGCCGGGCGCGAGCTGGCCGAGATTCTCCATCCCGATGACGCGGCGTTGCTGCAAGCCGGTTACCAGGCGCTCATCGACGGCAAACGGGGGCGCCTGCAACGCAGGACCCGGGTGATCACCGGGCGTGGGGACGCCACATGGGTCGCGCTGACGGTGTCGCTGCTGCGTGACGTGACGGGCCAGGCAACCCACCACGTCACGATGGTGGAGGACATCGCCGAACGCCAGCTGCTCGAGCAGCGGGTGCGTCATCAGTCGCTGCACGACCTGCTGACCGGGTTGCCCAACCGGCTGCATTTCGCGATCCACCTCGAAGAGCAGCTCGAGCGCGACCACAACGCCGCCTTCATGATCTGCAAGATCGACTTGGACTGTTTCGGGATTGTCACCGACGGCCTCGGTATCAGCATCGGTGATCTGCTGCTGCGATCGGTCGCCGCGCGGCTGGAAACGCTGGTCGCCGACGAGCGGGCCTTCGTCGCACGTATCGATGCCGATGAGTTCGCCATTCTCATCGAAGAATCGCCGACTACTCCCAACGCAGCCACCTTGGCCGCGCGCATCAACGCCGAGCTCTCCGAACCGGTCTACCTCGCCGGCCGGGGACTCGCCGTCTCGGCCTGCGTCGGCATCGTACGACGCACCGCCGGCGAGACCGAGGCGAAAGAGCTGATCCGAGCCGCCGAAGCAACGCTGCACCGGATCAAGCGGACTGGCCGTGGGCAGTGGGGACTGTACGACCCGTCCGCCGACGCCGAAGATCGGGCTCGGTACGCGCTGGCCACTTCGATGCCCGCGGCCTGGGAGGACGGCCAGGTCACCCTGTCCTATCAGCCGCTGGTACGACTCGATCCGGCAGCAGCCGACACCGATCACACCGTGGCGCTCGCGGCGCTGCTGGGTTGGGATCACCCGGAGCACGGCGTAGTGCAGCACGACGATTGCCTCGCGCTCGCTGAGCAGACCGGCCTGGTCCTCACGATCGGGCGGTGGATGCTTCGGCAAGCCTGCGAGCAGCTGCGAGCGTGGCGTGATGAACGCGGCGCGGCGGTACCGCCGGTGTGCATCGACCTGACCACCTATTTGACGCAAGACCCCGACCTGGTCGAGCTGGTGCAGGACACCCTGACGGCAACGCAGCTAGGGCCGGCGGACATCCAGCTCGGGATGCCGACCGAGGTGATCGTCGCAGCGCACGGCGACGCAGTGGACAACGTGGGCACACTGGCGGATATCGGGGTGCGCATCGTGCTCACTCGCTACGGCCAGGCGGTGGGCAATCTGAGCCTGCTCGAATCGTTGCCGGTGGCAGGCGTGGAGCTGGCCGAGCCGCTGGTGCGCATGGCTGCGACCAGGCCCGACTCGGTGGTGCGCCCCGCATTGGCCGACCTGGTGCCGTTGATTCGCCGCACCGGCGGCGCCGTGGTGGTGACCGGTATCGACTCCGCGGAGCAGGCGCAGTGGTGGCGGAACATCGGTGCCGACTCCGGGCGGGGCGCGGCGCTAGCGCGCTAGCGCTTGGCCCAGCAGGTACGTTGCGGCCAACCGCACCGGGCCGCCGTCCGGAGACGCCTGCCGCTCGATCGCGGCGGCCATCTCTGCGGCCCGATCACCAGCCGCCTGCTTGGCGGCGCGGTAGGCCGCCGAGTGCGCGCCGTAGAACGCGGTCATCTGCTGGGGCGAATCGAAATGCCAGGGCAGCGAGCGGCGCTCGACGCTGATGTCGGTGAATTCGGCGCACAGCCGTTGCCGCAGTATTTCCGGGTCTCCCCAGCTCAGACTGTCGGGGGCGGCCGGGTCCGGAGGTACGAATCGCTTGATGATCTCGGCCCGCGCCGCGATACAACCGTCGGCGCTCCAGGCTGTAAGGAGCAGCCGCCCACCCGGCTTGAGCACCCGATTCAGCTGCGCCAAGGCCACCTCGGGTCGACTGGCGAAGATGACACCGAAAGCGGACAAGACGACGTCGATGGTGTTGTCGGGTAGTGGCAGGTCCTCGACGTCAGCCTCGATCCAGTCGACCGCCGGTCCAGTGCGCTGCCGGCCCAGCTCGACCATCCGTGGGGCGATGTCGGCCGCGGTAACCCGCGCGCCGCGCGCCGCGGCTCGGATCGCGACGTTGCCGGTGCCGGCCGCGACGTCGAGCACGTGCTCGCCAGGTTGGGGTGCGGCCGCGTCGACCAGCGCGTCGGCCACCGGTTCCAGTCGCCGCGCCAGACCGGAGTAGTCCGCGGATCCCCACAGCTTTGCGGTGGCGGCCCTTTTGTCGTCCTGCGTCATGCGGCGCGGCGCAGCGTCGCCACTTCGCGTGCCAGGTCCTGACATGCCGAGTCCCGCCGCGCGCCCGCAGCCTCCTGCAACGGCGCTAGCCGGGCTAGTACCGATACCGAGCGGAGACCCTTCGCCAGCCTGATCACCTGCTGTGCGGTGCGCAGCCCTGCCCCGAGCTCACCACTGCGCAACTGCGCGGCGGCGAGCAGGCCGGAGTTATTTACCGCGCACCCCACGGCATGACTTGCCCCTTCTATGGCGCCGGACAGGGCACGCGCGGCTCGATCGAAACGGCCCAAGGCGAAAAACGTGCGGCCCTCCATGTGCAAGACGGCGGCACCGAAGTGCCCCCACGGTAGGGGTTCGTCGCTCGCTGCTTGGTAGGACTCGTCGGCTCGGCGCAGCGCAGCGATGGCCTCCCCCGCCGCACCGAGCAGCGCCAGGGCGTAAGCGCAGTCGTATTCCAGCTTGAAGCGAGCCAAGGCGCTTTGTGCAGCCGATGCACCGAGCTGAAACAGCTTCAGCGCCTCATTCGGCTGGCCAATGCCTAGCTCCAGCCAGCCCAGTTCGTCTAGGGCGACCACGGCGCGAAGCATGTCATCCGCTTCCCCCGCACAGTCCATGCTGCGGACGAAGTGCTGACGGGCGAGGTCCCGCAACCCGGCGCTCGCGGCGGCGCTCCCGGCAGTCTGGTACGCGTCGCTCAGCGCGAGCAGCAATTGCTTCTTGACCGGTTCTCTCATGGTGACGCGGAGCAGTGCCTCGCTAGCCCAGGCATGCGCGGTGACTGCGTTAGTCATCGGAATACCACCGAAGTCACCGAGAAGCTTGCCGAACCGCTCGGTAGTTGCGGCTACTTGAGAGACATCAGCTGCGCCGACCCTCTGTGGCACCGGGGTTGGGGTGTTTCTGATGCGGATCGGGTCTGCCGGACCGAACAGTGGCTTACCGTGCAGCACGGTGACGGCATGCCGGAGCAGGTTATCGTCACTGAGGTCGTCGGATTGCAGATTGTCCTGGACGGTCGGTGCTCGATCTGGTTCATACGCCAGCCCCATCCAGGCCCGCGGCACTCCCAGCCCGTCTGCGATGCGCTCCAGCAGGACAACCGATTGCACCTGACGGCCAGAGATGATCTCTGAGACCTCCGATTGTTTCTGCCCAGTAGCGAGCGCGATGCTGGCCTGGCTCACCCCAGCATCACGCAAGATGCGATAGACGGCGCCGATATCACGGTGGGCAAGGGCGCGCCGCGACATCGGGCCGGTCAGCAAGTCGGCAAAGGTGGCCAAGACGCTCTCCGGATACCTGTCAAGGGCTAGGCGCCACACCATGAGGGGTCCTGCGCAGTGTAGCCACGCCAGTACTTTCGAGTGGTCAGGCAACGACACCGGAGGTACCCATGTTCGACATCACCACCGCCCAGCCGCTCGCCACTTTCTGCGATAAGTGCGACTGCGGCTGCCCGCAGCTGTTCGTCGATGAATCCGCCCCACCCGAGCAGCGTGTCGTGCTCACCGACGACTTCGGTTCCCGGGTCCGGATGAGCGCCGCGCAGTTCGGCGACCTGCTCGCCCAAGCCAAGAGCGGTGCGCTGGACACCGTCATCTGATCCGCACCACCTTGGCGTCGCCGAGTTCGACAAGATAGTCGCGTCGGACTCGGCGACAGTCATGTTCAAACCAGTCGTTGGTCGCGGTAGCACCAGCGCCATGTTTCACCGGGCTCGGCGGAGCGCATCACCGGGTGTTCGCAGCGGACATAGTGCGCCGTAGCGTGCCGGTGCGGGCTGGAATCACAGCAGGCCACGTGCCCGCAGGTCAAGCACATCCGTAGATGGGCCCACACCGACTCGCCCAGCGCTCTACAGTCTTCGCAGCTCGCCGGTTGTGGCGGCTCCGGCGCCGGGTCGGGTAGCTGCGCCACGTGTTCACAGGTCGTCAAATTTGCCCCCGGTGCATGCTGGCCCCATGGACGGTATGCGGCTGATCCTGCTCGTGCTCGGGGCGCTCATGGTGACCGCGGTGAGTCGACGCTTGCGCGTCCCCGCGCCGCTCACGTTAGTCGTCGCGGGTTTGGCCATCTCCGCAATCCCCGGCGTCCCGAATTACGAGCTCGACCCGGACCTGGTGCTGTATGGGATCTTGCCGCCGCTGCTGTACTCCGCCGCGCTGGACAGCTCGGCGATCCAGATCAGGGCGAACATCCGCTCGATCGGGTTGCTCGCCGTGGGATTGGTGCTGTTCAGCACCGTGTGCGTCGGGCTGGTCGCCTGGTGGTTGGTGCCCGGCCTGCCGCTGCCCTCAGCCGTGGCGTTGGCGGCTGTGGTGGCTCCGCCGGATGCGGTGGCCGCGGTGGCGATTGGTCGGCGTCTGGGACTGCCCCGCCGGGTGATGACGCTGCTGACCGGGGAGAGCCTGTTCAATGACGCCACCGCGCTGACCGCACTTCGCGTCGCGGTGGCTGCCGGCGTGGGGACCGGCTTCTCGCTGTGGTCCGGGCTGGGTGGTTTCGTGCTGACCGCAGCCGGTGGCGTGGTGTTGGGTGCGGTGCTCGGCCGGGTGGTGCACCAGGTTCGGCTGCGACTGCGCGAGCCCAAGCTGGAAAGCGCCTTGGGCCTGGTGGTGCCCTTCGCCGCGTACGCGCTGGCAGAGCAACTGCACAGCTCGGGGGTGCTCGCGGTGGTCGTGACCGGGTTGTACCTGGGCCATCACGCCCCGCAGGCCGGCTACGCCACCCGGCTGCTGGACCAAGCGGTGTGGCAGTCCGCGGACACGGTGCTCGAAGCGTTCGTCTTCGCGCTGATCGGCCTGCAACTACCGGCCGTGGTCCGTGGGGTAGGTGCCGTCGGCCCGCTGCTGATCGCCGCGGCGGCAGTGATCGCGACGGCGGTGCTGGCGCGAGTGATATGGGTGTTCCCGGCGACTTACCTGCCCAGGATGCTGTCGCGCCGGGTGCGTACCCGGGACCCGGCGCCGCGCTGGCAGGTGCCGGCGGTGATCTCCTGGGCGGGGATGCGCGGAGTGGTCACCCTGGCCGCGGCCTCGACAGTGCCCCGCGTCACCGACTCCGGCGCCCCGTTCCCGGGCCGTGCCGAGATCATTTTTCTGGCGTTCTGCGTCACCGTGGCAACCCTGCTGCTGCACGGCCTCACATTGCCGTGGGTGATCCGCCGCCTCGGCGTCGAGGGTCGCGAGTCCTTCCAGGATGCGTTGGCCGAAGCCGACGCCGTCCACGCCGCGACGCAAGCCGCGCTGGAACGGCTGGAAACCGCCTCCGACGGCGCGCCGGATTCGGTGACCGCCCGGTTACGCAAACTTGCCGAGCACCGTAGCCACAGCGTCTGGGAGCGGCTCGGGCGCCCGGAAACAGAACTCGGCGAGGCTCCCAGCGTCATCTACCGCCGGTTGCGGCTGGACATGCTCGCCGCCGAACGCGAAACCCTGGTGGGGTTGCGCGACGCGGGCCGCATCAACGACGAAGTCCTCTCCCGCACCCTCCACGACCTCGACCTAGAAGAAGCCATGCTCACCCGCTGACCCGCCCCCTCCTCCCCGACCCCTCCTCCCGACATGGAGACATATCGGGGTTTTTAGACCCCTCATCACCCCGATATGTCTCCATGTCGGGGATCAAAGACCGTGGAGGGTGATCGTTTGGTCGCGGCTGGGGCCGACTCCGATCGCGGAGATCCGCGCTCCGCACAGTCGCTCGAGCCGGGTTATGTAGGCGCGGGCGTTGGGTGGCAGCTCGTCGAGGGTGCGGCACTCCGACAGGTCCTCCCACCAGCCGGGCAACTCCTCGTACACCGGGACCGCATGGTGCACGTCGGTCTGGGTCATCGGCATCTCCTCGGTGCGCCGGCCGTTGACCTCGTAGGCCACGCAGATCGGCACGGTGTCCAGACCGGACAGCACGTCGAGCTTGGTCAGGAAGAAGTCGGTGATCCCGTTCACCCGGGCCGCGTAACGCCCGATCACCGCGTCGAACCAGCCGACCCGCCGGGCTCGCCCGGTGGTGACCCCGACCTCTCCGCCGGTCTTGCGCAACCGCTCACCCATGGCGTCGTGCAGCTCGGTGGGAAACGGACCCGAACCGACTCGCGTGGTGTAGGCCTTGAGAATCCCCACCACAGCGGTGATCTTCGTGGGACCGATGCCGGCCCCGGCGCAGGCGCCGCCTGCGGTCGGGCTCGACGAGGTGACGAAGGGGTAGGTGCCGTGGTCGACGTCGAGCAGGGTGCCCTGGCTGCCCTCCAGGAGCACCGTCTCGCCGCGCCGCAGCGCCTGGTCCAGGACCAGCCGGGTGTCGGCGATCCGGTGGGCGAAGTGGGCACCTTGGTCGAGCACGGTGTCCACCACCTGCTCGGCGTCCAGCGCTCGCCTGTTGTAGACCTTGACCAGGACCTGGTTCTTGAATTCCAGCGCGACCTCTACTTTTTGCCGCAGGATTTTCTCGTCCAGCAGGTCCTGCACCCTTACCCCTACCCGCGCCACCTTGTCCTGGTAGGCCGGCCCGATACCGCGCCCGGTCGTACCGATCTTGGATTTGCCGAGGTAGCGCTCGGTGACGCGGTCGATCTCGACGTGGTAGGGCATGATCAGATGCGCGTCTGCGGAGATGAGCAGCCGCGTCGTGTCCACCTTGCGGGCTTCCAGCCCAGCCAGCTCGTCGAGCAGCACGCCGGGGTCCACCACCACGCCGTTGCCGATGACATTCGTCACGTCTGGGGTGAGGATTCCCGAGGGGATGAGGTGCAGCGCGAAGTCCTGCCCGTTGGGCAGCACCACGGTGTGACCTGCGTTGTTGCCGCCCTGGTAGCGGACCACCCACTGGGCCCGCTCGCCGAGCAGGTCGGTGGCCTTGCCTTTGCCCTCGTCGCCCCATTGGGCGCCGATCAGCACGATCGCCGGCATGTGGTACTCCACTGTGGTCGGTTCGGGCGCACCGAGGCGAGCGTAGACCTTCAGGGGGCGGATGTGGTTGAGGCTGTGGTGCTGACCTGCGGGTCTGCTCGCTGGCCCGGACCTGGGCCGGTCACCGCGGTGCCGGCGTGTCCTGGTCGCGAGGAACTCGACCCGCTGCTGGCCGGCTTAAATGATCAGCGTTTGGTGGTCTGCGGCACCGACGCCGACCTCGCCGCGGTGCTGCTTCGGCTGCTGCGCACCGAGGCGCTGGCGAGGGTGGCGGTGGGTTTCGTGCCGGCGGAGCCAACCTCGGCGGTGGCGCGGCTGTGGGACCTGCCGATCGCGCCCGCGGCGGCGGCCTCGCTCGCGCGCTACGGCGAGCCGGATCTGGTTCCCCTGGTGCGTGACGATGCAGGTGGCGTGCTGGTCGGGCGCGGCGTGGTGGCGCCAGTGGACGGGGTGGCCTACTGCGACGACGAGCTGGTGCTGCGCGGGCGCGCCGCCCGGTTGGAGGTCACGCCGGACCGTGAGTTCGGGCTCGTCGTCCGGGTCGTGCGCCGCGGACTGTCGGTGCACCGGGTTCGGCATGCTGCGGGCCGCGCCGTGCAGCTGGGTTGCCGCCCGACCGGCGTATGGCGGGACGGTGTTGCGGGCCGGACGACCGACCGCTGGACCTGGTACCGCCACACCGAGGACTGGCCCTTGATCCGCAGCCCCCACTAACCCCGCGCGTGTCGCGCCCACGTGTCCGGTGTGTCGCGTTCCTGTGCCCGGTGTGTCGCGGCCGGATGCTCAGCCAGCCGTGCGGTCACTCAAGCCCGAATGCCCCAGCCGCGGCGGGATCACAGTCGTCCAGGAAGTCCCGGCACCGCCGGGCCTCGGGATCCTCGCCGATCTCGGCGGCCGCGCGGGCCAGCGCGGCAAGCGCCCGGAGGAAGCCTCGGTTGGGTCGGTGCGACCACGGCACCGGTCCGTGACCCTTCCAACCGGCGCGACGAAGCTGGTCCAGACCGCGGTGGTAGCCGGTGCGGGCGAAGGCGTAGCCGGCGACGGCGTCCCCCTCGTCGAGAGCCCGTACCGCCAGCGCCGCCCACGCGGCGGAGAACTCGGGGTACGCGGCAGCCACCGTCGACGGATCGTTCGCCGCTTCTAGAGCCGCGTCGGCATCAGGTTGCTCGGGTAGCAACGTGGGGTTGGGTCCCAGCAGGTTGCCGTGCACGTTCATCGCTCCATCCTGCCGTCCGTGGTGTCCCGATTACCACGCTGAAGGCGGTCGGTGTTGGTAGCCGTTAACTGCAGCGGCGAGGCGGGTTGGTAGCTCTTGAAGAGCCGCTAACCTGCCAGGGCGCGGCCGGCGGAGCGGAGATCTTCGCAGGCCTGCACCACCCGGGCGGCCATCGACTGCTCGGCCAGCTTCAGGTAAGACCGGGGGTCGTAGAGTTTCTTGTTGCCGACCTCGCCGTCGATCTTGAGCACACCGTCGTAGTGGCTGAACATGTGCGCGGCGATCGGGCGGGTGAACGCGTACTGAGTGTCGGTGTCCACATTCATCTTGACCACCCCGTACGACAGCGCCTGGTGGATCTCGGCCGGCTCCGAGCCGGATCCGCCGTGGAATACCAGGTCCAGTGGCTTGGAACCGGCGGGCAGAGCCAGCTTGCGGGCGGCTACTTCCTGGCCCATTTGCAGGATCTCTGGGCGGAGCTGCACGTTGCCCGGCTTGTAGACGCCGTGCACGTTGCCGAAAGTCGCGGCGAGCAGGTAGCGGCCCTGTTCCCCACCACCGAGAACCCTAACCGTGTGCTCGTAGTCCTCGGCCGTGGTGTAAAGCTTCTCGTTGATCTCGTGTGAGATCCCGTCCTCCTCGCCGCCGACGACGCCGATCTCCACCTCTAGAATGATCTTCGCCTTGGCGCACGCGGTCAGCAACTCAGCGGCGATAGCCAGATTGCGATGCAACTCGGTGGCCGAGCCGTCCCACATATGGGACTGGAACAGCGGGTTCTCCCCACGGGCCACCCGCTCGTGCGAGATTGCGATCAACGGCCGGACAAAGCTGTCGAGCTTGTCCTCAGGGCAGTGGTCGGTGTGCAGCACGATGTTCACCGGGTACTTCGCCGCCACCACCCGCGCGAACTCGGCCATTGCCACCGAACCAGTGACCATGTCCTTGACCCTGCCCCCGGAAACGAACTCCGACCCGCCCGTGGACAGCTGCACGATGCCGTCGCTACCCGCCTCGGCGAAGCCGCGCAAAGCCGCGTTGAGGGTTTCCGACGAGGTGACATTGATCGCCGGGTAGGCGAACTGGTTGGCCTTCGCCCGATCCAGCATCTCGCTGTAAACCTCGGGCGTCGCAATCGGCATAACGGGCGACCTCCGCTTTCGGCGTGTGTCGGCCAGCGCCGCACACGGTGAGTAGCTGCCGGCTGGGCCGGCGATCGGACCGCAGTATTGCCCACCGCCGGAGGCCAGACGCGATCGGATGCGCATGAAGTGGCCACAGTACGTTTCGGGCGTGGCCCCCGACGAACCACTGGAGCGCAAGACGGTGCAGCAATCGGTTGAAATGACCCTCGGCCACCTGCGGGTGCTGGATGCCCCACCCGCCCCTGACCCAGACAGTCCGTTGACTCTGGAAGACCTCTATCGCCAGCACCGGATGCGCCTGGTGCGGCTGGCGGTTCTGCTGGTCGACGAGACCAGCACCGCCGAAGATGTCGTGCAGGAGGCGTTCACCGGGCTGCACCGGCATTGGACAGGATTGCGTGACGAGGCGGCCGCGTTGGGTTACCTGCGCACCGCGGTGGTCAACGGCTCGCGCTCGGTGTTACGCCGCCGCAAGACCGCTCGCGGCTACGTGCCACCGCATCAGGCCAATGCGCGCTCGGCTGAGTCCCTGGCGATGCTCACCACGGAGCACCAGGCGGTGGTCACCGCGCTGGGCCAGCTGCCGCCGCGGCAGCGCGAGGTACTGGTGCTGCGCTATTACGGAGGGATGAGCGAGGCAGAGATCGCCACGGCCACGGGAGTCAGCCGCGGAACCGTCAAGTCCAGCGCCAGCCGTGCGCTGGACGCCCTCCAGCGAATGCTGGAGGGGTCGTGAGTGCATAACAGTGTTCGGGCACCGACGGCCACTCACGAGGTCGCCGTGACCGGCGACCACGTCGGCCGGAAGTTATCCGCCGCATTGCGCGCCCAGGCATCCGGACTGGACGCAAGCCCGTCCGAGGCATCTAGCCCCGTTCCCGCACCGGTGAGATCCGGTCGGAGGTCACTGCATGCCCGGCCGAGACCGTCGGTCCGGGTAGTGCTCGTCCTGGTGGTCTTGCTGGGAGCAACGGCCGGCGCGCTGGCCGGCGTGATCAGTACCTGGTGATCAGCGACCCTCGGCTGCGGGTGCCGTCAGGGTCGCCCGCTACCGTGGCACCGTGATGCCCCGCCACACCGTCACGTCGCTGGCTGTCGGCCCGTCCTGGCTCGATCCGGAGCAACTGCTGCGGATGATGGGTCCGTACGTGATCGCGGGCCTGTGCCTGATCATCTTCGCGGAATGCGGCCTGCTGATCGGATTCTTCCTGCCCGGCGACTCGCTGCTGTTCACCGCTGGCCTTTTTGTAGCGGGTGGCCTCATCGGCGCGCCCATCTGGCTGGTATGCCTGCTGGTCACGGTGTGCGCTGTGGCGGGCAACGTGGCTGGCTACTACCTGGGCTACAAGGCCGGCCCCGCGCTGTTCGACCGGCCGGACTCCCGACTGTTCAGACGCGAGCATGTGGACAAGACGCACGCCTTTTTCGACAAGTACGGCGCCCGAGCGATCATACTGGGCCGTTTCGTACCGGTCGTGCGGACGTTCATCACCGCGGTCGCCGGGGTGGGTCGTATGGAGCCCCGCAGATACTTCACCTACTCGCTCATCGGTGGCGTTATCTGGGCCACTGGAGTGACGCTGCTGGGTTACTGGCTGGGCGCCATCTCCTTTGTCAAGAATCACGTGGAGATGATCCTGGTCGGCATCGTCGCGCTGTCGTTCGTGCCGATTTTCATCGAGGCGGTCAGGGCCCGCAGAGCGAGCCGCGCGGTCCCGGGTGCGGGTGTCCCGCAAGACCCGGGTGCGGGTGTCCCGCAAGACCCGGGTGCGGGTGTCCCGCAAGACCCGGGTGCGGGTGTCCCGCAAGACACCTCTACGTGACATCGTTCGCTCGGCACCGAACCACGGGATGGCCAGCACAGCCTCACCGCGGTTAGGGTGACTACCTCGGTCGAGTAGCGAGATGGGTGTAGATGCCGCCTCCTGACGCACCGGTGACCCGTGCACAGCAGCACGCCAACCGCAGTACCCGACGGCTTGCCGCCGGGGCCGTGGTGGGCGCGTTGGCGGTGCTGGTTGCGGTCGGGGTTCCTACCGGCAAAGCCGCTCTGCTCGCCGTCGCACCGAACCTGCCCCTACCGACCACCGCCCAGCCACTGCGTGCTCCCGCGCATACGTGTTTGACCTGGCAACGACAAGACGCGACCGACGCCAAAGCGGTGAGCTGCACGCAACCGCACCTGTTCGAGGTCACTGCGACACTGGATCTCCAGGACTTCGGCGCCAACGAGGCGTTCCCCGACCCGGCGCGATGGCAGCAGCTGGTGGCCCAGCGCTGCACCGAGCGCACCACGCAGGCGTTGAACGATCACTTCGATCCCTTCGGCCGGTTCACCGTGGGGGCGATCAAGCCCAGCGAGGCCGGCTGGCAGAGCGGGGACCGGATGCTGCGCTGCGGAGTACAGTCCACCGGCCGCACCGGCATGCTGTTCGCCACCACCGGCGACGTGCTGACCCAGGACCAGTCAGACGTGCATCCGCCCGGTACCTGCCTGGGCAACGACGGCAAATCGGTGGGCGACCCAGTCGAGTGCACGGCCCCACACGCCATCGAGGTCGTCGGGGTGGTGGATCTCAAAAGCGCCTTCCCCAACGGGTATCCGGAGGAAGCCGCGCAGGACAAGGTGCTGAACACCGAATGCACCCGGCTGGGAAAGGATTACTCGGGCGGCCCGGCGGTGGCCACGAACAAGGGCCTCACTTTGTTCTGGGAAACGCTGCGCGCGCAGAGCTGGCACGCCGGCAGCACGCGGGTGGACTGCCGACTCGGCGCGTTCCTGCCCGATCGTTCCGGTTTCGCTCCGGTGACCGGCAGCGTGAAGGGGCCGGTGCAAATCAGCAAGCAAGCCGCGCCTGCGGCTCCCCGGGATTTGGGACCGGTCCCGGCGGCGATACCGCCGGTGGTGCAGGCCGATGCTCCTCCGCCGCCACCGCCCTGATGATCATAGGCGCCAACCGGTTCGATGAGCTGGTGGCTGATGCGCTGGACTTGATCCCACCCCAGCTCGCTGCGGCAATGGACAACGTGGTGGTGCTGGTCGAGCCGCGCAATCCCGACGACCCGTGCTTACTGGGCCTCTACGAGGGAGTCGCTCTCACCATGCGGGACTCCCAGTACAGCGGGTTGCTGCCGGACCGCATCACCATCTACCGCGACGCCCTGCTCGATATCTGCCGCGACGAGCAGGAGTTGGTGCACGAGGTAGTGGTCACCGTCGTGCACGAGGTCGCTCATCACTTCGGCATTCCCGAGCACCGGCTGCACGAACTGGGCTGGAGCTGACGAAACGCAACCGCTCTGCTGTGCGGAGTTCGACATCAGGGCGGTCAGCTCGACGGCGGGCAGCCACGCTGTCGAACTCGGCGACCACAAGGCGGCCGCACACTGGGTCAGCCCGCCATGTGCTCGGCCGTCAGGACGCGGACCAGTCGAGCGGGCAGGGCAACACGCAACATCGCCACCCGGGCCGACACAGAAACACGCGCGTAGCGCTCAATAGGGCGGCGTATCGGCTGCTGCCGTCGTCGGCGGAGCAGACGCCATCGAGTGGTTTAGACGGAAACTTTCTGTGAACAAGCCGCTGGCGGGTTGTGATGGCCTGGATTAGTACCTACTCTGTGTAGCGGGGCTTGGCGCGGTAAATAGGTGGTCTGCCGATCAGTCGGCGGCTACCGCTATTTGTCGCGTCGAGACGAGGTGGTAGGTGTGCAGGTCGTCGGTTCCCGCGGCCGTCTCCGCACGATTACGTTGAAGTGGACGTCGGGGCGGTGACCGCCCCCGCCCCGCGCCGGGCTGATCAGTTCGTGCATCCGGCGCTGCTCTACCGTGGTACCGCGGAATATCTCGCAGGCACGGTGCCATTCATTCGCGAAGGGCTGGCCGCCGGTGAATCCGTCGGCTTGGCAGTACCGGGACCGAACCTGCGCCTGATCCTCAGCGAGCTGGGTAGCGATGCCGAACGGGTCCGGCTGCTGGATATGACCCGCTCCGGCCGGCATCCGGGGCGGATCATCCCCAACGTGCTGCGCGCCTTCGCCGATGCCCACCCGTCCGGACGGGTGCGTATCGTCGCCGAGCAGCTGTGGACCGGACGCGCCGTGCGGGAGTATCCGACCTGTGCGTACCAGGAGACTTTGATAAACGTCGCGCTCAGCGGCCGGTTGGTGAGCATGTTGTGTCCGTATGACGCCGACGTGGTGGGCCCCCACACCCTCGCCGACGTAGAACTCAGCCATCCGCTACTGATCGATGCGCGCGGTGAACGGGCCAGCACCCGCTTCGCTCCCGAACGTGTCATCACCGATGACCGGCTCTGCTCACACACGATGGGTCCCAGTTTCACCTTTGATGCCACCAGAGCAGCCCTAGCCGGGCAGTTCGCGTGTGATCAAGCCACCCGGCTCGGCCACACTGGCGATCACGCTGAGCTCAAGCTGATCGTCGGCGAGTTGGTGGCACGTACTCTGGTTCACGGCGGAGGCACCGGCAACCTGCGCATCTGGGCCGAGCGCGGCTACCTGGTGTGCGATGTCCGCCATGCCGGACACATCCGGGACCTGACCGGAGGCAGTCCACTGGCCGACCCCAGGAAACCGGACGGCCGTGGCCTGCTGATGGTTCACCACTTGTCCGACCTCGTGCAGCACCACTCATGCCCGCAGGGCACCACCACCCGGGTGTACCTGAAGCTCTCCGTCGCAGATGAGCTGCCGAGAGACCCGGGCGAGCCGGCTCCGACGCCGCCGCGTATCCGTCCCGCGGTACCTGCCGGGCCGACGCCGTTGCCGTGGCAGACCTACGAGGCACTGCATGCCGCAGAGCGTTTCGGCCGCTATCTCCCGCAAGATGCCGCTACCGAACCGCAACGACTCACCGTCAACAGCGAACGGCGCCATATCGAACCGGTGCTCGAAGCCTTGAGCGCCGTCGAGTCGCTCGCGCGGGTGGTCGACCGGTGGCGAGCCAGATTGGTGCGGCTGGCCCGGACGCGCGGCGCGCCCTGGACGGACATCGGCCAGTCGCTGGGGGTGAGCAAACAGGCAGCCCACGAACGCTACGGGCGAGCCCGCGGCAGACGGACCGGTGGCCCTGGGCTGCCCGGCCACGTGGGACCGCTGCCGCCTGTGCAGGGCACCTGAAGGGAGTTACCAGACCAGTCGGAGCGCAATCCGGCGTGCCAGGCATGCGGGTATGTCTGGTCGATCACAAACCCATGCCGACACCGCGAGGTACACGTTGCGTTCCAGCTTGCGCGTGATCGGGCCACCGGGGCTGCCCCGCTGCGCTGATCAGGGATGGTGCCCCACGCCTGCAGGTCCGGCCGCGTCGGCGAGGCGCTGGAGGTCCTGCAGGTCGCTGGTGACGAGGCGGTCGCCGGATTGACAGATGAGCACCAAGGTGGCATCGATCGGATCCTCGGTACCCGCCCGGCCGATCAGCGCCCCGGCCGCCCTTCCCGCTCGATCATCGACCGGGCACACGTCCACGCTGCGAAGTAGCCGAGCTAACCGGGCTTGCCGTCCCGCGGGGTGGCCCGGCGAGTCACCTCGGCGGCCAACTGGACCCGGTTGGTGATCCCGAGCTTGCGGAACACGCTAGCCAGGTGGGTCGCCACGGTTCGGCGGGAGATGAACAGTCGATCGCCGATCTGAGGGTTGGTCAGACCCTCGGCGGCCATCCGGGCGACGGCGAGCTCGCTGGTGGTCAAGCTGTCCCAGCCCACCGGCGGCCGGCGTAGCCGGTCGGCCCGCCGGCGCCGGACACCGAGAGCGCGCAGCGCGGCATCTGCCCGGGCCGCACCGCGCTGCATCCCGGAGCGCAGGTAGAAGTCGAGCGCCTCGTTCAGGATCGGCACGGCCGCTGCGCCGCGGCCGGCCCGGGCCAGTGCTGCGCCGGCATCCTCGCAAGTCAGCGGCAGCTCTACGGTTGACGGCGCCTGGCGGTAGCGGTGCACGGCGGCCAGCAGGACGTCGGGATCGTCCTCGACCAGGCCTTGGCAGCGCAGGGCTGCCCCGGCTGCGCTGGCCACCCGGGCGCGGCGGGCGCCGTCAGTTATGTCCTGTGTCACGGCCTGCGCTGTCTGGCGGTCACCCGCCGCGACGGCCAGCCGGACTAGATCGGGACCCAGGAACCGGTAGGACAGGCAGAAACGCAACGGAGCCGCCAGCTCCCACGCCTCCTTCAGCAGCGACAGCGCCCGACCGGTATCCCCCCGAGCTTCGCTGAGCAGCGCCTGCACCCACAGGCCCCACTCCAGGGGCCAGCGCGCTCCGGCTACCGGTAGACCACTGGTGACGGCCGTGAGCTGCCAGTCCTGGCTGGCCGAGGCCTTGAGCTCGGCTGCAGCATCGATCATGCGGGCTTCACCAGTGGCGATGTCGCCTTGTTGGAGGGCGATCCAGGCGGCGACGCCGTGCAGGACAGCGACATGCAGCCGGATCCCGACCTCGTCAGCGAGCAGCAGAGCGGCGTGCACCTCGGCCAGGGCGTCGGTCAACTCCCCGCTAGCGGAGCGGGTAAGGGTCAGCAGTGCGTGGTACAGCGGCAGCCACATCACGTTGCCACGCTGCTCACCCAGCTGCCGGCCCAGCGCAAGCGCAGCCAGGGCGTCGTCTCGGCGGTCGGCGTCCAGCAACACCATTCCGAGATGGAACTGCGGATGCAGGTGGCCGACCCGGGGATCTCGGCTGCGAGCCGCAATCTCAACGGCTTGCCGGGCCAGCGCCACCGCCTCGGTCACCTCACCACCGGCGTCGGCGGCAATGGCCAGGGTCTGCGCAGCGAGGCAGCACACGAAGTCGTCGTCCGGGGCCAGCGCCCGGGCACGCTGGGCCTGAGCGCGCGCTCCTTGCCGATCGCCCACGAATAATCTGATGTTGGCTGCCAGGGCCAGCGCACCCGCCCGGCCGCGGCGCGACGCACCTGGAACGCGGCCGACCGCTTCGAGCTCACCGACCGCGGGCTCCAGCCAGCCCATGGCCCACAGCACCTCACCCAGCGCGCGGCGCAGGGAGACCTCGACATCCGCCGTAGGGCCGCGAGCGAGCACCTCACGGGCTATCCGCTCGGCGTCCTGGGGCCGACCCGTCTGGAGCAGCAACGGCGCCAACTCCGCAGCAATGGCATCGTGGTCCGGATCGTCGACGCTGGTGAGCTCGAACGCCCGCTCGCAGAGCCGGACCGCCACGGCCGGGAAGCGCGGCGCGGCCTCGGCAGCTGCCCGCCGAAGCCATCCGAGTGATTCGGGATCGGTCGCGCTGGCCCCGAGGAACAGATGGTCGGCCAGCCGCGCAAGGGGAATACCGGCGGCGGTCAATGACTTCGCTATCTCCCGGTGGATGCCCATGCGGAGAGGAACGGCGAGGTCGTAGTAAATCGCTTCTCGAATGAGTTCATGGCGAAACGCGAGCCCCCCGGTCGACGTCTGGCACAGCAGCCCTGCTCGCAAGGCAGCATCGAGCTCAGGCAGCAGCGTGACTGCGCTGCGGCCGGTGACCGTGGCGAGTTCGGCCACCGAAAATTCTCGCCCGAGTACCGCCGCGACCTTGAGCACCTCCAGTGTCGCCGGGGGCAGCAGGCTCGTGCGCCGCAGGATGGTCATCGGCAGGGTGGCCGGCAGCACGCGATCGGCGACCTCGACTCGTCCGCCGTGCATCGTCAAAAGCTTCTGGTCGCGCAACGCTTCGACCAGTTCGATCACGAACAGGGGGTTGCCTGCCGCCCCCGCGAGCTGGCCGGATAGCCGGGCGCCGGGTGGTGCACCGGCCACCGCCGCGGCCAGGGTCGTCACCGCGGGGTCGTCCAAGGCAGGCATCTCCAGATGCACTGCGCGGTGGCTGACCAGCTCTTCGATCAATCGCGTGAGCTCGGGACGTCTGGGAAAGGGCCGTAGGGTGATGAGCAGCACGACCCGGAGGTGCGGCAGCGCTGCGCCGATGGCGCGGACGGCGCGCAATGTGGCCGGATCAGCCCAGTGCAGGTCCTCGAAGGCCACCACGACGGGCGATACGGTGGCAAGCCGCTCGAGTAATGACACCGCCGCGTCGGCGATGCGAAAGCTGTGATCAGCAGCGCCGTACGGGACCGCATCGGCGAGAACGAGTTGGGCGATCGCAGCGCGTTCCGGATCAGCTGAGTCGGCTGGCAGCCCGAATGCCTCGATCAACGCTGCGAGGGGACGATCCTGACTGAGCTCGTCGGTGGCGCCCAACAGGACCTGGAAGCCGTCCTCGACGGCCTGGGCCGTGATTTCGGCAAGCAGCCGGGACTTTCCGATCCCGGCCTCGCCTTGCAGGATGGCAGCCTCACCGGTGCCCTGGCTGGTGCTGCGCAGGAGCTGCTGAAGTACTGCCAACTGCTGAGAGCGACCAACCAGCGGCAGCGGCACACCGGGCACGGTACCCCGCTGCGCCCTCTTTCTCGGGCCCCCAGTTCTAGGGGTTGCGCATCAAGCCCCGGAACTTCGGTCCGAGCCACGGCTTGCGACCCCAGGCGAGCAGCTTTCCCGTCGCGATCGCGGTCCACTGACTCTGACGGCCCCAGGCGACCAAGAGGAACGCCGCTGGATCGGCAGAGATATGGCAGTCGACCGGGCGCGGGGAAGGAGCTTCGACGCTGAGCGCACCATCGTTGAAGATGAAGTGGAAGCGGTCCCCTCCCCGGATGCGTAGGTCGTAAGTGGCGTGCAGGCCCGCTGCCGTGCCAGCGTCCACCATTGCCCGGGGACCGAGGGCCTGGATCACCGGAATGAGAAATCGCCCCACCACCATGGCGGCATGGGCGGGCTCGATCTGCCACCGGCGCCCGGCGGCATGCGCGATGTCGTAACCGTGCATCAGGGTCTCGTTGAGCAGGTGGTAGGTCAGCAGCGACTGATCGACAGTGACGCCGCGCACCATCCACGGACGCGGCGTCTGAGGCTGCGCCCCCGCACATGCGCTGAAGTACTCCTGCGCTTGGGCTTCGATGCGATCGGCCAGCACCCGCGGATCCCGTTCAGGGTCGGACTTCACCGCGAGGACGGTCATCTCGGCCAACTCCCCGATGTTCCGCAGCGGCGCGTCGCCGGCCACGCCGGTGAGGCTGGGCACCAGCTCCTGGAATGGCGTCAGATCCTGTCTGGCCAGTCCAGGCACGCCACGCCAGACCTGGGACAGGTGCATGGCCACCTCACCGAGGTTCCACTGACCCACCGCAGGAGGCAGCGGATCCTCGATGAATCGCAGCAGATTCGTGACTCGGCGGACCTGCTCGCGCAGCGCGTCCTGACCCTGCTGCCAGCTGGTTTTCGTTGCATTGAGGACCATGCGCGGACGGTAGCCACACACACCAGTGGTCGACATCCGTTAGATGACGGATCCTCAAGCAGACGGAAACGTGTCTGCGGACTCGCTACGGGTGACGTATGAGGCTTTTAAACCGAAGTCCTAGCCACGGTTTGCGGCCCCAGGCCATCAGCTTGCCGGTGGCGATCGCAGACCACTGACCTCTTCGGCCCCAGAACATCATCACGAAGGCAACGGGGTCGGCGGAGATGTGGCAGTCGACCTTACGCGCCACTGGTTCCTCAACCTTGAGTTGCCCGTCGTCGAAGACGAAGTGGAGGCGGTCCCCGGCCCGGATGCGAAGATCATAGGTAGCCCGTAGACCGGCCGCCTTCGCACCGTCCACCAAGGTACGAGGGCCGAGTTCCCGCAGAACCGGAAGGAATAAGTGCCGTATCACCATGGCGGCATGGGGCCGTTTGATCGGCCACCTGCGTCCGTCGGCTCGGGCGATATCGTAGCCGTGCATGAGCGTCTCGTTCAACAGGTGCCCCGTCAGGGTCGACACGGGCACTCTGGTGCCCTCCACAAACCACGGACGAAGGTCAGTAGGTGAGTAACCCGCGCACTCAGCGAAATACTCGTCTGCGCGCTGGTCGATGCGGTCAGCCAAGACAGCAGGATCACGCTCGGGATCGGATCTCACACCCAGCACGGTGAGACCCTCGAGCTCCCAGATATCGCGCATCAGCGAATCCCCGGCCACGTCAGCGATACTGGGAATCACCTCATAGAGCCGTGAAAGGTCTCCCCTGGCCAGGCCAGGCACCGCAAGCCAGGCCTGCGACAGATGCATCGCCAGCTCACCGATGGTCCACTGGCCCACCGCGGGAGCCGCCGGGTCACGGATAGATCGCAGCATCGCCGTGACACGCTCAACCTCTTCGCGCAGTGCATCTTGGCTCTGCTGCCAATCCGTCACCGTTGCCTGAATGACCAACACCAGCCCCTCTGCTCGTCGCTACCGGAGTGCGCACGACCGTAACGACAAATCCGGGGCCTGGAACAGCCGCTACATGGCGGATCCTTGCAGTGCCCGAGCGGCCGGGTGATCGCGGCTGCACCACCGAAGTCGGCCGCTCTTGAAGAGCGGCCAACCGGGTTGGGCACGGCGAGGAGACGTAGTGCCCTTTTCAGGCTATTGCGCGGTGACGGCCGCCGGTGGTGATCGAGGCGCGGGCGCAGGTGCGCAGGGCGCTGGCGAGATCGTGATGGATATCGACGATCTCGCTCAGCTCGCTGATTTCCGGACGAGTGAGGGCGTCCGAACGCGAATCGATCACCATCGCAAAGTGACCGTCGATGTCATACGAGTCGAGGATGTCCAGCGCAGCGTGCAGGCCGGTGGAGTCGAGTACTGCGACGGCGGACAGATCGATGACGAGGTGCGGCCGGCCCTCATGCACCGCTTCAATCAGCCTGCTGGCCAAAATCGGCGCGGTGATCAGGTCGACCGGGCCGGTAACACGGCACAGCGCCGTTCCAGATTGCGGGCAACTCACCGTTACGAGGACCATGGGGCCGCTCCGCGGTAGTGCCGGGGTGATGGTGTCAAGCTGATCAACCATCATGGGTGCCATTGTCACTGGTGTCACTGTCGAACTCCTCCCCGAGCCGTCACAGACGAGATTCGACCGTACACGCTCTGCAATCGGCGTCAACCCGATGTCAAGCCTGCTTGACTGGAGGAAAATGTCTGTTTTGTCCGGAAATGACGCCTCATGACCCATTTGGGCTGGAGAAGTCTTGGCCAGGGTGTAAACTTTACGCACAAGGGCGAGCACGCTCCGTAGGCAGGGTGGGTGAAGTGGATCGATGGATTCCGCACTCGATATCGCGGTGCATCGTCACGACCAGGTGGGCGTCGTCCACCCACGTGGGTTGCTCACGGTGCGCACCGCAGCGGAGCTGCGCGGGGTGCTGGCGAAGGAACTGACCGCGCACGGTCGTGTCGTGGCGGACCTCGACGGGCTCCGGGTGGCTCGAGAGTCGTGCGTCACGGTCTTCCCGGCGGTACTGACCCAATGCGGCGGCTGGCCGTCGGCGAAGCTCGCGCTATGCCGGCCCGACGACGCGATGGTGCAGGCGCTGACGGCTCGCCGGGTGTCGGCCCTCGTACCGTTCTACCACCTGCGGCTTGAGGCCGAAGCCGCCATCGACGAGCGGCCCCCGGTGGTCCGGGTCCGCCTCCAGCTGCCTTTCGACATCGCAGCCGCCGCGTCGGCTCGCCGACTGGTCCGCGATATGTGTCCGAAATGGCAAGTGGACGACGGGGCGGCCGACACCGCTGAGTTCGTGGCCGGTGAGCTGGTGTCCAATGCGGTGGAACATGCCTGCACCGGTGTCTGGCTGACGCTGGAGCGTGGTCCGCGCGGGTTGCGAGTGTCCGTGCGGGATGGTTCCCCGGTCGGGTTCCCCGGTCCGCTGCAGCGCTCCACCGACTCACTCGGGCAGGTACGTGGCCGAGGCCTGGAACTGGTGGAGAGCCTCACTACGGCGTGGGGTGTCGATGTCCAGCCCGACGGCAACACGGTGTGGGCGGAGATCGGCAGGTAGCGGGGGCTTGCGCAACGGCTCAACGACTGAGACAGTGCGCGGCTAACGGGACGTCGCCAAGCCGCTGCTCACCAGGCGGACCGACAAGTCCCTCCCCGGCCCGCCTGGTGTTGCGACGCCTGCCGCCAGGCGGGTCTTTTTTCGAGCAGCCTCACGCCGCTCGCTGAGCAGGTGTCGACGATGGGGCGACCGCATCCAGGGGTAGGCCACGAGCCTCGACACCGCCCCGGCGGCCCCACAGCTGTGCGGCGATGGCACCGATACCGAAGAACACCGCGAGAATGGCGAACGCGGAGATCAGCCCGAGCCCGGCCACCGCGTAAGCCAGTCCCACCACGCCGACCATGCCGCCCAGCCGGCCTGCCGCCACCGACAGCCCGACGCCGGTCGCCCGTAGCTGGGTGGGGAACAGCTCACTGAAGGTGGTGTAAGCGGAGATCCACGAGCAGGTCGCGGAGAACACGCACAGCGTGAAGGCGGCCAGGGTGGCGACCGGGGACTTGGCGACTGCCGCCGCAGCGAGCAGCAGCACCGAAATGCTGGCCGTCCCGTAGGACAGCCGGGTCACCGCGGTCCGGCCGAGCCGATCGATCAGCGCCGCGACGGTGAACCCGCCGGCCAGCGCGCCGAGATTGCCGATCAAGTAGAACAAGGGTACCGCCGCGGAGGACACGTCGACCTGCGCGGGAACCAGCACATACGCCGACAGGAAGGTGAACAGCCCGTAATAGGCCGCGCTACCGGAGAACTCCAGCACCATCCCGTACGCCAGCCGCCGGCGCCAGTGTGTCCAGAGCTCACCGATGTGCGAGGTCAGCGAGCGGCGCTGTGGCGTGCCGACGAGGTCGCTGCCGTCGTCGGGGAGACCGCTGATTTCCGTGATGATCGCGTCGGCATCGGCGTGGCGCCCCTGAGATGCCAGCCACCGGGGCGATTCCGGGATGGCTCGGCGGGCGATCAGCGCGTAGATCGCGGCGGCGGCACCGGCGAGCAGGGCCAGCCGCCAGGCGGACCAGGCGAAGCCGCCGAGCGCCAGCCGACCGGCTACGAAACTGTTGAGAAAGAAGATGCCGATCAAGCCTGCGGCGATACCGCCGATGGACCAGAAGTTCATGGTGGCGGCGGTGGCGGCGCCCCGGCGGCGGGTGGGCATGAACTCAGCGATCGCCGAGGTGACGGCGGAGTACTCGCCACCGACCCCCAGCGCGGTGATGAAGCGGAAGACCAGGAATACCCCGAACGTGGGGGACAGCGCGCTGATCACCGTCGCACTCGAGTACATCACCAGGGTCGCGACGAACAGCCGCTTGCGGCCGAACCGGTCGGCCAGCCAGCCGAACGCCGTCGCACCGGTCATCAGCCCGGCAAACCACACCACCCAGATCAGCGACACCGCCCAGGGCGCGATCGCGCCGTCAGCGCCGAGCACTCCGAAATCCGTCGCTAATGGAGTGAGCACGCTGCCGATGATCTGGACCTCGAACGAGTCCAGTGCCCAACCGACCCCCAGCGCGAGCAGGATTCGATTGTGCATCGGTCGCCAGGCGGCCCGATCCAGTCGAGTACGGCACGGAACGCTGACCATCATGCCCCCGATCGGGCGCTTAGTTCGCTCGTCAGTGTCCGTGATCGGTAGGTCAGTTTCCAGACTGTGTAAGTAGCGCCCGTTGTGATAAGCAGCTCATGGGGCATCCAGCGGGGCGGTCAGCCGCTTGCGCTGCTCATCGGGGTGCCAGCCGGCAGGCTCAGGCCAGGTCAGCGCCATCTCCGCCAGCTGTTCGACGAGAATCCGGGTGATCGCCCAATTGCGGTACCATTTATGATCGGCCGGTACGACATACCACGGCGCGACCTCAGTATTGCATTTCGTGAGCGCCTCGGCGTACGCCAGTTGGTAATCGTCCCAATAGGCGCGCTGATCGACGTCCCCAGGATCGTATTTCCAGTGCTTCGTCGGGTCATTCAGCCGGGCGATCAGCCGCTTGCGCTGCTCGTCTGCGGAGATGCGCAGGAAACATTTCACAATCCTGGTGCCGGCGGCGACCAGCTTATTCTCGAAGCGGTTGATGACGCCGTAACGGCGCGACCATATTTCCGGCGGCACAAGCTGCTGCACTCGAACCACCAGCACGTCCTCGTAGTGCGAGCGGTCGAAAACGCCGATGATGCCCGGTGGGGGCAGCTGCCGCTTGACCCGCCACAAGAAGTGGTGTTCGCGCTCTTCGGACGTCGGCTTGCCGAAGGCGTGGTAGTGCACGCCCATCGGGTTGGTCAGGCCCAGGACATGCTTGACGGTGCCCCCTTTACCGGCGGTGTCCATGCCCTGCAGCACGAGCAGCACGCTGCGCCTGCCACCGGTACGACCCTCGGCGTAGAGCTGCTCTTGTAGCTGGGCCAGCGGCCGCTCGAGGTGGCTCAGCGCGGTCTTGGCGTCCGCCTTGCCCGAGCCGGCGAAGCCCGGAGTTGCCTGCGGGGCGATACCCGTGAGATCCACCCGACCGGTGGGTAGCCGAAGCAGATCGCTGACCCGGCGCGGGTACTGGTCAGTCACCACATTCCGGCCTCCCATCAGCGACACTCCTCTCCCATGGCTGTTCGCGCACCAGTCCATCGAGAATGCCCAAGGCCATCTCGACATGTCTCCGGCGGTCCTCGAGTGGCCGAGGTGGAGTCCCATGGCTAACCTAGCCGCCGTCCGTGGCCCGCTGACATACGGAGATCATGACCGCGCCGCAACCGCCTCGTAGCTCAGACATCACCCCGCGGGCGACCGACCTCAGGGTGAGTCGCGTCGCCGCCGCCGCGCTCGCCGCGGTGACCAGCGCCCTGCTCGGCTCCAGGCTCGGCGCGGAGGGCACCCTCATCGGAGCCGCCGGGGCTAGCGTGATCACCACCGTGGGCACGTCGGTGTATCAGGCTTCTCTGGAACGTAGCCGGGAAAGAGTCCGCTCCCTGGCTCATCGCAATCGGTCGGCGCACCCCGCGGCGGTGGACACCCTGCCGGCCGAAAACAGCCTGCCGGCCGACGAGCAGCTCCGTGACAGCGCTGAGCAACCGTCCAACCGCTCCGGACGGTCGCCCGCGTGGCGCTGGGCCGGGGTGGTCGTCGCAGCCCTCGGCGGCTTCGCGCTCGCCATGATGGTGATCACAGGATTCGAGTGGGCCAGCGGCAAGACTGTCGGTGGTAACGGCAAGGGCACCACCATCGGGCAGGTGGTCAACGACCAGTCCGGACCGCGGCAGCCGACCGCTCCACCCGCGGCAACGACATCCGAAACCCCGACTGAGACCTCTGAGCCGACCGCCACCACTACCACGGCTCCCAGCGGTGGCAGCAGCGTCGAACAAAGCCCGACCAAGACCACCTCATCGCCTAGCGAGTCGACGCAACCGCCTCTGATACCCCCGCTTCCCCGAATCGGGGACTGAACGCACAATTTCAGGCTCGAACGCAATGTGACAGACAGATTTCAAAAGGGAGACGCTCACGTCGCGTGTCGGGCAGCTCACTATTCGAAACTAAACGCAAGAGGCCGACGGGATTTTGAGAGGCAGGCTAAAGCCAATAATCGCACGCCGTTTCACTCGAACGTGCGTTACGCTTTGCTCGTGGCGATGCCGGGCGGACCGGGCGACGCGTCGACCGCTGCTGACGAACGACTGCGTCGGATTGAGTCCATGACCGACGCGGCACTGGCCCATGTCGACGTTGAGGCCCTGTTGGCCGAGCTGCTCGACCGGGTGCGAGAGCTCCTCGGCGTTGACACTGCGACTGTATTGCTGCTCGACGCCTCCTCCCAGGAACTGGTGGTCACGGTTGCCCTTGGCCTCGAGTCGGCAGTTCGTCAGGGAATCCGTATCCCGATGGGCAAGGGTTTCGCCGGTCGCGTCGCGACAGAGCAACAGCCGGTGATCATTGAACAGGTCGATCAGGCAAACGTGCTGTACTCAGTCCTCGCCGAGCATGGAATCTGCTCCCTGCTCGGAGTCCCTCTGCTCAGCAGTGACACGGTCATCGGTGTGGTGCACGTCGGGACACTCGTCCCCCGCCGGTTCAGCGACGACGACGTCAGACTGCTCCAGATTGCAGCCGAACGGATCGTTCTCGCCACCCAGTCGCGGCGCACCGCGGTCGAACGGGCCGCGGCCGCAATGTTTCAGCGCAGCCTGTTACCAGCACGGCTACCGGTAGTGCCGGGGCTTGAGTTGGCCGCCCATTACGTTCCAGCGGGCCGCGATGGGGTCGGCGGCGACTGGTATGACGTCTTCACGCTCGCCTCCGGCTGGTTGTGCATCGTGATCGGCGATGTGGTGGGCCGCGGCCTGGTGGCAGCCGACGTGATGGGCCGGCTGCGCAACGCGCTGCGCTGCTACGCGCTGCTCGGCGGTGACCCCGCCGAGGTGCTCGGCAGGCTCGACCAGCAGGTGCAGCACTTCGAACCCGAGACGATGGCTACCGTGCTGTTGGCGATGTTCGAGCCGTCGTTCGCCCGTCTACACCTGTCCTCGGCGGGCCATCCACCCCCGTTGCTCGCCCTGCCCGATCAACCGACGGTGCTGCTCGATGTGCCGTGTGACTACCCCGTCGGGGTGTCCGGTGGGTTGCGGCGCCGCGCGACGGCCATCACGCTGCCACCGGGCGGGCTGATCTGCTTCTATACCGACGGCGTGGTTGACAACCGCGGCGTCTCGCTCGACGTCGGACTCGAGCGACTGCGGAAATTGGTCGAAACCGGCCCGGTTGACGCCTTGTGCAGGAAGGTCGTGGCCCAACTCGTGGATGCTGAGCTACCGGGCGATGATGCCGCGATCCTCGCGGTTCGCCGCCAGGACAGCGGTGACATGGGACCATTGGACCTCGTCCTACCGGCGCTGCCGTGGTCGCTGAGGGATATCCGGCTTGCGGTACGCCGGTGGTTATCGGCGGTCGGCGCCAGCCCGCGTGCGGTTGCCGACCTGCTCGTCGCTATCGGTGAGGCATGCTCGAATGCGATTGAGCATGCTTACGGACCTGGCGGCGGCAGCGTGACGTTGCATCTGGAGCTGCAGTCGCCTGATGTACTTGCCACGATCCACGATACTGGGCGCTGGCGTGTGCCATACCGCGAAGACGGAGGACGAGGGACCCTGTTCATGCGCGACTGTTGCGACGATCTGCGTATCGACCACGGGCCGACCGGAACGAACGTGGTCATCCGTCGCCGACTCCGCGCGGCGGCAACTGCGTGACCACGGCAGGAGTCGACAGCAGCGCCGACGACGGGGCGATGTGCATCCGTCTCAGCGGCGAGATCGACCTGGCGAATGCCGCGACCGTCGAGGACCAGATCCGTGCGGCGCTTTCTTCTCAGCCGAGCGCGGTGTCGGTCGACCTCACCGACCTCACCTACCTGGATAGCGCCGGAATGAGGGTCCTGTACGCATTAGCATCTCGACTGCACGCTCTGCGGATCGTGCTGGAACTCATTGTGCCATTCGACTCTCCCACTCGACGGCTGATCGAGCTGTCGGGCTTCGAGTCGATTGCCACGGTCCGACCGGTGCGCTCCTGACCGGTTCCCGGCATACCACTACGTAGCTCCGACCGGACGCTCGTAGCCGGTGCCTCGGCCCGGCCGGTGTCGGTGGAAGTCAGCGGTGACGACCTTGGCCTCGTCACCTCCCACTGCCGAGGGAAGACCCTACGAGGGGTTATGACGCCTGAAATCCGGTGTGGATGGGTTCAGCTTCGTGCTTGGCTGCTGCGGTGACGGACGCTCCCCCTTATCTGCAGCCATTTGTCCTAGACGTCCCGCGGGTTCACCCAGCGCGCCAAGCGAATCACGACATCTATCGGCCGGCGACGACCAGGGACGGCGCTGCGCGTCCGGTCGTCATTTTTGTGCATGGCGGCCCTGTACCTGCCGATCTGCGCCCGACGCCACGGGACTGGCCCGTGTTCGTCGGGTACGCGTCTGCTGTCACACAGCAAGGGATGATCGCTGTCATGGTCGACCACCGACTGCACGAGACCGCCGCTTATCCGGCCGCTGCGGCCGATGTGCGCGTCGCGGTGGAACATGCCCGGGCACTGGACGGGGTGGACGCCCAGCGTGTGGCCCTGTGGTTTTTTTCTGGCGGTGGACTGCTGGTCGCCGACTGGCTGGTCAACCCACCATCCTGGCTGCGGTGCGTCGCCCTGACCTACCCGGTCTTGGCGCCGCTGCCGGGCTGGGAGGTGCCCAGTGGTTTTCAGCCGATCCAGGTGCTGGCCGGAGTGGGCGATCTGCCATTGCTGCTGACGCGGGTGGGGCGCGAGCAGGCCGAGATTGCCGGAACCGTGGCGGCGTTCATCGCCGCCGCCGCGAGCCAGGGTGCATCCCTAGAAGTCATCGATGTGGCTGGCGGCCAGCACGGTTTCGACACCCTCGACCACGATGACGATTCGCGCCGCGCGGTCCGCCAAGCACTGTCGTGGATGACAGGAGCCCTACAGCGCAGAGAGATACCGTCTGGCTAGAGGCACCCATCACCGGTTGACGATGGCTGCCGTCGAAAGCCGGGCCAGTCCGACGGGGACGCCGGCTTCTGCGGTGAGTCGGTGCCTCAGGCTGAGGCCTTGGCAATCAACACTTCCCCTTCGAGCCCATCGGGGTCACGGAAGAAGATGCTGTGGACCGCGCCGAAGTCGTTGATGGTGCCATCGCTGGCCGCCTTATCGATAAGCCGTTGCCGAATCGTGGCGAACGCCTCCGGTGACGCGGCCTGCAGACCGACGTGGTCGATGCGTCCGCGCCCCCACATGGGTGTTTGACGTTCAGGTTCGGTGTTGCCCTCGATCACGAAGATGTTCAGCTCCGTGTGCGGGCCGATGCGGATGATGGTCATCGTCTCCTTCCCGTCTGTGCCGTGGGTGCGCGTTGGCCCGACGTCGGCGTTGAATACCTCGGCGTAGAACCTGCCCAAACGGGCGGCGTCCTTGGAGATCCACGCGATGTGATTGATCCCGTCGAGCAACATGATGTTCTCCTCTTCCTGGCCCGCGCGCTGAGGTAGCTGGTGTGCTCCCTGTACCACAGCCCACGTCAAGTCCTTGCCTCGGACGCGTCCTCGAAAACCGACAGCGCAGGGGTGGGTTGCTCTGGAGTAGAAGCCACAGCCTGACCGTAGAAGCTCAAGCACGGTTCAGGTCAACCGCCAATCCGCTAGCGCCCGGCAGCACACCATGGCCTCGAGCGCGGTTGCCGCTCAGGCCCTGTTGGGTGATTCCCAGGAGCGGTCTGCCAGAGTGCACGGATGATCGCACCACGGACTCCGATCGAGCTAGTACGGTCGTCGATGCTGGCTAGTCGCGCTACCTACGCCTACGCGGCCGTGGCACGGGGTGTCTCACGGCTGATCTTCACCGCTGGCGCTTGTCCCTTGGATGAGGACGGCGTCATCGTCGCCGTCGGCGATGTGGCCGCTCAGACCGAGCGTGTCATGACCAATCTGCGGATCGTCCTGCAGGCTGCCGAGGCGGACTTGACCGACGTGGTCAAGTCGACGGTGTATGTCGCCAGCCAGCGCCGGGAGGACCTGCTCGCAGCCTGGGGCGTGGTCAGACGACACTTCGGCGATCACGATGCACCAAGCACTCTGCTCGGTGTCGCGGTTTTGGGTTACCAACACCAGCTAGTGCAGTGTCTTGCAATTGACTTTACAGTATCCTATGCTGTGAGGTATGAGTCGAGCAGCGGCGCCGTTGGCGATATCCGATGGGCAACGAGAAGTCCTGGAAACTTTGGTTAGGTCGC
>Ga0134126_10000932_pt1 | contig 37052 bp, 25 predicted proteins | sample KB31752_FD_96881 | JGI IMG/M metagenome (GOLD analysis project Ga0134126, IMG submission 96881) | Terrestrial soil microbial communities with excess Nitrogen fertilizer from Kellogg Biological Station, Michigan, USA - KB3-175-2 | ecosystem: Environmental > Terrestrial > Soil > Unclassified ...
AATGTCGGGAGATCGTATTTTCGAAAATTCGATGGTTTGATCGGCGAGCTTATATAGATCCGGGTATTCATAAAAAACAGTAAAAGCTGCGGGTTTAAAGCGAATACCCAAAAGCCTGGTTTCGGGCAGCATAGCTGTTTCCTTAAAACGGGTCATCGTTCCCACCAGGTAGGCCTGTTCGCTTTTTAGCAGGTAGGTATTGCTCTCGGTCTGGCAATCGGGGCCAAGGTTAAAGATGATATCGATACAGCCGTCCGGCAATATTTTTTCAATTTTCAAGCCCTGATCATCGCCTTGTGCAGTCCAATAGGCATCGATATATGGTCTTAACGCCGGGTGCGGATCAAATTGACGGTATATCATATTGTGTTAACTATTATAAAATTAACGTTTTGCAGACTGAAAAGCAATATGATATGGTAGAGACGCGATGCATCGCGTCTCTACCTGAGGTGCATTGTGTATTATAGATCAATCACTAAACCCCGTATCCCTTAACCTGATATAATCATCGAGGGTATGTACATTCAAGCCTTTATCCTGCATCTTCTTAATAAACTCAGCGTTTACGCCATGATCGCGCAATTCCTGCGCTTTATCCAGGGAAAGGTCTTTAAAACCTAATTCACTAATGCTTTTTATAAATTCGGGGTTTACACCATGATCACGCAGCTCCTGGGCCTTATCAAGGGTTATATCTTTGTAGCCCATATTTTGAATGCTTGAAATAAATTCAGGATTTACACCATGGTCCCGCAGATCAGTTGCCTTGTCGAGGGAAATATTTTCGTAGCCCATTTTTTGGATGCTGGTGATAAATTCGGGCGTAACGCCATGATCGCGCAATTCCAATGCCTTATCCAACGGAATGTTTTGCTTGTATCCCATCTGGTGAAAGCTGTTGACAAAGCGGGCTTGTACGCCGTGCTCACGCAGTTCAACTACTTTATCAAGCGATGGGTGGCCCCAGCTTTCTGTTTTAAAAAGCTCAAAATAATCTTCCATTACTTTACGGTTCAAATCCTGCTGGGCAAGGTCTTTCAGCTGGTTGTTTGAAATACTGCCGTAACCGTTCGATTTCATGAATTCAAAGTAGTTCTTATTAATATCGGTAAAGAAAATATTCAGCATTAATTCTTTGTCGAGCGTCGAGTAGCCCTTTTGCTCCAGGTAGCTTTTAAAAGATGGATTTTCTGCGAAAGTATAAAAGCCATGCCCTTTGCCGCCTTCGAATACACCCTTAAATGTTACTGTGCCGGCTTCCCTGGTTACATTGAAAGTGCCTTCATCGGCCCCAGGTAAGGTGCCCAGTTCGGATAAAGTAAACCTTCTTCCGGTATTCCAGTCTTCGCCTGTGAATTGGATATAAACCTTCTCATTTTCTATATAAGCATTCCATGTGCCAGGCACATGGCTCCAGCCGTGGTTACCCCAGTCTTCGTGATTTTTGACGGCTACTTTTGCTTTAACTTTAACTTTTTGTTGCGATAGGGCAGGCCCTGCAGCAAATAGCAGGACAACCGACAAGCAAGTAATTAATATTTTTTTCATGATTGTTTTATAATCGTTCCGGTTTGTCGTTTCGAACTAAGCATCCCGCCGGGTATAGCCGAAAAGTTTTCTCCTCGTACCTCGTCGAAATGACATGATTTTTTACAAGTACTTTGTTTTTTCTAAACTCTAATCACCAATCTCTTTAATCACTCTCATTAAAAGCGCTCTTCAACCTGATATATTTCCTTATATCCGTCGACTTAAACCCTTTTTCTTGCATCGAGGCCACATATTCAGGTGTAACGCCGGTTGATTTCAGTGCGGGCAGCTCATTTAAGGGGATGTCGTTAAAACCGAGCTTTTTGAAGCCATTGATGTAGGCTGGGGTAATATCCATTGATTTTAGCGGGATAAGGCTGTGTATAGCAATATCTTTATAACCTATGTCTTCAAAGCCCTTGATATATTCTGGTGTAATGTCCTGCGATTTTAAAGCCACCAGGTCGTGGGCGGGGATATGTTTGTAGCCTGCTGCTTCAAAGCTTTTAATATAAGCGCCGTCGATATTCATCGATTTTAATGCGATAAGATCGTGCACGGGAATATCTTTATAACCAAGGTCCATAAAGCCTTTTACAAACTCAGGGGTTATTTCCATTGATTTCATGGCGGTGAGGTCATGGTAGGGGATGTTATTATACCCAACTGCTTTGAACGAGTTTACGTAAGCGGCATCAATATTCATTGATTTATAGGCAATTACCTGGTTAGCTGGCGGCAATTCACCTTCGCCGTTTTCACCTTTTTCTTTGCGCAGCCCTTTTATATAATCACCGGTAATATCCTGTGATTTGAATGCGATGAGCTGGTGAAAAGTGATGTCTTTATAACCTGCGCCACGGATCTCTTTAATGTAAGCATCGGTAATGTGCATGGATTTACCGGCCACCAGGTTGTTCGGCGTAATTTCGTTAAACCCGTTTTCACGCCACATTTTTATGTAGGGCTCATCAATTTTCATCGATGCCATCGCGATCAGGTTGTTCACTGACAGTTCCTTAAAACCGTTTCTTAAAACCATTTCAACATAGCTCTTTTTCAGGTTTACAATAAAGAAAGCAAATGACCTGCGGTCCTCATCGCCGGTAATGCCCTGGCTTTTTATATAATCGTTAAAGGCTTTATCGGCAGTAAACTTATAATGGCCATAACCCATATCACCGTCGAACTTGCCGGTGAATACAATGGTGCCGGCTTCTCTTTTTAACGAGAACTCGCCTTTTTCTTTGGGCAGGTTTGGAAACTCGCTCAGCGCAAAATCCGAACTGCTCGACCAGTTGTGCTCATCGTCACTGCTATCGCTCCTGAACTCTATCCTCACCTTATCGCCTTTTATTTCGGCAAACCAGCTGCCCTCTGTCCTGTCGTACCACACACCGCTTATATTAACGTTGGCATTAACTTCAGCGTTAACTACGGGATTCACATTAGCATTTACCTCGGCATTAATAATAGGATTAATATTTGCACTGATTTCCGCATTAATAACCGGGTTAACATGTGCATTAACCGTTGAAGTGATAATGGGATGAACCGTTGCGTTAAGTGTAGCATTAATAACGGGGTTCATCGTCGTATTAATTATCGAATTAACATTCGAGGTTACAACCGGGCGCACATTTGTAGTTACTACCGGGTTAACAACGGGGTTTACATTTACCTGGCTATAAGCCGGAAATGCAAGGATGCTGATTAAAAGCAGCGCTGAAGCAAATTTGCAGAGGCTGCGAATGTTTAATTTTTTGGGGTTCATAGTGTTTATTTTTTGGTCATTGTTCATTAGTCATTGGTGGTTCAATGTCGTTTACTTAAGGGTTCACCTTGCGTTTCGCCTCACCTAAATCCTCTCCAAAGGAGAGGACTCTAACATCTCCCTTTCTCTAGAACCCTCTCCTTTGGAGAGGGCAGGGTGAGGCCATCGGCGTTTTCGAGGAAAATAATAGTCCCTTTTCTTAATAAACGACATTGATTAGTCAGTGGTCATTGGTAAGCAGTTTATCCTCTTCCGTTACTCACCACTCACCAACTCACTTATTATCCTCGTTAAATGCGTTTTTCAATTCGATATATTTATTAAGGTCCTGCGATTTGAAGCCTTTTTCGCGCATTTTGTTTACATATTCGGGGGTTACGCCCGTTGCTTTTAAGGATGTCGCTTCATCCAGGGTTATATTAGTATAGCCTATTTTTTTAAAGCTTTCAATAAATTCGGGGGTTATGCCCATCGATTTCAATCCCGAAAAGGTGTCTAAATTAATATTCTTAAACCCTGCATCCTGGAAGCTTTTGATATAGGCAGGGGTAATACCCAGCGCTTTTAAGCCTGTTAACTCGTTATAGGGGATGTTTTTGTAACCCACGCTTTCAAAGCTTCTTGCAAATTCCGGGGTTATTCCCATTGATTTTATGGATACCAGGTCGTTTACCGAGATGTTCCCATAACCGGCTATTTTAAAACTTTCAGCAAACTCGGGAGTCACGCCAACTGCTTTCATACTTACCAGTTCGTCGGCAGGTATGTTTTTATAACCTAACCTTGCAAAACCCTTTGCAAATTCGGGCGATGCGCCTACTGATTTCATTGATACCAAATCATTTGCCGAAATATGGCCATAACCCGAGGCTTTTAAATTGGCTACGTACTCCGGCGTAACGCCAACCGATTTCATGCTTACCAGCTCATCTGCGGATATGTTGTTATAGCCGATGGTCGCCAGGCTTTTTACATAAGCCGGCGTAACACCAACTGATTTCATCGATACCAGTTCGTTGGCCGGGATGTGGTTGTAACCGGCAGCTTTAAACCCTTCAATAAACTCGGGCGTTACGCCAACGGCTTTCATGCTGGTTAACTCATTTAAAGGCACATTGGTATACCCCGCTTTTTGAAGCGAGGCAATATAATTCTCGTCAACATTTAATGCCTTTACCGAAACAATGTCTTCCGCATTCATTTTTTCGGTAGTTACATGGCCGGGCTTGCCGGTTTTTGCATCCCTGCCGTGCAGGCCGGTGATGAATTTACCGGTAACGCCGGTGGCTTTGAAGCTAACCAGTTGATCGAACGTAAGGTTTGTATAGCCGGCTTTGCGGATGTCGCTGATATAGTCGGCGGTTATGCCCAAAGCTTTGCCCGATACCAGTTCGTCGGTTGTAAGGTTGGGATAGCCGTTTTCTTTCCAGAAACGGATATAAGGCTCATCCACTTTCAGCGCCCCCATGGAAATCAATCCATCTTTCGAAAGGTGTTTATAACCATTGCTTTCGAGCATGGTTACATAGTCCTTTTTGATGTTGATCATAAAGAAGGCAAACTCGTCGCCGCTTTCTATACCGCTGATGCCGTGTTCGCCTAAGAAAGCTTTAAAATCTTTATTTGCAGTGAATTTATAGTGCCCGTAACCCTGGTCGCCGTCGAATTTGCCATTGAACAGTACGGTACCAGCTTCACGCGTAAGTGTAAAATCGCCTTTGTGGTCGCGCGGCAGCGATGAAAATTCATTCAGTTTAAAATCCGAGTTACTCGACCAGTTATGATCGTCCGAATCGCTCCTGAATTCCATTCTAACCCGGTCGTTTTTTATGGTGGCAAACCAACTGCCTTCAGTTTCGGTGTTCGATGAGAAATGCTGTTGATGCTGGTGCGAGTGGTTTTTAACCTGCGTTTTAGCAACCTGGGCATAAACCTCCGGGTCGTTCAGCGCGCAGGCAAGTATCCCCAGTAAAGGCACCAGGAAAAAATACTTCCACATGGTATGTATGTTTGATCGTTTTGAGTTCATCATTAATATTCTTCTTTTTAACAGTGATTGGTTGTAATTTGTGGTGATGCCAAGCGATAGATGCGGCGCCGATACTTTCAGCAGGCTCATCTGGTAGCTTGCCCTTTCAATTTCATTATGTTCCAACACCGAGTCATCTGTTAAAAATTCGAGGTTGCTTTCTACCTCCGTACGATAAAGCCAGGCAAAGGGGTTAAACCATTGCAAAACCAGCACAAGCTCCGCTATTAAAATATCAAAGCTGTGGCCCTGCTGTATGTGTATCTTCTCATGGAGCAATATCTGGCTGTAGGTTTCCCAGTCGTATTTTTCGGGGTTGATAAATATATTATTACCGAAAGAGCAGGGGGCCTTATCGCCGCTAAGCTCAATGATGCGGAACTTGCCGTCCTTTATTACAGGTTTGGTATAGGCCTGGTAAAGCAATACCACCAGCTGCAGCAGCAAGTTTAAACCGAAGGCTGCAACGCCTATCCAGTAGACGTAAAATACCAGTTTCAGGGCACGTTGCAGTAATGGAGTAGTATTAGTTGCAGTAGCAGTAGCAGTAGCAGGTGTTGTAGTGATAGTAGCAGGTGTATGCGCGGCTGTTTTGGCTAACACAGGGTTAACGGTTTTTACGTTTGCGGGCAAAACGGTCTTTACCTTTGGCGTTGCGTTGGCTTTTATACCCGAAGTAATGGCTGCTTTTATAGCGGCCTGCTTTTGCGCGGCTATATTTTGCTCAAAATTATTTACCGGCTGCGTTGGCGCTGTTTCAGTAGCAACCGCGGTGTCCCTTAATGTCCATTGCTGGGGTATGGGGATGAGCGGCAGGCTGAACGAAAGGGCCATGCAAAAAACCAAAACCCAGCGGTTAAGGCGGTAAAAGGTTTCCTTTTGCAATAACAGCTTGTAAAATAAAAGGCAAACCGATATAAGCAATGCTACATGCAATATGTATGGAATCATTTCTGCTGAGATTTAATGAGGTTTACAATTTCGTCTAACTCTTCTTTGGATATTTTTTGTTCTTTGGCAAAAAACATAAGCATGTTGGGGTACGAATTATCGAAGTATTGGTTAACGATATCCGTCATGGCATGCTTTTGATACTGCTCTTTCGATATGACAGGGAAATACCGGAAAACGTTACCGATACATTGATGTCCGAGGAAACCTTTGTCCTCCAAAATCTTTACCATAGTAGCGATGGTATTATAATGCGGCTTTGGGTCGGGCATTTCGTTAATGATCTCTTTTATAAAAGCATTCTCCAGTTGCCAGCAGGCCTGCATTATTTGTTCTTCTCGTTTAGCCAGTTTTTGCATAACATTTTAATTTTTGGTAAAGTTGATACTAATTTATTAGGAATGCAACTAATTGATTAGTATTTATGAGGGATATTTTGTAAATAGTTGATTTACAGTGGGAAATTTTTTGTTTGCGGCGTATACCCCCTTTAGACACTTAAACCTTTAGCTCAAAATATTAACGAGAATTTTTAACCACGATCATTTGTTTCTATATTGTAACACCAAACTAATATAACAATGAGCCCAACAATCAAAATTGTGGCATTTTTATTATTAACCTTTATAGCCTGTTATTTTTATTTTGAAAATATTAAAGGGTACACAACGAAGAAAAAAGTTTGGTTAGGAATCGTTATTCTATTGGGTTTTTTGTTTGGGATATGGGATATTATCGTTACTTATATCGAGGCGAACAAAGATAAGGTAGAGCTTATAGATACCACAAAACAACAAGGAGAAAAGATGAGGTCTAAAGTTGATAATGTCGGAAGTATAGTGATTAGGTCAGCAGATAACACGAATAAGAAATTAGATACAGGCTTTAATATACTTAAAAAGAAATCAAACATCAAAACTAAATACCCTGCTATTATCGGACTATCGACTATGGAACAGTTTAACACTAATCCATCTGTTGAAAAAAACAAAACTGGCGACACCTTAGGCATAATGTGTTTATTAAGTAATTACGGAAAGGGCGTAGCTTTCAATATTAGGGTAAGTGCAATTTGCGTTGATCTTTACAATGGGAAACTTTTTGGCCAAAAGGGAAAAATGCCGCAATCAGGTAATAAATCAACTCAATGGCAGGCGAAGGAATCTATAAAAAATCCAATCTTTTTTCATTTATACACTAAAGATACGAACGACTCATTATTTTGCTGTATAAAAATTGATTTTTCAGATAGCATAAAATCTCAAAAATCATTCCCGCAAATATTTCTATTAGATAGAAAATCTTTAGGACTACATGTTGTTACAGATGAAGATTACAATAGAGTAGAAGCTTTCTTAAAAAAGAATAAATATTGGAAACCACCTTTTAGACAGTAAGCGATTATAATTACAATACCCTTAGCTTAACTTGATTATTTGAATTACTTTCGAAAAATCTATTATAATCAGCCACCGACAAACACACCGTTTCAGCCAGCTTATCAACTGTATATCCAAGTTGATTTTTTAATAAATCAATAGCCGTATTGATAATTTGTGGTTTATCAATCTCAACGTATCCGGTTTCTGTTTTTCTTTCTCCCTTTCTTCCAAGTTCTATGTTTAGATAAGTGTACGTTTCCTTTGTGATACATCCTAATTCTTTAGCACGTCTAATAATAGCTGATTTTGCTATTCCCCAGTACGATTTGAGAGCAGAAAGTTTATTATAAGTTAAATTTTGCAACTCTTTATAGCACTCATGTGCTGGCATAAAAAATTCCGCGGCCCCTTCAAATGCTTCGCTTTCATAATCTCTCCACGGCTCGACGTCACATGGGATATGTGTAACCAAATGAATTAATTCATGCACAACAGTTAGTTTTATTCTGTCTGGTGGCATGTTTTTATTTACGAAAATAACTGGGATGCCGTTATTTGTATAGGCGGTTAGACCATCAAATTTATCTGTTTTAGAATCATAAAAAAACACAATAACACCAAGTTCTTCAATCAGCCTTATTATGTCTTTGACAGGTCTCCCTGGCGGCAAATGCAGTATTTCCCTTAGTCTTGTTGCGATGGCTTTTGGTGTCCAACCATCTGTAATATTAAAGGCGTAACGTGGATATTCTTTCAATTCAATTTTTTCCATCAACGCATCAATACCTCGTAAGATTATTTGGTGGGTTTCTGCTAGGAGTTGATCGTGAAGCTTTTTAGATAGTGTTGCCCGTTTGCGATAATAAATATATGAAACAGGCATTTTTGTTTCTTCCCCACAAAAAAAATTTTCGGGATAATCAAGGGCTTTTGCAATGTTGGCTATATCATCTTGCACCGGTGTTAACTCCCCTCTCTCTACTTTTGAAATATTTGGTTGATTTAATTTAGGCAACAAGGACGCAAGTTCCTTTTGGCTCAAACCTCGAGAATTCCTTGCTACCTCAATCATTTTATAATTGAAGTTTATCATATAAATAGTTTATAATTGGTCAGTAAAATGCCTTTATTCGTTTTCGGCTTTCTTAATTGTAACAGTACCCTCTTTGAGTTTTTGCTGAGATGGGGGCGCAATTGGTCTGATTTCTGAAATAGACTTGTTCTTTTCAGCAAAATGTCTCAAATCGGTAAACCAAACTACTTTTTTATCGACAATGTAAACAGCAAAAACGCGGTCGGCTTGTGAATTATCGTCATTAGCTACATAACCTAAAAATACATTAGCCTGAACATCGGCCTCGGAATCTGATAACTGCTTTATTATTTTAACACTATTATCAGTTTCAATGTTAGAAGGCTTTTTATTTACATCAAGTTTCTTAATATACAGCCATTCATAGTTTTCTTTTTGAAGCCGAAACCTACTGCCATTATTGTTAATATAATGTGTACAGTATTCGGGGAATCTATAAACAAGCTGCCCTTTCAAAAATCCACTGATTAAAACGGCCATCATATTCCTATCTCTGCTGGCTGGTTCTACCACAGGATATATATCTCGGCTTAAACGAATAAACGCTTCATCAACCATTGCCGGGAAAACAGCCAGCACATCTTTGTAGCGATTCTCAAAATCAGTTTGATTTGCTGGTTTTCTCGCCTCAAAATCACTCGGGTCAAATAGCGTTAAAATCTTCATTCTTTTATCGTTTTTAATTCACTTTATAAAGGTATGAATATTTTATTTATAAAAGTGTGAATTTTATTTTTATTTTTTTGTGAATATTTTTCATTTAAATTTGTGTCGTGGATTTGCTTTATTGCTTTTTCAAATCCAAACGACACGAAGTATATGCTAGACTGTATTTATAAAAGCACCCAAACGATGCTTGTTCATCTCACCCTTGTTGGAATTGTCTCAACATGCCCTAGTGTCTTTTGTATAGCAGAAGCGGTGGGGTCTTAGGTGTCACTTTAACTTGCCGGTTCCTTACCCAATATTTATACTCACGTGCGGCAATTCAACCTGTAACTTAACGTTTGCCTTTAGTGCTTTAAACACCCGCATCAGTGTGTCAATAGTAACATTACTTGCATTGTTTTCGAGTTTGGAAATTTGAGATTTCTGTACCCCGATAAGCTTGCCCAATTCTTCCTGGGTTAGATGGCGCTCCCGGCGTGTTTGTTTGATAGCTTTTCCTATTAAATCCATTTGCAGCTCATATTCAAACATATCTCTTTCAGGGGTGCCGGCTTTGCCAATGATTTTATCCTGGACTTCGTTTAAGGTGTATGTTTTCATTTCTTTTTGAATTTAATATTTTCTTTATTCTCAAAATATTTTATGCGCAATTGCTCAGATTTCTGAATTTCATTCCCGGGTACTTTGCTTCTTTTCTTAATAAAACCATGGGTAGCAACCACCAAAGTTTCTTTCGCACCTGTTTTATCCCAAAAGGCCAATAACCTGTATTGAATACCCTGGTATAAAGTGCGGAACTCCCAAATTTCTTCATTCAATTTTTTGAAAAGTTCAGGATCATGTACCGATTGCGACTTGCGGATATTATAAACAATTTTGCCGGCATGTTTTCTATCGAGGCTATTTAAAAACTCGAATGCTTCATCCAGAAATATTACTTCGAAAAGGATATCCATTGTTTTATGCGTCACAAAAATACTAAAAGTTTCATTAAATAGAAACTTTTAGTAGGCCGCGGTGTCTTTTTTTAACGGTAACATTGCGGTTTGTTTGAAGGCGGAAGGCCGACACACAATTTAGTGGTGACAAAATCTTGTCACCATGAAGGGGGCTTTTTTTGGCAATTTTTTTTTATAAACCATTGTAAATGAGGTGTGCAAAAAAACACTGGAGTGATTAATGTGAACATGAACAGCATTGGCAGGGATGTAAAAAGTGCGCGTTTAGCTTGCCCCTAATCAGGCGGGGGCATGTTTCGGCCTGGTTAGAGACAATTCCAACAAAGGCAGAGCGAAATTTACAGGCGATTAACGGCTGCAACCATCCTATCATCCTCTAATCCTGCGAATCCTGGTCCAATCGTCCGCATCCGAACAACCGTTATACCAAATCCGAACGCATTAGTAGTTTGTCCGTAGCCGTAACTATCTCATGGTAAATAACTTACAACAATGGCATAATCTTAGCGGAAACCTTCCCCAAAACCGCTTGCATTATGATCAAAAACTATCTTCTCATTGCCATCAGGAACCTGAAAAAAAACAAGGCATTCTCGTTTATTAATATCTTTGGTTTAGCTGTTGGCATGGCCGCCGGGCTGCTTATTATTCAATACGTGACTTTTGAGCTAAGCTTTGATGATTTCCATCCCAAAAAGAACAGGATTTTCAGGGTAACGCAGGACCGTTACGACCGTGGCAAGCTGAGCACCCAATGGGCCGGTGGGGCGTTTGCCGCGGGGAATGCTTTTAAAAATAATTTCCCCCAGGTGGAAGACTATGTAAAAGTAGTAGGCAACGGCTCGATATTGGCTATCAACAATGACCGCAAGCTCGTTCTGGAAAAATCATACTTCGCCGGGCCGTCTTTCTTCAATATTTTCGGCTACCCGCTCATGAGCGGCGACCCGAAAACGGCTTTACGGGATGTTAATTCGGCAGTTATTACCGAAAAAGTTGCTAAAAATTTGTTCGGAACCGATGACGCGGTAGGCAAGACGTTTAAGTTTGATACCACCCTGATAAAGGTTACCGGCGTAATGAAGGATTACCCGGACAATACCCATTTCAGGAGCGACCTGCTGATTTCGTACAGCACACTCATGAAGTTCGTCGGTCCCAGGAACGACCTCGATAACGCCTGGCTTAACGATGGCTGCCTTACTTACCTTTTGCTTCGGCCCGGCGTTGATCCGAAAGTTTTGGAAGCCAAATTTAAACCTTATGTTGATGCCATATATAAAAAGCTGAATTGGTCGGGCGCCAGTGCAGTGTACCATTTGCTGCCCTTGGAAAAGATACATCTTTCACCAAACTTAATGGTTGAGGCCGAACCGCATGGCGATGGCAAATCGGTTTATTTATTAGCCGGTATAGCCATATTTGTGATCATTATTGCCTGGATCAATTACATTAACCTTGCTACTGCACGCGGTATCGGTCGCGCCAGGGAGGTGGGTGTGCGCAAAACGCTGGGCTCGGCAAAAGGGCAGCTTGTCCTACAGTTTATGCTGGAAGCCATGCTGCTGAACGGCCTTGCCGTTTTGCTGTCCATCACGCTAATCATTGTGTTCCTGCCTATTTTTTCGGCCTTGTCGGGTCAGAATATAACCCTCGGTTTATTATTTACGCCTGTTTTTTGGCTTGCAGTGATTGGACTGTTTTTGGTTGGCTCATTCTTTTCGGGTTTTTACCCGGCCATCGTGCTATCGAGCTTCAAACCGGTGGCCGTAATGAAAGGAAAGCTTACCGCCTCGTCCGGTGGGATCATACTACGCAAGGTAATGGTAGTTTTTCAATTTTCGGCCTCTATATTTTTACTGATTGGTTCGCTAACGGTTTACCGGCAGGTGAGTTATATGGAAAAACAAAACCTCGGCATTAACATCGATCAGACATTAGTGATCAAACAGCCCCTGGCGCATATCGATTCTTTTTACCGCAGCATGAGCGCCTTCAAAAACGAATGCCTGCGCGATCCGGCAGTTAAAAGTATTACCGTTTCGACATCAATACCCGGCGAACCCGTAGGCTGGAATGCCGGCGGCATTAAGCCCAAGGGCACCGATCAGTCGCGCGGCAAACAATACAGAATTATTGGCGGCGATTACGACTACCTGAAAGCTTATGGCGCCAAACTGATTGCTGGCCGGGTATTCTCCAAAGACTACAGCACCGACGCCCACGCGGTAGTATTTAATGAAAAAGCTACCGAAGAGATGGGCTTTGAAAAGCCCGAACAAGCAGTAGGAAAGCAAATTGATTTTTGGGGACAGGTTTACACCATAGTCGGCGTTGTTGAGAATTATCACCAGCAATCGCTGCATGATGCTTACGACGCACTGATTTTCAAATGTATTCCTGATGTGCGGGGCAACGTATCGGTAAAAATAAGTACAGCCAACCTGCAGCAAACACTTGCAACGCTGAAAGCCAACTGGAAGGCGTTTTTTCCGCAGGATCAGTTTGATTACTTTTTCCTCGATCAGCATTTTAACGAACAATATCATGCCGATAAGCAATTCGGGCAGGTATTTGCCACGTTTACCGGGATTGGCATACTGGTAGCCTGCCTGGGCTTATTCGGCCTGGTATCCTATACTATTGTGCAGCGCACCAAAGAAATCGGAATCCGCAAGGTACTGGGCGCCTCGGTAAACACTATCCTTCGATTGTTGTATAAAGATTTTGCATTACTGGTGCTTATAGCCTTTATTGTATCGGCGCCGCTGGGCTGGTATGCCACCCACAAATGGCTGCAAACCTATGCTTTCCGCATAGATATCAGCTGGACGTTTTTTGCAATTCCGTTTATTGTGGTTGCCTTCATCGCCATGGCAACCGTATCGCGCCTCAGCATTAAAGCGGCATTGATGAACCCGGTGAAGAGTCTTAAGACAGAGTGATTAGAAGTTGGAGATTAGAGGTTAGATTTACTTCGCTCTTTTACCTGGTATCGCGTTAAAGTAACATTACAACGTTCCAACATTCCAACAATGCTTAAAAACTACATCAAAACCGCCTGGAGAAATTTGTTAAAGAACAAGTTTTATTCCCTAATAAACATCGCCGGCTTGACCGCGGGGCTGGCTATCGGCATCCTGATCTTGCTATGGGTGCAGGACGAGTTGAGTTTTGACAGTTTCCATAAAAAAACGCCGGACATTTACCGGCTCGAGCTTTTTGGCGGCACGGGCGCCAGCCGGCAGATATGGTCCGTTGGCGTGGCGCCGATTGGCCCGCTTGCTGAAAAGCAGCTGCCGGAGGTCGTAAACCAGGTGCGCATTACCGGGAACAACAATTTTTCGCTGTATAAGTACCAGGATAAAACATTCGGCGATGAAAACGCGGCTTTCGCCGACCCATCGTTTTTCTCGATGTTCGACTTTCCTATCGTACAAGGTAACGCGGCAAAGCCTTTTATCAACAATAATTCGGTTGTCATCACCAAATCAACAGCAAAAAAATACTTTGGGAACGATGACCCCCTGGGCAAGGTGATCGTTGCAGATAACAAGGTGAACTTTACAGTGAGTGGCGTAATTAACGATTTCCCGGCCAATTCGAGCATCAACTACACTATGATCATGCCTTTCAGCTTTCATATGAACGAGATGTTTGTTGATAACCGGGTTGACCTTAATACCAACTTCAACTTTTTTAATTATCAAACCTATTTGCTGCTTAAGCCGGGTACCGATTTAAAAAGCCTCGCGGTTAAAATACGGCAGATCCACCTGGCCCATAAAGCCGATGATACCGATGCCGAATACCTGCTGCTTCCCCTCGCAAAAATGCACCTCTATAACGCCGACCTGACCGACAAAGGCATAGGGACCGTTAGGATATTTATCGCCATCGCTTTGCTGATACTGGTAATTGCCTGCATCAATTATGTTAACCTGTCAACAGCTCGTGCGATGCTGCGCGCAAAAGAGATAAGTATGCGCAAAATTGTAGGCGCGGCCAAATCGCACCTGTTTATGCAGTTTATTGTTGAAACCGCCTTGCTGTTTTTATTAGCTACAGCCCTGGCAATCGGTTTAATATTTGTATTGATGCCTGTTTTTAACCAGGTAGCGGGGAAACAACTGGTATTCAGCCTCGCCGATTATCATGTATGGTTGGTGATATTGGCAATAATTGCCGGCACATTGGCCGCTTCGAGCATTTACCCTGCCTTGTTGCTCTCATCCTTTGAGCCACTAAAGGCCTTGAAAGGCAAAATATCGGCAGGTATCGGCGATGTAATGTTCCGTAAAATATTAGTGGTTACCCAGTTCGCCTTCTCTATCATGCTTATTGTCGGCACCGTAGTCATATCGGGCCAGCTGAATTATATAAGGTCAAGGGATTTGGGTTACGACAAAACAAACGTTTTTGCGCTCTGGATGCGCGATATGAGCAAACATTACGATGCGGTGAAAGCTGAGTTGCTGAAACAGCCGGGTGTTTTGGACGTAACCCGGTCCAGTTCGGATATTGTCAGGATAGGGGGGCTGTCGGGCGCGACGGAGTGGGACGGCAAGGCGCCGAATTCCACTTTTATTGTGCACCCAATTTCGGTTGATAAAGATTTCATTTCCTTTTTTAAGATGAAACTGGCAGCCGGCGCATCGTTTACCGGCGCCCTTACCGATACGGCCCGTTATATTTTAAACGAGGCCGCAATTAAGGAAATGGGCTTAAAGGACCCCATTGGCAAACGTTTTAAAATGGGTGATATTGACGGGAAGATCATAGGCATAGTTAAGGATTTTCATTTTGCATCGATGAAGGAAAAGATTGCGCCCTCCGTCTTTTTTTATGCCCCGAAATTCATGAATACCATGTATGTTAAAACAACCGGCCGCGATTCGCCAAAGGCTATTAAAGCCGCAGGCGACCAGTTTAAACAATACAATGGCGAGTACCCGTTTGGCTATGCCTTTTTGGATGAGATATTCAACAACCTGTATAAAGGCGAGCAAACCCAGGGCAAATTGTTTAATTATTTCGCCGGTATTGCCATATTTATTTCCTGCCTCGGTTTGCTGGGCCTTGCCGCCTATACCGCCCAGGTGCGTACCCGCGAAATCGGTGTGCGCAAGGTGCTTGGCGCAAGTGTCGGCCGCGTTGTTGGTTTGCTGGCGCAGGATTTTATAAAGCTGGTGTTCATCGCTATTTTGATTGCCACCCCGCTGGCCTGGTTTGCCATGAACAAGTGGCTGCAGGTATATGCCTACCGCATCAGCATTGGCTGGTGGGTGTTTGCCCTGGCCGGCTTTATAGCGGTAATTATAGCGTTTGCTACCATAAGCTTCCAGTCGGTTAAAGCGGCGCTGATGAACCCGGTAAAGAGTTTGCGGTCTGAGTGATTAGAGCTTGGAGATCAGAGCTTAGGGAGAACAGGCGTTTATTATACGGCGGCAAATTCGTAATGGCAATCCGTACTAACGCAAAACGTGGGTTAACACAAGTTAACACAATTCTGGATTTTTGTTAGTTAACTATCTCGTAATCAGTTATTTAATAAAAAAGCAGGGTTTACATTTTTTGCATTTTTCGGCGTTTTTTAGATACCGTTACCTTCAACATGTTGATTTTCAGGCGTTAACGAAATATTTATTTTGTGTGCTATGTTGAAGTGAACACGAACGACTCGTTGGCCGGGATTTGCAATCCACGACCACAATCACAATGAATTTGTAATCCACGAAGCCACTGGTTGTCCCCTCGGATTACAAATCCCGGAAATATTAAGTGCAGGATTACAAATCGGGAGTAACGGTTGAGCAAACGGTTATTCGGATGGTAGGGTCCAATCAAAAAAGTTAAGCTACCCGCACCCGATTTAGCTCATCAATACATAACACCAACTTCAAAAAGTGAACAACAGATTTTTTACGTGTTAATCTGACCTAAAAGAGATCCGCATTTACACCGCCGCGTTACCCATAGTTCTAAATTATGAATAAAATGCGAACAATGTCGTACAAAGTACCATTAATTTTTGCTTTTTGTACAACATTGTCATATATTTGTCCAATATAAAAGTTCCATGGAAAAACTATATACGGTTGATGAAGTTGCCGCACAATTAAAAGTTCATCCTCGCACCATCCGACGTAAAATCAGCAGCGGTGAAATATATGCATCGCGGGTGGGCAAACAATATAGAATACGACAGGATCAGGTCTTGAAGCTTTCAGGGATGGAAGACATTCCTGGGCCAAATGAGTTCGCATCTGTCTCATCCGTTATAGAATTAAAGAATGTGTCGGTTCAACAAAGCGCTGAACTCAGTGCTAAAATGACTTCTATATTTTTTTCGGGAGGGTTTAAAGGCAGTATCCACTGCTCACATGACCCCAAAGCGAAAAGGTTGAAGTTATTCATCGACTGTGATATAGAACGGGCCCCGGAGATACTGTCTATACTGAAATTATATATTCATACAATTTTAATTGAATCTGAAAATGACTAATGCATTTAAAACTGAGGAGGGTCGCCAGCTTGTTTTCAATCGGTACAAAGAAATTTTAGCAAACTGGCCGGTAAAAAATAAACAATACTCTGTTTCCACATCAATCGGGTCAACTTTTATCATCGAATCCGGGCGGGACGATAAGCCGTCGCTAATCCTGCTTCATGGCAGTGTTTCTAACTCTTTTACTTGGTTTACGGACGTGATCGAACTGAGCAATAAGTTTAAGGTCTTCGCGGTTGATGTTATTGGTGATGCGGGTTTGTCAGAAATGGTAAGGCCTGGTTACCGTAGCGGCGCTTACGAAAAATGGCTTCATGAGTTGATGGGCGCATTAAATATAGAAAGCGCCCATTTCGCCGGAATATCATTAGGTGGATGGATGGCGATTAATTTTGGTATACATTTTCCCCGGATGGCCCGAAGCATATTCCTGATATCGCCCGGAGGCCTTTCAAGGGTAAAGCGCTCTTTTTTGTGGAAGGTATTGCTTTATTCGTTGAGCGGGAATAAAAGAAAAATATTCATACTGCTCAATGGCGGAAAGGATAACGGATTAAGCCACCAGTTCAAATCGGCTATGGCGTTTACCGGTTTGATAAATAAACATTTTAAACCAAGGACCGATGAGCTCCCGGTGTTCAAAAGCGAAGAACTAGCACAATTAACGATGCCGGTGATGCTTGTCTTTGGCGCAAAGGATTGTATTTTCAATGCTGATGAGTCTGCACTTTTGCTAACAGGCGCTACGCCGCAAGCTGAGGTGATCATCTACCCGGATGCAGGCCATATCATTGTTGACCAATCGGAAAAGATGATTGATTTTTTTGAAAAACCTTCCCATAATATTCAACCCAATGACGTCACTAAACATGATAAGTAACCTTTTTGCTGGTAAGCACCGGATAAGACTGGCGTCAGTCGACGATGCATTTGAAATCATTGGCAGTGGTCTACCGGGCATGATATTCACCCTGGATGATATCGACCCAAATTTCTTTACATTAAAAAATCAAATTTTAGGGGACACATTCCAGAAGCTGATCAATTATCATTTTCCCATCGCGGTAGTATTACCGGAAAATCACCCGTTTGGCGAACGTGTTACTGAACTTGCAAGGGAACATGCCAGGCACAACACTATTAAATTTTGCCGTACATTAGATGAAGCTGCAATTTGGATGGAGGGTAAAATTAGAAATAGCAACTAATGTTCCGAAAAACCCGACTCGCTGGCCGGGATTTGCAATCCAAGAGCAGAATCAAAATGAATTTGTAATTCACGAAAGCCACTGATTGTACCCTCGGGATTACAAATCCCGGAAATATTAAGTCCAGGATTACAAATTACGAGTGTTCGAAAGATTAAACAAAAAATTAAGGGCCGTGAAAAAAGATGGTGGGGTCCCCACCGGAAGCGTGTATGATGAGAACAGTTAACAGATCATCCAACTCGATTTTCACTCTTCGTTTGGCAGTTTTGAAGCCTACGTTATTGTATTTTTTGTAAACATGAACTAGCATGGACAGAATCAGTGTCATGTAAACGATAATCTTGATACCATTTACATTGGTGGATATAAAATGGCTAAAATTTAATTCCTGCTTGATAAATCTGAAAAACACCTCAATATCCCATCGTTTTTTATAGATCATTATGATGTCTTCTGCTGTAGCATCTTTCATATTGGTCAGGAATAAAAAAGATTTGCCCTGCTCATTCCTCGTTCTTAGCAAACGAAAAGGTATGTCGGTTTTTTTGTTATCGCCGGTATATAAATGAACCCAATCATCTGCCTCTACAATTAAGTTTCCAATCTGAATACCTTTAACTGTACTTAGTTCTTCTACAACTTTATAACGGGTGTTTTCTTTAACCCGAGTTACAAACATCCATTCCTTTTGAGTTATGTCCTCATATGCTTTGCGCGACTGCACGCCCCTGTCAAATACAAAAACAGTATCTGGGTGTGGGTCTATCATCTTTAAAATGGTTGAGGGTATGGTCAGGTCTTCATTTAACTGGCTTTGTTCTGTAAATACCTGCACACTGCTTGGCAATATATCTTCCAGGCAAATCGTATACTTTACCTGCTTTTTATTAGTCTTACTGCCCACATGCATTCCCTTTTCAAGCTTATTGGCCGTTTCTGCAACCATAGTAGAATCTACCCGGACAATGTTATAGCCCAAAGCTTGTTTTTCTGAAAAATGATCACGAAAAAGCGTAAAAACCAACTTATATGCTTCCTCAAAAAAAGCAATATTCATTGTAGCCAATCGGGACGAAATGGAATTGTAACGTGTAGTTTGATTTGGATCGAGATTAAACAGGAACTTAAACCGGCGTGAGTTAAAGATATCTTCCAGACTTCGTAAACTGGTTTTATCAGCATCAGCCAATCCATATAAAAGTAAGTAGAACATACTTTTACCATATAGATGCTGCGTCCAATGATCAACACAGGTTTCTCCCGCCAGGCGGCTAAGTGCTTCGTCAGGGATCAGACTAAGCAATTGCTTAACGCTAACATGATTATTAACCGACTTAGCAGACATCTTACCCTAAAGGTAACTGAAAGAATAGCGATATCAACAAGTCAATATGCATATAAAATTCACATTGTCAGATATTTATCTACATGAATTGTGAATAAATACGCAAAATACATAAAAATCTTTTGAACACTCCTAATTACAAATCCGGACTAACAGGGAACAAAACAGGTTATCGACGAGGTGGTTATCAATACTTTTAAAAAAATGGCTCCTATTTTTTGAATGCATTTACACTAACATAACTATTCTACCACGTTATTCTTAATAAAGTGATACCCTGTCTTTCTAAATCAAAATTAATTTTTGCTACCCCGTTTTCGGGAGTAATGTATTTTGGAGAAGAAATCTCCTGGAGCTGGCCCGCGGCTTCCAATGTTTTGTATTCATCAACTGTCGGTTCCTTTGGCGACCCCATTTTTTTCCAGGCCGTAAAAGCATTACTATGCTCCTGGTCTATTATATATTGCGTTAACAATAGCCGTTGCTGCGGAAGCCCTTTTACAGTAACCGAAATTGTTGCCGGCGATACATTGATATCGTTTTTATCATGATAGTTCCAAACCATTACGGCAGCAGAATTAGAGCTTTTTGTAGCCAATGCATTTATATCAGGCTCTTTTCCCCTTACACTGGAGTCACGTATGCTGCTATAGTTTTGGGTAGAAGTTGATGTTGCTGTAACCCTGCTGCCCTTCATCATACCCATCATTCTGAATACATTCAAAACAGGTTTGTCAATGCCATTGGTGGCCAGGTCCCGGAAACCCCTGAAATAAGGCTGGTTTTCAAATTCAAATGCCCAGGTTACCGCGCCGGCCAGGTTAACCCCTCTTATTTTTGCCAAATCATAGGTGCGCGTAATCACCGACGCGGTATAGCTTGCATACATGGTACTGTTGCGGTAGGCATTTTCGGGATGAAGGTCCTCCGAGCAGGCGGCACAACCTTCAGGATCTGATTCCCCGATGATTATGGGCAGGTTTTTTAAAGCAGGGTATGAGGAAACGATCTCAAATCCTTTATCGATGCTCCTGAGTTGGTTGCCCATACTCATCCACACTACCCCATCAATAAGTTTGGGAGCGCCTTTGGCATGAAAGGTTATAAAATCAAGCGGTACGCCGGTTTTTGCGGTTACATAATTTTTGCCGCTGACCACATGCGTTAAAAACCTTCTTAAAAGCTCACCACCTGATTTTCCGTCGGGGCTGGTTGTTTCAGGCCCGCCAATTTTTGCTGTGGGTAATGCCCGTTTTACCGCGTCAGCAGTGTAGTCATATAGTTTGATATATTCATCAGGGGTTCCTTTCCAGTAAAAGCTTAGATCAGGCTCATTCCATACTTCCCAGTACCATCCTTCCACTTCCGTTTTGCCGTAACGCTGTACCGAATGTTTCACCCACTGGAAAACAAGTTCGGCCCATTTTTCATAGCTCTTTGGTGGGTATGCCCATCCTGCATAATGTTTAGGCCCATTCTTATCCAATGCGGGCGCTTCATTTAATACGCCCGGATTGACAGACAGCGCTTCCGGCATGAAACCGATTTCTGCAAGCGGTTTCATGCCGCGCCGGATGTAAGTATCAAAAATGCTGTCGACAATTTTCCAGTTGTAAACCGGTTTTCCATTAGCATCCTCGGTGTAAGCGTTGGTGGAGCTCCATTTCAACCCGGGCGTGCCGTCGCCGCTGGTCAGCATATTATGGGCCCTGATATTTACCCGTACCGGGCTCAGGGCGGCAATTTCGCTAAGCAATTTTTTTCCGTCTTTCATATAGGTGTAGTTTGCCTCGTCATAACCGAAAAACTCCCAAACCGGAAGCAGCTTTTCCCCACTTCCCAGGAGATTTACATCTATGGATACCGGCGATGTGCTGACTTGCCCATAACCAGTGAATGTTGCAACGACTAACAAAAAGCCGGCAAAGTGCTTAGCAATAACCTTAATGCTCATATTAGTGCGCCTTAAAATTCCACTTGGAATTATCGCTATTCGCATCATACTTCCCAAGTGTCGGTGTGCTATCTCCCGATGATACCAGGGCTAAATGCTCATCTGAATTTGGGACCACTTTCGGCATTATTCTGTATGTTCCATCTGTAAACTGATCGATCCGCCATAATTGTTCCGCTGCGCCTGTAAATGCCGGAACGGTTATTACTTCAGCATCTGCTGTGGCCGCTAATGCCCGGTCTGTTCCGGCTATTACTATTTTATAATATGGTCCGCCAAGGTAACCTCCGGCATCGGGAACTGCGGTAATTGTCCATTTCTGATGCGGGCGAAACATATAATCACCTATTCTTACAGCAATATTTCCGGTCGGCCAGGTTTTAATTACATCTGCCAGTTCCTGGGATGGAACTGGTTTTACCGGTTCGTCATTGTTACGACGAAATCGCATCCCGCCGGGCATTCGTACAAAATCAACCGCTAATTCCAGGCCGTACCCCCTTCGTTCCGATTCAATTTCGTATGTTCCTTCTTTGAAATTATCGCCTGCAACCGGCCACCCATTTTTCCAGAGCAATGAACGGATGCCTAAGACGCTACTACCATTTCGATCTAAATCTGCTTCATAATGGCACGACATCTTTTGAACGCCATCACCAACAATTATACGTCCAAAATGGCCAGGGCCGATGAGTCTGTCGCCAGCCGCAAGCACCATCTTGCCGCCGCCTTTTAACATGTCTCTTCCCATATTGTCAAGGTATGGGCCGGTTACTTTCCTGCTGCGGCCGACAACAATATTATAGGTTGAGTTCGGGCCGTCGCAGCAGGTTCCGTGTGTGCCGAGCAGGTAGCACCATCCATCCTGGTACATCAGATCCGTAGCTTCACAGTCAATTGCAATATTTAAAGGCTTGTTACCTTCTACGCGCTTTCCTGTTTTTGGATCAAGTTCCACCAGGCGGATGAATCCAAAATAGGTGCCGTATGATAACCATAGCCGGCCATCTGTCGGATCCAGCAGCAGGCCGGGGTCGATGGCATCATTATCCTCCATACCATCGGAAGAGGTAACTACAACCGGTTCTGAATATTTAAAATCGGGCGATTTTGGGTCGAGCGTTTTATTCCACATGGTAAGTATCCTGCCGTTATGCCCGCCCGCTAAACCGCCGCCGGTTGCGCCATATACTATAAGAAAGCGGTCACCAATTTTTATTACATCCGGAGCGGCCCCTCCGCCAGGCCTTACCGCACCGCCGTTCCACGTCCAGCCATCCTCCGATATTAATCCGCCCCCGCCTGTGCCAAATGTGTAATACTTTCCTTCACATTCCATGATTGTTGATGGATCATGTATAAACGGTTTACCGACTTGCGCCACCAGTGTTCCGGTTGATAACACTGAAAACAGGGCTATTGCGCCAATTATTTTTATTTTAGTTTTTAATTTCATGATAATTTCAACTGCTGTACAAATAAGATATTAAACAGAAGGCTAAAGCTTCATTTGCAACTGATGGTGATATCTTTTAGCGGCTGCCCGTTTTCATCGAGGAAGCGCACACAGAAATCACTCATTCCCGGGCCATTGATCACTGCTCCCCGGATTATATTCTGCCCTTTGTTAAGCGTTAGCCGGGCAGAAGTACAATCATCCATTACCATACGCCTGTCTCCCGAAAGTATCACGGCTTCCTTTCCATTTAACCACCACATCGATCCCGAATTTGACCCCACCGCCATTCTAACATTTTTAATTTCCCGCGGACTGTTGACGATGGTTACCGCCCAAAACAAAACTCCGTAGGTCGGTTTTCGTAATCCATACGCAAAACGAAAGAGTTTGACATTGAAATTTGGGGTCTCCAAAGCATGCCAGGTTAATTCCTGTTCGCCAACGCTCACTTTATCGCCATCTTTGGGAATTACGGTAAACTGGTTTGGGAAATACGCGGTAGTAAACGCCGTTCTGAGATAGCTATCTGTAAAAATGACGTTGGTGCGGGTTGGTTTGCTGATTGGTTCCAGCAGCAGCCACCGCTGGATGAACCCTTCGGCATTCGGCGTCTTTTTCTTTGTGGTGGCCGGTGTAAAGTATGGTGCGATGCTTATCGTCGTGTCGCTTGCGGAACGGCCGTTAATTTTGGCGCTTGACGCAGCGGAATGCGCTTGTAACCCTAACGCCGCCGAAATTACAAGGCCTACTGCTGGTAGCAATGCTTTGCGTTTAATTTTCATAATCAATTTTTACAGTTTTTAAGATCGTTTTAGCAAAAAACTTATACCTACTTCTCAAACTTATACATCGTCTCGGTTTTATAAGTCTGACCAGGATTTAACGTAGTTGAAGGAAATTGCGGCTGATTGGGCGAATCCGGGAAATGCTGGGTTTCCAGGGCGAAAGCTGCGCGATATTTGTCTTTTTAGCCATATTTCATGGTGTTGGCGCCGCCCATAAAGTTGCCGCTGTAAAACTGGATACCGGGCTCTTCGGTATATACCTTCATCACAATGCCGGTTTTATCGCCTTTAACCGTAGCTACAGGGGTGGCAAAACTGTGCTTATTTAATACGAAATTATGATCGTAACCCTTACCGTTTTTGATCTGGTCATTGGCATCGTTGATATGGGCGCCAATAGCAGCCGGCATGGTGAAATCAAAAGGTGTGCCTTTTACCGGTTCAATTTTTCCGATGGGTATCAGTGTTGCGTTTACCGGGGTATAACTATCGGCATCCAATTGCATGGTATGATTTAATATGGTACCGTTGCCTTCGCCATTCAGGTTAAAATAGCTATGGTTGGTAAGATTTACGACGGTAGTTTTATCAGTAGTAGCTTGATAGCTAATCTTCAACGCGTTATTGTTGGTTAATTTATAAACTACTTTAACACTTAATGTACCTGGATAACCTTCTTCCATATCTTTTGACACATAAGTCAATTCCAATGTTTGGCCGTCCATTTTTTTTGCATCCCAAACTTTGCGGTCAAACCCTTCGTTGCCGCCGTGCAGGCTGTTGGGCCAATTGTTGATGAACAGCGAATACTGCTTACCATCTAAGGTAAAATGCCCTTTTGCAATACGATTGCCATAACGCCCAATAGTTGCGCCGTAAAAGCTCGGGCCTGCTTTAATGTAACCTTCAATGCTGCCGCAGCCGACAACTACATCTATCATCTTACCGGCACGGTCAGGCACTAACAGGCTGACTAAACGGCCGCCATAATTGGTAATTGCGGCCTCCATCCCGTTTTTGTTTTTCAGGACGAATAAATGTGTTTGTTTACCCTTAATGGTTTTTTCAAAGCCCGAATCGGCGGGCAGCTTTCCGTAAATAACGCTATCTTTTACAGACATTGTTATGGTTTTTTTATTGGCCGGCTGGTTAAAGGCGACAAGCATGGCTGCACTGGCAGTTAGCAAGGTCAGGGATAAGTTCTTTAAATTCATTTTATTTTATTAATTTGTTTTTACTGTTAGTTAAGTTCACTTATATTATTCGTTTATAACATAGATAGAAAATTATTTAGCCCAGGCCGCACCCTCGGGCGAACGCCTCCACCTAAAATAACCATCCAATACCTTCAGTGCTGCGGCCCCCGGAACCGGACCGGTGTGGGCCGTTTGCGAAAAGTACATCACCATAGGGTGTGCATCACTAAACGCAGGCCATTTGGGTTCTCCGGGACCATTGGGATCGCCATACTTTGCAAAGTTTGTCCAATAGGCGCCCATCGCATCCGAAATCTCCAGGTCTGTTTTACCGGTTTGCGGGTTTGATGCGTCGAGCGTGCCGAATACATAAGCTACTTCCTGTCCATGCGGCGATCCATATCCCGCACGGGGCGAGCCTTCGGAATAATTGGGGTGCTGATCAAAATAATAATAGAAAACCTTTGATTTGGCTCTGCCTGCCTGCAAACGCGCCCAGCTCCATGTATGCCAGCCAAACGCGGCATCGCGGGACAGATCGCGGGCGGTTTTTGCAACTGTACCTGTGCCGGGCGGATACGCCTTAATAAGTTCATCAGCAAACTTGCCATAACGCGCCTTCACGGCGGTGATATAATCTTCCGTGGTTTTGGGTGGAGAAAAACTGGCGCCCTCATCCGAGTTATAGCCTACGAGTATCGGAGTTTCGTTATATTTTCCCGCCTCATAAAGTTTATACTGGTCGCCTGGAATGACCCAGCCATCAACAATAGGCCATGCCAGCCCCCGTATGGCGGGCAACTTATCGGCATCTACTTTTCGCAACTCGGCAATTGATGAAAAGCCCGCACCTTTAGCATAGCGTTCACCGGCCGCTTCGGCATCATGCAGGGTCTTCATATTTTCACCCGGAAAGGTAGTGATACGTGTGGGCCCAAATGAGCCGCCGCTTTCAGAAATAGCGCCCTGGAACAGGCCTTTAGCCAGTGGGCTGGCGCACAGCATGCTAACCGCTATACCGCCTGCTGATTCGCCAAAAATCGTCACTTTATTCGGGTCGCCTCCAAAAGCGGCAATGTTTTCCCTGATCCATTTAAGAGCTGCGATCATATCCAGCAAACCATAATTCCCTGAAACATGGTTGGGGCTCTCGGCGCTCAGCTCGGGATGCGCTAAAAAACCGAGTTGGCCTACACGATAGGCTATGCTTACCAATACCACGCCTTTTTTGGCAAGTTTTTCGCCGTTGTAAGTTGGTTCGGCAGTGCCGCCAAAGTTAAAACCGCCGCCGTAGATCCACACTAACACCGGAATTTTGTCACCCTGAGATCTAGCCGGGATCCAAACATTCAGATACAGGCAATCTTCGCTCTTCCCCGAAACCGGGTTGCCGCCTTGCATGGGTTCAGGGGCGAATTTGTCAGCCAGGCGCACGCCCTCCCAATTTTTAGCGGGCTGCGGGACGCGCCAGCGCAGTTCTCCAACCGGCGGCGCAGCAAACGGAACGCCTTTATAAATGGTTAGCCCATTTTGAGTAGTTCCCTGCAATAATCCTTCGTTCACCTTAACCGGCGCGGGTTGGGCATTAGCAATTTCACCGGAAAATGCTAAGGCGAGCAAAAAAATCAGATTTCTCATGAACGGTTATTATTAGTTTTCATTTGATAATTTCCATCAGCTAAACTTTTAGCGTTAAAACGCATGCTCAATATTGCGGATCAGATATTTTATAACCCAGCAGGGCGAGCATTTTTTCGCCATACCTTTTTCCAAGTATTCTGACACCCTCCGCGGCGAAATGCAGGTGGTCGCGGTTGCCCGGACAACCGACCGACGAAATAACATAGGAATTCGGAATGACATCGGGCAGGGTCGCGATGATCTTATTCATGCTGGCACAAGCGCCGCCCTGGTCGGCACTTACCAATTCTCCGGCAAGCAGGGGCACTTTTTCAGGATTAAGATTTAAATCTTTGACCAGGTTGTCATAAATGCCCTTTACTTTTTTAGTCCAGAGCGTGTCGTTCGTGTTTGACTCTCCCTGGTGCAGCAGAATGCCTTTTATAACCCCCGATTTCTGTGCAATTTTGGCTAATTCTACAAGTCTCGCGTAAGGATTGCCACCGTATTCAGCAGCTATGTTTTTCATCCAGCCGGGAGCCGTTACGAGGTAGGTTTGATAGCTGTCTTTTTCAAATATCTCGATTTTAGCGCCTGCCACTGAAACGTTGATTATGCCGATCTTTATTTTTTTCTTCAGCTTAGCAGCAAGGGTTCGCCCAAAGTAGTCTGCAGGAGTTAGTCCTGTGTTGCACCTGCACAAAGGAGGGGCAGCTGTATACCAGCTATCTTTCACCCTGTTCTTATTCGGGCAATCTACCGCCTGCAATACCTGGAAACGACTATCAATTCCTGTAGTGTCCTGCGGTTCAAAACGGGCGTTACCTTCCATGTTGGATTGGCCAAAGCAAAGAAATATATAAAATTTGCGGCGCTGGGAAAAGCCCTGTATGCTTAATAAAGTAAAGCCTATTATGGCAATGAGTCTGAATCTTATTTTCATCGATAATTTCGTCGGGTGTATGTTTAAGAGCAGGGAGCGATAAAGCATTGCTGGCATTTTCCACTTGTTAATTTTTGAATATGAGGCTTGCAAACTGGTTTAATGACCTTCGCCACGACTGCCACTCATGCGCAGTGCCAGGGGATTCGTAATAAACTTGTTTAATGCCAGCTTTTTCCAGCGCCTCATGAAATCCGTTTACCATGGTTTGCATCCGCGCCGGCTCAGCGGTACCAATACTTAAGTAAAGTACCTTCACCTTTTTATTAAAAGTATTTGCATCGGCAAACACGCCATTGTACATTTGGGTTATATCTGTACCAGGCTGCATAAACGCCGCGCCGCTAAAACCGCCTACATAAGCAAATTTGTCGAGATTGGTCATCGTTGTCTGGAAGGTTTGAAAGCCGCCCATGGAAAGCCCCGCCATCGCCCGGTGGTCACGGTCGCTTAATGTCCTGAACTTTTTATCTATCATTGGAATAATTTCCTTCACAAGCACATCGGGAAAAACGTTGCCTGCCATAAATCTTGGGCCGGCAGCGTTGTCAACAGGTTTTGTCGGGTCGGTTGCGTAACCCCGGTCCATCACCACGATCATCGGTACCGCTTTTTTCTCCGCTATAAGGTTATCCAGTATAAAGTTCATTTTACCCTGGGTTGGCCAACCGGTCTCATCTTCGCCCGCTCCGTGCTGCAAATAAAGTACCGGGTATTTTTTAGCCGTATTAACATCATAGCCCGGAGGCGTATAAACGTTGGCCCGCCTCCATGCCCTCGTAATTTCCGAATAGTAACTAACGGAGCGCACCTCTCCGTGAGGGACGTCTTTTATAGTATAATAATCGCCATCAGGATCAGGAATGTCTATCCCGCTTGCCATCCTTCCCATTCCGTAAAATGTTTGGGTGGATGGGTCAACAACGGCAACGCCATCTACTATCAATGAGTAGTAATGAAAGCCTAAGGCGACAGGATCGGTAGTTAGCGTCCAAAACCCGCCAGTATCTTTGTGCATGTCGTACTTTTTTAACAGGTCGATCTGCACTTTTTGCGCTTGCGGCGCTTTTACGCGGAAATAAACCGTATTATCAGGAAATATCTCGGGATATTTTACACCGGGGATATTCGTGGGCGCGGATACGCCTGGTTCGTTATAGGCATATTGAGGAAAAGTTGAAACATCCACAGGCTTAAAGATCAACTGCGAAAACATGTATAAACCGTTTTTCCAGACTTTAAAATTGTGAACGCCCGGCTCGATATAATAAATATGCGGTACATTTTTCTCAACCAGGTAATCATGTGTGCGTTTGCTGAATGCTATTAGCCCATCGCTCGATCCGCATGAAATCCAAAGCAGTTTCAGCTTGCTTTTTACCGCGCCGGGATCCGGTACCAATGCTTCAGGTGTTTTTGTATTTGGCGCGGCCGAAAAACTGCCCACCCATGAAAACACATCGAGGTTTCCTAAACCAAAGTTTAGCGATTGGCCCCCGCCCATGGACAGGCCGGCAATCGCGCGGTGGTCTTTGTCGGCATAAACGGGATATTTACTTTCAATAAATGGTATCAGGTCATTTAATAGATCTTTTTCAAAAGCAGCGAAGGCGGCCACTTTATCCGGCGCCATGATGTTACCAGTGGCGCGATCGTCTTTCATGGCTCTGCCATTTGGCATTACAACAATCATGGGCACTATTTTACCTTCGGCATAAAGGTTGTCCAATATTACCTGGGGGCTGCCGCCGTTATACCATTCTTTTTCGTCGCCGCCAATACCATGCAGCAAATAGAGTACGGGATATTTTTTACTTGTGGAATAACCCGGCGGGGTGTAGATCAGCGCCCTGCGGGTGTTGCCTACGGTTTTTGATTCGTAGCTGATGGTGTCGATAACGCCATGTGGAATTCCTGTACGAAATTCATCAAACCCCGCCCGCGCTTGTTTAACTATGGCCTGCGAATTGGCGGCCAGGCTAAAGCAAAGCATGGCAGACGCTGCAAAAAGCAAATGCTTCATCGGTAGTAATGTTTTCATCGTTAATTGTATTTTATTGGTTAGTAAATCGGTTTAATGAGTTTGTGGTTTTATAATTTGGTATTTGCCGCTAAGGTGCATCAGGCTGAACAGGTATAACAGGCCGTCATAATACGGATCAAAATATCCGTCGTCGTAAGGCTGCAGTTTGGCGTTCCAGAGCGCCCGCACAAAATCAAGCTTTTTGTCGTCTTTGTTCACGAGGGAGGCAGCAGCGGCCGTGGCCACCAAACCCAGGGAATGCCGAAGCCTTTTCACATTCCCCGCCGGAAGAATAAAATCGGGGCGAGAACCATCCAGGTTGAACTGATCTTCGAACGTGTCAATTCCTTTTGACCTGAGAAAATTTTGAAACCGCCGCGCATAATCTTCCTGCCAGCTTTTATCTTTCCGGAACCAAACATAATCCATGGCAATATTCATCGGCACCCGCCACGAGTCGAAACGAAAAGCCGGCTGCATCCACTTTCCATGAGGCTTACCGCTAAACTCGCTGTTGTCAGGATTTAGCCCGGTTATGGGATCACAGGCCCGGTGGAGAAAAGCCCGGGCAGTATCTGCACAATCCCTGTAAAATTGTTCGTGGCCGTCTTTCGCGTACAGCGCCCATATTTCAAAAAATGCCGGTAAATGATAGGAAGCATCTGTCCAGTTATAATTATCACCTTCAGGCGTAAAGGTTATTTGTTTATGCTCCATGTTTATTAAAGGATAAATATTCCCCGTGCCGTTCTTTTTCCACATCGCATCCAATATCCGCCGGGCCTCGCCGTAATAATTAATGCCCGTATTATTTCCCCAGCGGTTAGAGGCAAATAGAAGATCGGTAATAAAATATAACTCGCCGTCGGAGGCGGTACCCTCCGAATTGCGTTTCATCGTTTTGGGATTAATACTCCATGCAAAATAGCCTTCCCTTGGGCCGCTTTGGTGTTGAAGATACTTTTTCGACCACCGCCATATCCGGTCAAAAACATCCTTTTTATTAAACTGAACAGCGATCATCATCCCATAAGAAAGCCCTTCGGTCCTGGCATCATGATTTTTTACATCGGATACATAGGCCATAGGGTCGCCGACTTCAAAATAAACCTTGTTTGGACCCTCAAATACGTCGTGGTAGGCATTAGCTACCTTGGCGTCTATATCTGCCTGGCTATAACCGGCTTCCAAAAAAAGGTTCCGGTAAACGCCGGAGTAAAATGCCCCTTTTCCGGTGAATTTTTTGGCAGCCTTCCGGCCCTGGCTCAGCGCCGGACCGACTAACACAACTATAAACACATTCAATAGCAGTAATTTTTTCATCGTTCAATTTTTATTTTTAACGGTTTCAAATCTTTATTGCCGGAACTTGTTCCATACAGTAATTCGTAATCTCCAGGCGAAACACGCATAACGCCCTCTGCATCGTTAAAAAACTCGAACGATTTGGCCGGAATATCAAGCGTTACCATTTCTGTCTTTCCCGGTGAGAGGGGTATCCGTTTAAACGCGCGCAGCGTTTTCAAAGGCGCCAGCGTATCGTTCAGTTTGCGCACATATACCTGCAGCACTTCGGCGCCTTCACGTTTCCCCGTATTGGTTACCGGGACGGTTAACTGAAGACCTTCGGAACTGGTGATCCGGGTTTTGCTGGCTTTGGCATTGCCGATGTTGAAAGTTGTATAACTAAGGCCATATCCAAAGGCGAATAACGGTTCGGCAGTCATATAACGGTAGGTGCGGCCCTTCATTGAGTAGTCGCTGAAATCGGGTAATTGCTGCAGGTTTTTGTAAAAAGTCACCGGTAAGCGGCCTGCCGGATTGTAGTCGCCAAAAAGTACATCTGCTACGGCCTGCCCGCCGGCCTGGCCAGGGTACCATGCCTGTAAAATAGCGTCACAGTTTTGAGTTTCAGGGAACATAGCTATTGCCGAACCGGAGCAATCCACAAACACTACTTTTTTACCTGCTTTTTTCAACGCTTCGATACAATTACGCTGCACAGCCGGCAATTCAATATCGGTACGGTCGCCGCCTTTAAAGCCAGGTAGATTGATAGGCATTTCTTCCCCTTCCAGCCGGGGCGATATTCCGCCCACAAATATCACTACATCAGCACCTTTAACTTTATCTACTAATTTATCAAAAGTAATAGGTACCTCCTTGCCAAAGGTGAAACCTAAGATGGCATCCCAATTGTTTAGCTGTTTGTATTGTACTTCAATTTTGTATTCTTTACCTGCCTCAACGTGCAAAGTGTAGCGTCTGGGTATTGCCCTCCAGCTGCCGGTCCTCAAAACCGATTTTCCATCGATAAATAACTCCGCCGAACCGGTACCCTCCAACTTAAATACGATATCATCAGTTATGGCTGGTTTATATAAGGTTTCATATTTGGCCGAAAATCCCTCGGCATTAACCCCCTGCGCAAATTGATGCCCCCCAAAAGTATTAAGTGCTATCGGGCTGTTTATTTGATCTGTAATTACTGCTGGTGCTTCAAAATTCCGGTTGTTCCAGTAAGTGGCGCGTATACCTTGCTTGCCGTCAATAGCGCATTGGCCGAAGGCGTTTAACGTAATTTTATCCTCGGTTAAATCGCATGCCTGGTCGTAAATAACCTGGCCCGGGCTTAATTTACTTTTAATACCTTCTAAAATATTAATGGTGCTGAGCGGCGTCCCGTTATAATTACCCCAAAGCATTTGCGAGTTATCGGCATTGGGGCCTATAATGGCTACTTTTTGCAGGTTTTTGCTAAGCGGCAGTATATCGTTGTTGTTTTGCAAAAGCGTCATTACTTCATGCGCCATGTCGAGGGCAAGTTTTTGGTGGGCTGGTGAGTTCACCACCGACATTGGGATTTTTGTCCAGGGCACAAGTTCGTCTTTGTCCATTTCGCCAAGCTCAAAACGCTGTGTCATCAGGCGGATCACGCTGGTGTTGATGTCTGATTCTTTTATTAAGCCATGGGCCACAGCCTCCGGTATTTTATCGTAGGCATACCCGGCACATTCCACGTCCGTGCCAGCCAGTACCGCTTTAGCCGAAGCGTGAGCAGCATCAGAAGATGAATGGTGACTGCGGAAAAAGTCGGTAATCGCGCCGCAGTCGGATACAACTACGTTTTTAAAGCCCCAGTCCTGGCGCAATATCTGGCCCAGTAAGCGGCTATTACCGCAGCATGGTTCGTCATCTATACGTTGGTAAGCACACATTACCTCCCTTACGTCAGCTTGCTGCACCAGCGCTTTAAAGGCCGGGAGATAGGTTTCCCACAGGTCGCGCGGCGCTATATCGGTCAGGTTAAGCTGGTGCCTGGTCGATTCGGGGCCCGAATGAACTGCATAATGCTTGGCGCAGGCCAGCAGCTTGCGGTATTTGGAATTTGCCGGCCCCTGCAAACCGCGTACCACCTGGATACCCATGCGCGAAGTAAGGTAGGGGTCTTCGCCGTATGTTTCCTGCCCGCGGCCCCAGCGCGGGTCGCGAAAGATGTTAATATTGGGAGTCCACACCGAAAGATCGTGAAAACGTGTGCTTTCCCCGTGTTTGTTATAATCGTTGTTTTTGGCGCGCGCCTCATCAGAGACTGCATCGAAAACATGAAACACCATCTGATCGTCAAACGAAGCTGCCATCGCAACCGGTTCCGGAAAGACGGAAACGGGCCCCTGGTTAGCGTAGCCGTGCAAAGCCTCGCTCCACCAATTGAATTTTTTAATACCTAACCGCGGAACCGCATCTGAAACATCCTTCATCAGGCCCACTTTCTCCTTAAGCGTAAGCCTCGATACCAGGTCTTTCGCCCTTGCCAAAGAGGGCAAGTTTGGATTTTGATAAGGAAGTTTCTGCGCGGAAGCAGAGATTCCGCACATGATTCCTGCGGCGATAAATAAATTGGTTTTTAAGGTCATTTTTTATAGTTTATATTTTAATTTGTCCTTGCATTATACTTCCGGTTAATCGGCGCTTGCCCAGTTAAATCGATATTGTCCGAACTAATGTGTTTCAATTACAAGGTGGCTGCCTGTCAGCCCATCACCCCGGGCCGTCAGCCTGATTTTGCCTGCTTTGCCATTAGGGCGCACAATAACGAGGCATTTGCCCCGGAATGTGCGATGTTCCGGTTTTTGAAAGCTTTGCATATCCATTGGACTGGCGCTTCCCGTCGCGGCTATTTGCCCATTACCGGAAATGGTAAATTGTAAAGGAATGACTGCATCGGGTACCAGGCGGCCGTCTGCGTCCACAACCTCAGCCGTTACATAGGCCAGGTCGTTCCGGCTGGCCCTTATCTGTTTTCGGTCAGCCGAGAGTCGCAGTTTGACCGGCTTTCCCGGCGTACTGAGCGTCACCGAGTCCACTGCTTTTCCATTATCAAAGGCGACGGCCTTGAGCGTGCCCGGCTGGTAATCGAATTTAAAGGAAGCCGTAAGATCATCCGCAGAAACTTTTTCCTGGCCTACCACCTTTCCGTTCAATTCAAGGCGTACCTCGGGATACCTGGTGTAAACGTTTACGGTAAGCGGCATGCCCTCGCTGCCGGGGAAATGGTAATAGGGCGCCTCATCCGGCCACCCCCAGTAACTTACGAATTCTTTGCGCCCGGCAGGTATCGGTGTGTGCACCAGCATATGCATCGCGCTGGTGCGCCATACAATGTCGCGGTAATACATTTGCGGCTTTTTGTCGCCGATAAGGTCGAGATCGCCGCAATAGCCGTTAAACCATGGGTAAGTTTGGAGCAAGAGTGAGGAGTGGGGATCCAGGTTTGTATGGCCTATCCCGGCCTCCCCCAAATAATCTACCGCCGTCCATACGAAATCTCCTATTACGTACGGGTTTTTTTCTACCATGTTCCAGTTCGCCAAAGCTTCCCTGGGGAATGACTCTGTTCCCATCATTACGCGTTGCGGGTATTTCCGGTGGTCGGCTTCATATTCCTTCCACATATAATTATATCCGCCCACACCAAGCATGGCAAACGCAGCAGCAGTGGTGTCCCATTTATAACCCGGATGGTCCCAAAAGCTGCAAATTGCTTCTGTTACCGGGCGGGTTTGATCCAATCGTTTCACTTCTTCAACCAATTGCTTCTCTATTGCCAGGCCGGCGGCATCAACTCTTTCGTTGATCTCGTTGCCTATGCTCCAAAAAATAACGGAGGGGTGATTCCGGTCGCGCCTTATAAACGCATCCACGTCTTGTTTCCACCATTCATCAAAATACAGATGATAGTCTTGTGGGTTCTTGGCCCGTTGCCATTGATCAAAGGCTTCATCTATTACTATCATGCCGAGGCGATCGCAGGCATCCAGCAACTGTTTTGATGGCGGATTATGCGATGTACGTATGGCATTAAAGCCATTTTTCTTTAACAGCTCGATCTTTCGCTCCTCGGCACGGTCAATGGAGGCCGAGCCAAGCGGCCCATTATCGTGATGTATGCAGCCGCCGCGCAATTTTACCATCTTACCGTTCAGCAAAAAACCTGTTTCAGCACTAACCTTGATCGACCGGATACCAAAAGGTGTTACCACGCGATCCAAAACCCTGTTACCCTGTCTAATTTCCGTTACTGCCTTGTACAGGTAAGGCGATGCCGGCGACCACAACCGCGGCACATTTACTTTTATGCTTTGTGAAAAGTCTTTGGCGGTATCCGCCGTTTTAAACGGCGTCTCTATAGTGGCGACCTTTTTATTCTTTGGATCGATGATGGCGGTTACCAGTTTTAAAGACGCATGGACCCCGCTTGATTGCTTGGCTGTTTTAATATTTACCAGCGCGCTGTTTGGGGAAACTTCGGGCGTAGTTACCGAAACGCCCCATTGTTCAATATGAACCGGCCCGGTGGTGATCAGCCAAACGTGGCGGTAAATTCCTGAACCGCTATACCACCGCGAGTTTTTGCCTTCATTGCGCACACGTACGGCAATAACATTTTCACCCTTCTGAAGATATGGCGTTAGATCGTAGTAAAATGGCGTATACCCGTAAGGATGGTTGCCCAGATGATGTCCGTTAAGCCAAACATCGCTGTTCATATACACGCCATCGAAATAAACAGAAACTTTTTTCTGGCCGGCCTTTACAAAATTAAAATGCTTCCTGTACCATCCTGTACCGCCAACCGTATAACCGGTCGCTGTATTGCCGATACTATTTTTAGAAAACGGGCCGATAACCGTGTCCGATTGATTCGGCAAGTCTTCAATACTCCAGTCGTGCGGAAGATCAACCCTGCGCCACGATTTGTCGTTGAACGGGATGGTTTCCGCGCCTGCGGCATCCCCTCTGAAAAATTTCCAGCTATCATCAAATGCCGCTTCTGTGCGGGGCGTTTGAGCACGTGCATTCAGTGCGATGACCGACAAAAAGAAGAACACCAGGTTTATCGGATATTTCATTCGGGTACGTTTAATACATATATTTTCCAATTCTTTCATTATTCGCTATTTATACCGTCTACTTTTCCGTTGAAATAGAATCGTTAATGTGAAAAAAGTCGAAATCAGCCCATCCGCCGGGCACTTTAGTGGCATAGTTAAACAAAGCAAAGCGGTAACCCATAAAATGGGGAAGCGTGTAAGCCATTTTTAACTGCGTGCCAATAGGCTTCCAGGTTTTCCCGTCAAGGCTGTAAAAGAAATTGGCGAGGTCTTTTTTATCCGTGAAATCACATTCGGCCTTGAGGAACACTATGTTTTGTCTGAGCGGAATTTGCTGGACCTCATCGGCCCTGCCGGTGCTTGCATTAACCATTACAATGGCTTTGCTTTGACCATTTATTTTAACGCCTGCCAGGCCGTAGTTTTTCTGCAAAAGGCCTAAACCGGCAAAATCCCCATCCTTCATGCCTGATACATCGAGCGAAATTGTGCCTGAGCACACAGGGCCGATGGTACGCTGCGTTAACGAATTCCTCGCCATCAGAAAACTGGTGTCAATCCCGCCTGTTGTGATGCGCAAATAACCGTTTCTGGCTGTAACCGACCATAAATTGTTATCGGGGTTGTGGTTCCATTGCCAAACCAGCGGCAATGGGCGCTCGCCTTTTTTACGGGTAAATTCGTCGGAGGCAACAATGCCAGGGATCAAACCTTTGCTGGCCGGCAGATCGAGCTTTTCGGGAACTTTGCCGCTGGTTCCCAAAACGGGCCATCCATCCTCCCACTTTACGGGGACCAAATAGGGCACACGGCCCACGGCGCCATAGTCACGAAATAAATATGCATACCAGGTTCCATCGCGCTTTTGGATCAGCCCGCCCTGCGCCACCCCCAGGTCCTGAAGGCCAACTTTTCCCTCGTAGGGGCCGGTAATTTTGTCGGCCCGGTGTATTACAACCGTCCGCATGCCGCCCCGGGGCCATGTAATATTAAAAAGATAATATTTGCCGTTCCCTTTAAATAACTGCGAACCTTCGGCGCCCAGGCCGCTATTACCCGAAGGCAAGCTTGCGTTCTCAATCAGTACCTGGTCTGTCCCGCCGGGCTTTATGCCCGAAACATCTTTGTTCAGCTCAACTATTCTTAGTTTGCTGCTGCCGGTAATCATAAAGACTTTCCCGTCATCATCAAAAAACAATGAGTGGTCATGCAATGCCGGCGCA
>Ga0134126_10000933_pt1 | contig 37023 bp, 34 predicted proteins | sample KB31752_FD_96881 | JGI IMG/M metagenome (GOLD analysis project Ga0134126, IMG submission 96881) | Terrestrial soil microbial communities with excess Nitrogen fertilizer from Kellogg Biological Station, Michigan, USA - KB3-175-2 | ecosystem: Environmental > Terrestrial > Soil > Unclassified ...
CGGCGGCGAGCCCGATGACCGCGCGCTCGAGGGCGGTGACGAAGGCACGGATGCCGAGGCCGGCGCGCTTCAGGTCGATGAGCGGGTACACCACCAGCTGCCCGGGGCCGTGGTAGGTCACCTGGCCACCGCGATCGATCTGCACCACGGGGATGTCGCCGGGCGCGAGGAGGTGCGCGCGGCTTGCGTTCACGCCGAGCGTGAACACCGGCGGGTGCTCGAGGAACCAGATCTCGTCGGCCGTGTCGGCGCGGCGTGCGTCGGTGAAGCGCTGCATGGCGCGCCAGGTCGGCTCGTAGTCGACGAGGCCGAGGTGACGGGTGACCGGCACCGGCAGCGCAGCCGGGGCGGCGGCCGGCGCGGGCACGGCGTTCACGGCGGGGCCTGCGCCAGCGCCGCGTTGTCGAGCCCGGCGTTGTTGCGGTTGAGCGCCTGCTCGGCACGGTAGCTCGAGCGCACCAGCGGTCCGGACACGCACTCGAGGAAGCCGAGCGCCAGGGCGTCGGCGCGGTAGCGGTCGAACTCTTCGGGCGTCACGTAGCGCTGCACCGGCAGGTGGTTGAGCGTCGGGCGCAGGTACTGGCCGAGAGTCACGATATCGACGCCGGCGGCGCGCAGATCCTCGAGCGTCGCGTGGATCTCCGCCTCCGTCTCGCCCAGTCCCAGCATCAGGCTGCTCTTGGTGAGCACCGCGGGCCGGTGGCGCTTGGCATGCGCCAGCACCGCGAGCGTCTGCCCGTAGCCGGCGCGCGGGTCGCGCACCGGGTGGGTGAGGCGGCGTACCGTCTCGATGTTCTGCGCGAACACCTCGATGCCCGAGTCGACCACGGTCGCGACGTCCGCCAGCACGCCCTGGAAGTCCGGTGTCAGCGCCTCGACCGCGGTGTGGGGATTGCGCTGCTTGATGGCGCGCACGCACGCGGCGTAGTGCGCCGCGCCGCCGTCGGCGAGGTCGTCGCGGTCGACCGAGGTCAGCACCACGTACCGCAGCTTCATCAGCTCGACGGTGCGCGCCGCGTTCTGCGGCTCCTGCGCGTCGAGCCAGCCGCGCGGATTGCCGGTGTCGACCGAGCAGAAGCGGCAGGCGCGCGTGCACACCGCGCCCATGAGCATGATGGTGGCAGTGCCCGCGTTCCAGCACTCGCCGATGTTCGGGCACTTGGCCTCCTCGCACACCGTGGCGAGGCGGTGCTCCTTCACGAGCGTGCGGACCGCCTGGTAACCGGACCCCGTGGGGGCGCGGGCCTTCAGCCACGGGGGCTTGCGCGCCGTGGCCCCGGACTCGGGAGCAGCGCGCGCCTTGATGCCGTCACGGACCGCCGTAAAGCCTTGAGGCGTCACGTATTTCTCGCCGCTGCGCGGCGGGCGCGGGTCCTGGACGACGGGGATGCCCTTGAGCTCCGGCATGGCCCTCATTGTACCGCACGCACCCGCGCGTCCAGGCTCGCCAGGCGCTCGGGGGTGCCGACGTCGCACCAGTCACCGCGGTGCAGCTCGCCGCGCAGGCGCTGCGCGCCGATGGCGCGGTTCAGGAGCGGCAGCAGCGGGAAGCGCGCGGCGGTGCAGCCGGCGAAGAACTCGGGGCGGTATACGCCGACACCCGAATAGGTCAGGCGGTCGTGGTCACGGCTCACGACCCAGCCGTCCTCGAGGCCGAAGTCGCCACGCGGGTGATGCGCCGGGTTCGGAATCAGCACCAGGTGCGCGTGCGCATCGTCCTCGAGCCGGAGCCGTCCGAAGTCGATGTCGGTCCAGATGTCGCCGTTGACCACCAGGAACGGCCCGGGTCCGAGCAGCGGCAGGGCGTGGAAAATGCCGCCGCCGGTCTCGAACGGCACCGGGCCCTCGTCGCTCCAGCTGATGCGCACCCCGTAGCGCGCGCCGTCGCCGAGCGCGGCACGCAGCTGCGCGCCGAGCCACGACAGGTTGATCACCACCTCGGTGATGCCGGCGCGGGCCAGCGCCGCCAGGTGCCAGGCGATCAGCGGCTGACCGGCCACCACCAGCAGCGGCTTGGGCAGCGTGTCGGTCAGCGGCCGCATGCGCTCGCCACGGCCGGCGGCCAGCACCATGGCCTTCATGCGCGCGGTTCCGCCGCCGGCGCCGTGGCGCGCGCGTTGGCGCCGGGCAGTCCGGGGGTGACGTGCGCCTCGAGAAAGCGGCCGAAGGGGGCGAGCTCGCCGTAGCGCGTGCAGGTGTCGCGCACGTAATCGAGCGTGCGTGGCAGGTCGCCGAGGTAGCCGGACTTGCCGTCGCGGTACCACAGGCGGCAGAAGATGCCGAGCACCTTGACGTGGCGCTGCACGCCGATGAGGTCGAACCAGCGCAGGAACTGCGCCGCGCTGGGCCCGGCCGGGCCGCCCTGCGCGCTGAGGCGCGCGCGGTAGGCGCTCACCCAGCCCACCACGCGCTCGCGCGGCCAGGCGATGTAGCAGTCCTTCAGCAGCGACACGAGGTCGTACCCGACCGGCCCGCGCAGCGCGTCCTGGAAGTCGATGATGCCCGGGTTGCGCGCGGCGAGCAGCATCAGGTTGCGCGCGTGGTAGTCGCGATGCACGAACACCGCCGGCTGCGCCAGGGCCTCGCGCGTCAGGAACTCGAACGTCTCGCCGACGAGCGCCGTCTCGTCCGCCGACAGCGTGAGCTGCAGGTGCCGGGCGAGAAACCACTCCGGCATGAGGTGCATCTCGCGCATCAGCTCCGCGCGCCCGTAGGGCGCGAGCTCGGCGCTCGCCGCCGCACCGCGCACCTGGATGGCGGCCAGCGCCGCGAGCGCATCCGCGTACAGCGGCTCGGGATCGTCGCCGGCGCTGAGGCGCTCGAGGTACAAGGTACTGCCAAGGTCCTCGAGCAGCAGCAGGCCGCGCGCCACGTCGCGCTCGTGCACGTGCGGCACGTGTACACCGAGGCCCTCGAGCAGCGCCGACACCTTGAGGTACGGCCGGACGTCCTCCTTCTCGGGCGGCGCATCCATGACGATGTAGGTGCGCCCCGCGCAGTGGGCGCGGAAATAGCGCCGGAAACTGGCGTCGCTCGAGGCCGGCTCGATGCGCGCTGCCTTGAGGCGCAGCTCGCGCGTCAGCCACTCCCTGATCAGCGCGGCGCGCGCGTCGTGCTCAAGCATGTGAGAGTTATGGGTTTTTCGACCCGCGGGGCTGCGGCGCGCCATTATAATGCCGCCCTTCATGGCGCGTTGGAGCTCATCGTGGATCGCGGTCGTTGTGCTCGGCGCCATGATGCCCGTGGCGCGCGCCGACGATCCGCCCTGCCCGTCACAGAGCCCGCAGCCCGGGAGCACCGCCGCCACGGCGGCGGCCGCCGCGACCAAGAAGCCCGGCGCCAGCGACGATATCGACGTGATCACCGACCAAGCCACGCTCGGGCTCAACGGCGCCAGCACGCTCAAGGGCCACGTCGAGGTGCGCCAGGGCGAGCGCGAGATCCGCGCCAACCAGGTCCAGTACGACAGCAACGGCGGCACGGTCACGAGCGAAGGCCACATCGACTACACCGACCCGCTGGTGCACATGACCGGGGCCGGCGGCAGCTACTCGGCCGCGGCGGGTGCCGACTTCCGCCAGGCCCAGTTCGAGCTGCGGCAGCGCGCCGGCCGCGGCTCGGCGCAGGAGCTGAAGCTCACCCCGCAGGGCGTCATCAGCCTCAAGGGAGTGACCTTCACCACCTGCCCGCTCAACGACGAGAGCTGGAAGATCAAGGCACAGAGCATCGTCCTCGACACGCGCAACAAGATCGGCACCGGGCGCGACGCGCAGGTCGACTTCATGGGGGTGCCGCTGCTGTACCTGCCGTGGATGTCGTTTCCGCTCGGCACCGAGCGCAAGAGCGGCTTCCTGTTCCCGAGCATCGGCAACACCTCCGACGGCGGGGCGCAGCTGGCGGTGCCCTACTACTGGAACATCGCCCCGAACGCGGATTTCACCTTCGAGCCGATGGTCTACAGCAAGCGCGGCGCCGACCTCGGCGGCGACCTGCGCTTCCTCACCCAGAGCCAGCGCGGCGAACTCGACTGGAACTACCTGCCCGACGACCGCGCCTTCGGCGACAGCCGCAGCCGCGTGCGCTTCACCGACCTGGCCGAGCTGCCGGCCGACTTCCGCCTCGACGTACACGCCGAGAACGTCAGCGACACCAGCTACTTCGAGGACTTCTCGCAGGGACCCGAGGGCGCCAGCACGCCCTTCGTCGAGCGGCGTGCCACGCTCTCCTACCGCAGTGAGCACTGGGTGCTCGACGCCGAGGCGCAGCAGTACCAGACCATCGACGTGTTCAACCTGCCCCCCGGCGACCCCGACCGGCCGTACGCGCGCGTGCCGCGCATCGTCCTGGACGCCGACTACGGCCTCGGGCCCAACGGGGTGCTGCACTACGGCTTCGACTCGGAACTGGTGAACTTCCTGCATTCGGAGGAGCCGGTGCGCGTCACCAGCGGCTGGCGCGCCGACGTCATGCCGCGGCTGGCGCTCGACCTCACCGGTCCGGGCTACTTCCTGCGGCCGGCGCTCGCGTGGCGCGCCACCCAGTACGAGCTCGACGACCTGGGACCCGGGCAGCTGCAGCGCTCACCCTCGCGCACCCTGCCGATCGCGAGCCTCGACACCGGCCTGGTGTTCGAGCGGGCGAGCGGCTCCCACGATCAGCGCAAGCTGACCCTCGAGCCGCGCCTGCTGTACGTGGACGTGCCGTACCGCAACCAGAGCCAGCTGCCGGTGTTCGACACCGCGCTCCCGGACCTCAACCCGGTGGAGCTGTTCCGCACCAACCGCTACGTGGGCGCGGACCGCGTCAGCGACGCCGACCAGGTAAGCGTCGGGGTGACCAGCCGCCTGCTCGATGCGCAGAGCGGCCGGCAGTTCATATCCGGCACCTTCGGGCAGACCTACTACTTCGAGACCCCGCGCGTGACGCTGCCCGGGGAGGTGCCGCCGAGCGGCAAGCGCTCGGACTTCGTGGCACAGCTCGCACTCACCGCCTTCCAGGACTGGGGCGCGGACATCGGCGTGCAGTGGGACCCCGAGAACGAGCGCAGCGAGCGCACCACGGTGAACCTGCAGTACAAGCCCGCCCCCAATTCGGTGATCAACCTCGCCTACCGCTACGAGCGCTTCGTCACCAGCACCGAGCTGGTCCCGCAGGTGGTGGGCGGAGTCGTGTCGGTGGTGCCGCAGACCGTCCAGCAGGGCTTCGACCAGATCGAGCTGTCGGCGGCGTGGCCCATCCGCCGCAACTGGAACGTGTTCCTGCGGGACGTCTACTCCCTGCGCGACCCGGTGCAGAATAGCTCCACGGAACTGGAGCGTTTCGTCGGCTTCGAGTACCGTGCGTGCTGCTGGCGGGTACGGCTGGGCGCCCGACGGTACGTGAACAGCCACGACCCGAATGCCGGACAGACCACCGGGATCTGGCTGCAGCTGGAACTCGCGGGCCTCGCCAGTGTCGGATCGGCGTCGGACGCCTTCCTCACCGAGGCGATCCGGGGCTACAGTCCCCCGGAAACGACGCAAATCAAGGCCCAGGGCCCCCTGCGGGGCGTCTGGTAGGGGAAGTTAGACGCATATGCGGCGGAATCTCTCTTCGGCCTCCATCTGGGTGGGCCTCGGGGCGGCGGCGCTCCTGGTACCGGGCAGCGCGCTGGCGCAGACCCGCGAGCTGGCGACACGCGGCGAACTGCTCGACCGCGTGGTGGCGATCGTCAACGACGGGGTCGTGCTCGACAGCGACCTCGAGAAACAGATCCAGGCGGTCACGGCCCGGCTGCGCGAGCAGAAGCTCGAGCTGCCCGCGCAGAACGTGCTGCGCCAGCAGGTGCTCGAGCGCCTCGTCCTGCAGGAGATCCAGATGCAGCATGCCGGGCACGCCGGCGTCAAGGTCTCGGACGAGAACGTCAACCAGGCGCTCGAGGACGTCGCCAAGCGCAACAACATGACGCTCGCGCAACTGCCGGACGCCATGGCGCAGCAGGGCATCGACTACGCCACCTACCGCGAGGAGATCCGCAAGGAGATCACCCTGCAGCTGCTGCGCCAGCGCGACGTGCTGCAGCACATCAGTATCACGCCGCGCGAGATCGACCGGTTCCTCGACAGGCAGGGCAAGACCCCGTCGGCGGCCAACGAATACAACGTGTCGCACATCCTGATCGCGGTCGGCCAGGAGGCCAGCCCGGCCCAGCTCGACGCGGCCGGCAAGCGCGCCCAGGAGGTGTACGAGCGCGCCAAGGGCGGCGAGGACTTCGCCAAGCTGGCGCTGGCCTACTCCAACAGCCAGACCGCGCTCGAAGGCGGCGCGCTCGGCTGGCGCAAGGGCAGCGAGCTGCCGACCTTCCTCACCGACGTGGTCGCGCGGCTCAAGCCCGGCGACGTCAGCGAGCCGCTGCGCACGCCGACCGGCTACCACATCATCAAGCTCAACGAGGTGCGCGGCGCGACGGCGCAGGCGGTCGAGGATCAGGTGCACGTGCGCCACATCCTCATGAAGACCAACGAGCTCGCCGACGACGCCACGGTGCGCACCAAGCTCGCGGCGCTGCGCGAGCGCATCCTCAAGGGCGAGGACTTCGCCGGTCTCGCCCAGGTGAACTCGGAGGATCCGGGCTCGGCGGTCGACGGCGGCGACCTCGGCTGGTCGGGCCCCGGCACCTTCGCGCCGGAGTTCGAGCAGGCCATCGCCCCGCTCAAGGACAACGAGATCAGCGAGCCCTTCAAGACGCAGTTCGGCTGGCACATCGCGCAGATGCTGGGGCACCGGCGGATCGACAACAGCGACGAGCTCAGGCGGCGTCAGGCCATGGAGGCGATCCGCGCCAGTAAGGCGGACGAAGCGACCGAGCTGTGGCTGCGCCAGATGCGCGATGAGGCCTACGTCGAATACAAGTCGTGATCCCGCGCCTCGCGCTGACGTCGGGTGAGCCGGCGGGCGTAGGTCCGGAGCTGTGCCTGGCGCTGGCACAGCGCGAGCTGCCGTGCGAGCTGGTGTGCCTGGCCGATGCCACGCTGCTCGCCGCGCGCGCGCAACAGCTGCACCTGCCGCTGACCTTCAGCAGCTACGCCGCCGGCGAGCCGCGCCGCAGCGCGCCGCACGCGCCCGGCACCCTGCGCGTCGCCCACCTGCCGCTCGCCGCCGCGAGCATCCCCGGACGCCTCGATCCGCGCAACGCGCCCTACGTGCTGGCGCTGCTCGAGCGCGCCGTCGACGGCGCGCGCGGCGGCGAGTTCGACGCCATCGTCACCGCGCCGGTGCACAAGGGCGTGATCAACGACGCCGGCATCGCCTTCACCGGCCACACCGAGTACCTGGCGCGGCGCTGCGGCGGGGCGCGTCCCGTAATGCTGCTCGTCGCCGACGAGCTGCGCGTCGCACTGGCCACCACGCACCTGCCGCTCAAGGACGTCAGCGCCGCGCTGACCATCGAATCGCTGTGCGAGACCGCCACCATCCTGGCGCGCGAGCTCACGCGCAGCTTCGGCATCGCCGCGCCGCGCCTGGCGGTGTGCGGCCTCAACCCGCACGCCGGCGAAGGCGGCCATCTCGGGCGCGAGGAGCTCGACGTGATCGCGCCGGCCATCGCGCGGCTGCGCAGCGCCGGCATCGACGCCCGCGGCCCGCTGCCGGCCGACACCGCGTTCGTGCCGCAGGTGCTGCGGGGTTTCGACGCCGTACTGGCCATGTACCACGACCAGGGGCTGCCGGTGATCAAGCACGCCGGCTTCGAGCGTACGGTCAACGTCACGCTCGGCCTGCCGCTCGTGCGCACCTCGCCCGACCACGGCACGGCGCTCGACCTCGCCGGCACCGGCCGCGCCGACCCCTCGAGCCTCGCCGCGGCGGTGCAGCTGGCAAGCCGCCTGGCCCGCCAGCGGCACTGATGGCGCGCCCCGCCCCGGCCGGCCGGCCGCCGCGGCGCAAGCGCTTCGGCCAGCACTTCCTGCACGACCCGGCCGTCATCGACCGCATCGTGACCGCGCTCGACCCGCACAGCGGCGAGCACCTGGTCGAGATCGGCCCGGGGCGCGGCGCACTCACCCAGCGGCTGCTCGGGCGCAGCGACTGCACGCTCGACGCCATCGAGATCGACCGCGACCTGGCGGCGGCACTGCGCGAGCGGTTCACGGCCGCGCACGGCGCGCTGCACGTCGGCGATGCGCTCGAGTTCGACTTCACGGCGCTGGCGCGCGCGCGCGGCGGGGCGCTGCGCATCGTCGGCAACCTGCCCTACAACATCTCGACGCCGCTGCTGTTCCAGTTCCTGAGGCACGCCGGCGCGATCCGCGACCTGACCCTGATGCTGCAGCGGGAGGTGGCGGTGCGCCTGGCCGCGCCGCCGGGCGGCCGGGACTACGGCCGGCTGGCCGTCATGCTGGCGCCCGCGGTGGCGGCCGAGCGGCTGTTCGACGTCGGTCCCGGTGCCTTCCAGCCGCCGCCGCGGGTGTGGTCAGCCGTGGTGCGCCTCACGGTGCGCGCACCGCCGCTGTTCGTGGTCAGCCCGCACTATGCGCCGCTGGTCGCGGCCGCGTTCAGCCGGCGCCGCAAGACGCTGCGCAACGCCCTGGGCGAGCTCATGAGCCGGGAAGACATAAGCGCCTGCGGCATCGATCCGGGGGTGCGCCCGGAGCGGCTGGCGCCGCAGGACTTCAACACCCTGGCGCAGGCCCTCGACCGCGCGGGCGCCGGACGCTAGTCTTTCCGACCAACAGCGACAGGAGGCCCGCCATGACGGTTTACCACCGCATCCTGCTGGTCGTCGACCTCACCGACGACAGTCTCGCCATCGGGCGCAAGGCGCGGGCCCTGGCCGCCGCCATGGATGCCGAAGTCGAGCTGCTGCACGTCGTGGAGTTCGTGCCGGTCGAGCCCATGGGCGAGACGCTCATGCCCTCGGTGCAGATCGAGGAGGAACTGCTGGAGCGGGCTCGGCAGCGCCTGGCGGCACTCGCCACCGAGCTGGGTCTGCCGGGCGCGGCCTGCCGCGTCGAGAGCGGCAATGTCAAATCCGAGATCGTGCGTGCGGCGCGCGAGCGCAAGGCCGACCTGATCGTGCTCGGCAGCCGCGAGCGCCACGGTCTCTCCATCCTGGTGAACCTCACCGAGGATACGGTGCTGCACGCCGCGCCCTGCGACGTGCTGGCCATGCGCGCCGGGCGGCCGCGATCCGTAGAATGACCGCATGAGCGAGGCCGAGCACAAGATCCGCGTGGACGTCGAGACCGCCTATCTCGACGAGCAGTCCGAGCCGCGCGAGGCGCGCTACGTCTTCTCCTACACCATCACCATCCGCAACGAGGGCCAGGTGCCGGCGCGCCTGCTGGGACGGCACTGGGTGATCACCGATGCCAACGGCAAGGTCGAGGAGGTGCGCGGCGACGGCGTGGTGGGCGAGCAGCCCTACCTGAAGCCCGGGCAGGGCTTCCGTTACTCGAGTGGCGCGGTCATCGAGACTCCGGTCGGCTCCATGCAGGGCAGCTACCAGATGCTCGGCGACGACGGCGCGCACTTCGACGCACCCATCCTGCCGTTCCGGCTCGCCATGCCGGGCATCGTGCAGTGACGCGCTATGCCATCGGCGACCTGCAAGGCTGTGACCGGGAGCTGCGCGCGCTGCTGGCGCGGCTGAAGTTCTCGCCCGACCGCGACCGGCTCTGGTTCGTCGGCGATCTCGTCAACCGCGGCCCCGGCTCGCTCGCCGCACTGCGTCTGGTACGGGAGCTGGGCGACAATGCGGTGGTGGTGCTCGGCAACCACGACCTGCACCTGCTGGCGCTGGCCCACGGCGTGCACCGCCGCCGCAAGTCCGACACTCTCGACGAGGTCTTGGCCGCACCCGACCGCGAGCAGCTGCTCGAGTGGCTGCTGACCCGGCCGCTGGCGCACGCCGAGGGCGGCGACCTCATGGTGCATGCCGGTCTGGTGCCGCAGTGGACGGTCGAGCTGACGCTGCAACTGGCGCAGGCGGTGAGCGCCGCACTGCGGCACGACCCGCGCACGCTGTTCGAGCACATGTACGGCAACGAGCCGGAGCGCTGGGACGAGCGGCTGACGGGGTTCGAGCGGCTGCGCTTCACCATCAACGTGCTGACGCGCCTGCGGCTGTGCACCGCGGACGGGCGCGTCGACCTGGATGCCAAGGGGGCCCCGCCCCCGCCGACCTCGCCGCTGCGCCCCTGGTTCGAGCACCCCGCGCGCCGCAGCCGCAGCGCACGCGTCATCTTCGGGCATTGGTCGGCGCTCGGGCTGGTGCAGGGGCACGGTGTCGTCGGCCTCGATACCGGCTGCGTATGGGGAGGGGCGCTGACCGCCCTCGACCTCGACGCACAACGGCCGCCGGTGTCGCTGCAGTGCGCCGGCTACCAGCGCATCGGCGCCGACTGACGCTTCAGGGGACGGCGGTCGACGGACCCCAGCTCACCCGTATGTCCGGCGTCTGTGGCGTATAGACCCCGGGCGCGAGCTCGAGGTCGATGGGTTTGCCGGCGCTGGTGGAGACCGGCAGGATGACCCGCTGCGCCGCACGCACCTCGAGCACGCCGATACTGCCGGGAGTGACCCGCAGGGCGATGCGCACCGGCCAGCTGGTGCCCGCGACCGGCTTCAGCGTGATCGCGCCCGTGCTGGCGGCGGCCGACAGGTCCACCACCAGCGTGTTGCGCTTCCAGTACTGCGGGTAGCTGTCCGCGCCCGGGGCCCCGCCGATGTCCAGCTCGTGCACCGGGGGGGGCGGCGCGGCGGGCTTGTGGTGCCAGGGCCAGTGCAGCCCCGAGAGGTGACCGCAGCCCCCGCCGAGGGCGACCACGGCGATGATGGCCGCGCGTGCCCAGACGCGTCGTTCCGGCCCTGCCCGCATTGCACCCTCCTCCCGCCAGTGCCGCAGCGCGTAACATACGCGAAAGGCACGGAGGACACATGCAATCCCTGCACGCTTTTAACTTCCGGGAATGGATCGACGCCAACCGCGCGCAGCTGAAGCCGCCGGTGGGCAACAAGCGCGTGTTCAAGGACGGCGACTTCATCATCATGGTGGTCGGCGGACCCAACGCCCGCAAGGACTACCACGTCGACCCGGGCCAGGAATTCTTCTACCAGCTCGAGGGCGACATGGTGCTGAAGACCATGCAGGACGGGCGCGCGGTGGACGTGCCGATACGCTCCGGCGAAGTGCTGCTGATCCCGCCGCGGATGCCGCACTCGCCGCGGCGCCCCGCCAACACCGTGGGGCTGGTGATCGAGCGCCACCGCGCCAAGGGCGAGCTCGACGGCTTCCAGTGGTACTGCGAGCGCTGCGGCCACAAGCTGTACGAAGAATTCTTCCCGCTCACCGACATCGAGAAGCAGTTTCCGCCGGTGTTCGACCGCTTCTTCGCCAGCCTGCCGAAGCGCACCTGCGGGCGCTGCGGCACCATCATGGAGCGCTCCTAGGTGCAGGCCCGTGTCGCGGTCGACGGCCGTGAACTCGGCGTCGACCTGGGCCGGCCGACCGACCTCGCCGTGGCACTGGACTTTTCCGGCCCGCAGCCGCGGCACTTCGGCGCGCCGCGCGCCGGCTCGCGGCCCTTCGAGGTGCCGGGATTCCGCGGCTCGGTCGAGCGCGGCGCGAGCTGCAACTGCGAGCTGATCACCCTCATCCCGCACTGTAACGGCACGCACACCGAGTGCGCCGGTCACCTGACCCGCGAGCGCCTCGACGCCTACCGGCTGGCCCCCGCCGGGCCGGTGCCGGCGCTGCTGGTGTCGGTGACGCCGGTGCCGGGCGCCGAGTGCGACGAGCGCTCGCTGCCACCACCGCAGCCCGGCGATCTGCTCGTCACGCGTGCGGCGCTGGCGCGCGCTGTACCGGCGGCGCTGCCGTTCGCCGCGCGCGCGCTGGTGATCCGCACGCTGCCCAACACGCCCGACAAGCGCGTGCGCGACTACACCGGGCAGACGCCGCCCTACCTGACGCAGGAGGCGGCCGAGTGGCTGGTGGAGCGCGCCATCATGCACCTCGTCGTCGACCTGCCCTCGATCGATCGCGCCCAGGACGAAGGCCGCCTCACGGCGCACCGCATCTTCTTCGGCCTGCCACCGGCGGTGACGCAGCTGTCCGCCGCCACGCGTGCCACGGCCACCGTCACCGAGCTCGCCTACATCCCCGAGAGCGTCGCCGACGGCCCCTACCTGCTCGAGCTGCAGGTGCCGGCACTCGGCGGCGATGCGGTGCCGAGCCGCCCGCTGCTGTACCGGCTGACGGAAGGCGCACCATGAGCGCGCGGTCCGAGGAGGCACGCGAGCGCGATGCCGCCGACCCGCTGGCGCGCTTCCGGGCGCGCTTCGCGCTGCCACGCGATGCCGCCGGCACGCCGCGCACGTACCTGTGCGGCCACTCCCTCGGCCTGCTGCCGCTCGCCGCCCGTGAGCTCGTCAGCGAGGAGCTGGATGACTGGGCGCGGCTCGGCGTCGAGGGCCACGAGCACGCGCGCCGCCCCTGGATTCCCTACCACGAGAATCTGACCGCGGGGCTCGCAGCCCTGACCGGCGCGCACCCGGACGAAGTCGTCGCCATGAACTCGCTGACGGTGAACCTGCACCTGATGCTGGCGAGCTTCTACCGGCCGCAGGGCCGCCGCACCCGCATCCTCATGGAGGCGGGGGCCTTCTCTTCGGACCGCCACGCGGTCACCTCGCAGATCGCCTGGCACGGGCTCGAGCCGGCGCGCGAGCTCATCGAGCTGGCGCCGCGCGGCGGCGAGGCGGTGCTGCGCGTCGAGGACATCGAAGCGTGCCTGGCGCAGCACGGCGAGCAGATCGCACTGGTGCTGTGGCCGGGGGTGCAGTTCCGCACCGGCCAGGCGTTCGATCTCGCCCGCATCGCGCGGCTGGTGCGTGCCCGCGGCTGCGTGCTCGGTTTCGACCTGGCGCACTCGATCGGCAACGTGCCGCTCGAGCTGCACGGCAGCGATGCCGACTTCGCCGTGTGGTGCAGCTACAAGTATCTGAACGGCGGTCCCGGCGCCATCGGCGGCTGCTTCGTGAACCAGCGCCACGCGCAGGCGCAGCCGCGCGATCGCCACGCCGGCGCTCTGCCCGGGGCGCGGCTGGCCGGCTGGTGGAGCCACGAGGAACCGACGCGCTTTCTCATGGAGCCGCAGTTCCGCGCTTCCGCCGGCGCGGCCGCCTGGCAGATCAGCAACCCGTCGGTGCTGTCGGCCGCGCCGCTCATCGCCGCGCTACGCATCTTCCTCGAGGCCGGCATCGGGCCGCTGCGCGCCAAGTCCGTGGCGCTCACCGACTACCTCGACTCGCTCATCCGCCCACTCGAGCCGCAGGTGCAGATCATCACCCCGCGCCTGAGCGCCGAGCGTGGCTGCCAGCTTTCGATCCGCATCACCACCGGGGCGGCGCGCGGGCGCAGCGTGTTCGAGGCGCTCGGCGCGCGCGGCGTGGTGGTCGACTGGCGCAGCCCGGACATCATCCGCGTGGCGCCGGTGCCGCTCTACAACAGCTTCGAGGACGCGTGGCGGTTCGCGCAGGCGCTGCGCGACGTGCTGGCGGCGGCGGCGTGAGCGGCGAGCAGGCGTACAGCGTCAACATCGTCGGCGCCGGGCTCGCCGGCGCGCTGCTGGCGCTGCTGCTGGCGCGGCGCGGCCTGCGCGTGGCGCTGTACGAGCGCCGCCCGGACCCGCGCCAGAGCCAGCCCGAGCGCGGCCGTTCCATCAACCTCGCGCTCGCCGCGCGCGGCGTGCGGGCGCTCGAGCGCGCCGGCGTCATGGAACGCGTGCAGCCGCTGCTGATTGCGATGCGCGGCCGCATGGTGCACGAGCCGTCCGGCCACGCCGCGCTGCAGCCCTACGGGCAGCGCGCGCACGAGGTCATCTACTCGGTGGGCCGCGCCGACCTCAACCGCGTGCTCATCGAGGAGGCGGCGCGCCACGCCGGCGTCAGCGTGCGCTTCAACCACACCTGCCTCGGCGCCGACCTGCAGCACGACCGGCTGCACTTCCGTGACCAGGTGAGCGGCGGGGTGCGCGAGGCGGCCCTCACCCCCACCATCGCCACCGACGGCGCGGGCTCGGTGCTGCGCGCCAGCCTCGCCGCGGTCGGCGGGGTGACGGCCCGGGAGGAGTGGCTGGATCACGACTACAAGGAGCTCACCGTGGCGCCGGGCACGGCCGGTGCGCTCGAGCGCCATGCGCTGCACATCTGGCCGCGCGGCGGCTTCATGCTGATCGCGCTGCCCAACACCGACGGCAGCTTTACCGCCACGCTGTTTCTGCCGCGCCACGGCGAGCGCAGCTTCGCAGCCCTCGACGGCCCGCAGGCGGTGACCCGGTTCTTCGAGCGCGAGTTTCCCGATGCGCTGCCGCTGCTGCCGGACCTGGCCGCGCAGTTCGCCGCGCATCCCCAGGGCCAGCTCGGTACCGTGCACGCCACCCCCTGGCACGTCGGCGGGCGCGTGCTGCTCCTGGGCGATGCGGCGCATGCCATCGTGCCGTTCCACGGCCAGGGCATGAACGCGGCGTTCGAGGACTGCGCGGCGCTCGATGAGCTGCTGGCCGCCGGCGGCGACTGGCCGACGCTGTTCGCGCAGTTCGAGAGCCAGCGGCGGCCCAACACCGCGGCCATCGCGCAGATGGCGCTGGAGAACTACGCCGAGATGCGCGATGCGGTACTCGACGCCGGCTTCGTGCGCCGCAAGGCGCTCGCCATGGCCCTCGAGCGGCGCTTCCCGGAGCGCTTCATCCCGCGCTACTCCATGGTGATGTTCCACCCCGAGATCCCGTACGCCGAGGCGCTGCGTCGCGGCGCGCTGCAGGCGCGACTGCTCGAGGAGCTCGACGCGGCCGCGGACGGCGCCGCGGACGGGGCGCTCGCGGCGCGCCTGGTCAGCGAGCGGCTGCCGCCGCTGGCCTGAGGCGAGGCGACGTGCACGCCGCCATAACCGACGTGCCACCCGCGATCCGACGAGCGCACCCTCCCGCTGGAGCAGGTGCGCGCCGCGCACGAGCTGCTTGCCTCGCACCTCAAGGGCAAGATAGTGCTGACGATGTGAGCAGCGCCGCGGCGCGCTGCGGCTGGCTCAATGGTGCCGCGGCGTCGCGGGGGTGTTGCGTCGCTCGAGCGTCACGAACGTGACCGGATACTCGTGCCGCTCGTCCGCAGGGTGCGCGCTGCATTCGACATCCGCCCACTGCGTGGAGTCGAACTCCGGGAAGTAGGTGTCGCCGGGCACGTCGGCGTGTACGTGGGTGAGATAGATGCGTCGCGCAAACGGCAGCACCAGGCGATAGATCTCCGCGCCGCCGATCGCCACCAGCTCCTCGCTGCCGGCCGCCCTCGCCAGCGCCTCCTCCACCGAGTGCACCACGGTCACGCCGTCGGCCGACCAGGCGCGGTCGCGCGTCAGCACCAGGTTGAGCCGGTCGGGTAGCGGACGGCCGATGGACTCGAAGGTCTTGCGGCCCATGAGGATGGGCTTGCCGACGGTGAATTCCTTGAATCGCTTCAGGTCCGCCGGTAACCGCCAGGGGAGATTGTTGTCCCGCCCGATCACGCCGTTCTGTGCCATGGCGACCATGAGCGAAATGTAGGGCTCCCGGGGATTCATGCCGGGCGGATTATTACCGCCAGCGGCACTGCAATGCCAGCTGTCTGTATGTTGAGACGCGGTTTAAATCTCGACCGCGGTGTTCAGAATGACTACGTCGCGGAACGGCATGCGGAAGAATTCCGCCGCCTGCGTGCTGTACTGCTGCATGCGCGCGAACAGCCGGCGCTGCAGGCCGCGCAGTCCGGGCAGCGGCCGGGCCCGCACCACGTGTCGGCCGACGAAGAACGAGCTGTCCTCGGTGAACACGCGCAGGCCGCGCGCCCGGCATGCCTTGAGCGCCTCGGCCACGTCCGGCGTCTCCATGAAGCCGAAACGCGCGGTGATGTAGAACACCCCCGGCACCGCCTCCTCGATGAGCAGGCGGCGCACCGGGTCCTGGCGCGGCGTGTCGGCGATGTCGACGTTGAGGATGATGACGCGCTGGTGCACGACGCCGTTGTGCTCGATGTTGCGGATCAGCGCCGAAGGCACGAGTTTGGCGTTGCTGGCGAGGAACACTCCGGTGCCCGGCACGCGGTGCACGCCGGCCACCAGCTTGCCCAGCTCCGCGCGCGGCACTGCCAGCTTGGCGAGCGCCGCACGCAGCTCGAGGCGCCCGTTGCGCCAGGTGTAGAAAATGAGGCACAGGATCGCGCCCAGGGTCAGCGGGATCCAGCCGCCGTTGGGCACCTTGGTGAGATTGCCGGCGACGAACGCGCAGTCGACGATCAGCATCAGGCCGAAGAGGCCCGCGATCTGCCACCTGGGCCAGTTCCACTGCGTGGCGGCGACGAAGGCCCCGAGCACGGTGGTGACGACCATGGTGCCGACGACCGCGGCCCCATAGGCACCCCCCAGGGCGTCGGAGGAGCCGAAGCCCACCACGAAGGCGATGACGGCGGGGAACACCAGCCAGTTGACGATCGGCACGTAGATCTGGCCCTGCTCGAGGGCCGAGGTCTGCAGCACCCGCAGCCGCGGCAGCAGGTCGAGATGCACCGCCTGGCGCGCGATGGAGAACGCCCCGGAGATGGTCGCCTGCGAGGCGATGACGGTGGCGGCGGTGGCCAGCATCACCAGCCACGGCAGCACCACGGCCGGCACCAGGTGATACAGCGGGTGCGGGACCGACTGGCCGAGCTCGAGCAGCATCGCGCCCTGGCCGAAGTAGTTGAGCACCAGCGCCGGCCCGACGAGTGCGAACCAGGCGATGCGCACCGGCTGCCTGCCAAAGTGGCCCATGTCCGCATACAGCGCCTCACCGCCGGTGATGGCGAGGAACACCGCACCGATGATGGCCAGCGCCACGCCCGGGCGATGAAACAGCAGGCTCAGGCCGAAGTACGGGTTGAGCGCGGCCAGTATCTGCGGGTGGCGCAGCACCGGGATGGCGCCGATGACGGCGATCACCAGGAACCACACCACCATGACCGGGCCGAACAGCGCCGCGACGCGCGCCGTGCCGCGGCGCTGGTAGGCGAACAGCACGGCAATCACGCCGATGGTGACCGGAATCACCATCTGCTTGAAGCCCGGGTTGAGTACCTCCAGGCCCTCCACCGCGCTCAGCACTGATATGGCGGGGGTGATGAGCGCGTCGCAGAAGAAGAACGCGGTGCCGACGAGCGCCATGGCGACGGCGACCTTCGCCCAGGTGCTGCCGGTGATCAGGCGACGCTGCGCCAGCGCGAACAGCGCCAGGATGCCGCCCTCCCCCTCGTTGTCGGCCTGCATGATGACCGTGATGTACTTGAGGGTCACCGAGATCGCGAGACTCCAGAAGATCAGCGACAGCACGCCGAGCACCGCCTCGGCGTTGAAACGTCCGGCCGCGCCCAGCGCCGACTCCAGCGCGTACAGCGGACTGGTGCCGATGTCACCGTAGACGATGCCGGTGCAGCCGACGATGCTGGCGAGGGTCACGCGACGCGGATGGTTCATGGCTGCGTTCAGCCGCCACGAGCCCGGCGCCGCGGCGGCCACAGCATGCTGCCGCGACAGCCCCCGAAACCGCAGCGGCACGCGAAGATGGCGTCGATGTCGGGCGGGTCGTCCGGCTCGCGCTGGATCTGGTAATCGTAAGTGAGTTCCTCGCCCGGCTCGATGGGGCGGATCGCATCGATGAAGACGCGGCCCTTCTCGATCACCGACTCGCAATTCGGCTCGCAGGAGTGATTGATGTAGCGCGCCTCGTTGCCGTCGACGCCCGCGTCGATGACGGTGCGCGTGTTGACGGTGAAGAGGAAGGTGTGGTTGTCGCTGACTTGCTTGTCCGCATAGCGGCGGTCGGCTTCGGCGTGGCTGACGCGCTCACCCAGATACTCGATGACGCGCGTGCCGTTGGCGATGCGCCGTGCGGCAAACACGCCCTGGCCGTGCAGCGGCGAGTGCTGCACGCGGATGAGCGGTTCGGGCAGCGGACGGCGCACGGCGCTCATACCGCCACCGGCGCCTTGATGGGCGCGTGGTGCTGGTAATTCACGAACTCGAAGTCCTCGTAGGCGTACTCGAAAATGCTCGCTGGCCGGCGACGGATCGACAGCTGCGGCAGCGGCAACGGCGGGCGCGACAGCTGCAGGTCGGCCTGCTCAAGGTGGTTGAGGTACAGGTGGCAGTCGCCCCCGGTCCAGACCAGTTCGCCGGGCGCCAGGTCACACTGCTGCGCGAACAGCTGCAGCAGCAGCGCGTAGCTGGCGATGTTGAACGGCACGCCGAGGAACATGTCGCAGCTGCGCTGGTACACCTGGCAGGACAGGCGCCGCTCGGCCACGTAGAACTGGAAGAAGGTGTGGCACGGCATGAGCGCCATGCGCTCGAGCTCCCCGACATTCCAGGCGCTGACGATGATGCGCCGCGAGTCGGGGTTGGCTCTGATCAGCGCCACGGCCTGCGCGATCTGGTCGATGTGGCGCCCGTCGGCGGCCACCCAGTCGCGCCATTGCTTGCCGTATACCGGCCCAAGCTCGCCCTGGGCGTCCGCCCATTCATCCCAGATCGTGACGCCGTGCTGGTGCAGCCAGGCGACGTTGGTCTCGCCGCGCAGGAACCACAGCAGCTCGTACACCACCGAGCGCACGTGCAACTTCTTGGTCGTCACCAGGGGGAAGCCGGCCGCGAGGTCAAAACGCAGCTGCTGCCCGAAGAGCGAGAGCGTGCCGGTGCCGGTGCGATCGTCCTTGCGCATACCCGCAGTCCGGATGCGGCGCATGAGCTCCAGGTACTGCTTCATTGCGCGGTAGCGTAGTTGCCCGAAGGCGTGCGTACGCGGTAAGCCCAGGCGAGCATGGCGAGACCGGCGATGATCATGGGCAGCGACAGCAGTTGCCCCTCGGTGAGCCAGCCGCCGGCGAGATAGCCGATCTGCTGATCGGGCACGCGGACGAACTCGACCAGGAAGCGCGCCACGCCGTATATAAGGAGGAACAGTCCCGAGGGCGCCCAGCGCGGCCGTGGCCGTGCGGTGAAGACCCACAGCGCGATGAACATCACCAGGCCCTCGAGCGTCGCCTCGTACAGCTGCGAGGGATGGCGCACCTGGCCCTGGTAGAGGAAACCCCACGGCACGGTCGTCACCTTGCCCCACAGCTCGCCGTTGATGAAGTTGCCGAGGCGGCCGAAAAGCAACCCCAGGGCCGGCAGCGGCGCGGTGAAATCATAGACGTCGGCCGCGTTGCGGCCGCGGCGCCAGGCAAACAGGGTCATCGCCGCCACCACCCCGAGCAGGCCGCCGTGGAAGGCCATGCCGCCCTCCCAGATCTTGACCGGGTACCAGGGATCGCTGGCCCAGAACGACATGCCGTAGAAGAGCACGTAACCGATGCGCCCGCCGAGGATGACGCCCAGCATGGCGAAGAAGATCAGGTCGTCAACGTCGTTCGCCTTCCAGGTCGAGCCGGGCGCGGCGGCCCGGCGGCGCGCCAGCCACCAGGCGCCGGCGAAACCCACCAGGTACATGATGCCGTACCAGTGCACCTTGACCGGGCCGATCGAGAACGCAATCGGGCTGATATCAGGATAGCGGAGCATGCGACGCGAAGTTTAGCCGACCCCGCGTGTGGCGCGGCAGAAGAACGCCTTGAGATAACGCGTCTCGGGAATGGCGGGGTGCACGGGGTGATCGGGGGACTGACCGCCGGCCTCGAGGATCTGCACGAAGCGCCCGGCATGGCGCGCGGCGCCCTGCAGCGCCTCCTGCAGCGCCTCGGGGGCCAGGTGGTAGGAGCAGGAGCACGACACCAGCAGCCCCTCTTCCGCCAACACCCCGAGCGCCAGCTGGTTGAGCTTGCGATAAGCCGCCTGGCCCTGCGGGATGTCCTTCTTGCGCTTGATGAAGGCCGGCGGGTCGAGCACTACTACGTCGAAGCGCGCGTCGCGCTCGCCGAGCGCCTTGAGTGCATCGAAGGCATCGGCGCGCGTCACCTCGACGGCGACGCCGTTGCGCGCGGCGTTGGCCTGCGCGCAGTCGAGCGCCGCCTGCGAAGCGTCGACGCAGTGCGCCGCCGCCGCGCCCTGTCGCAGGGCGCTGACCGCCCAGGCGCCTACGTAGGAGCAGACATCGAGCACGCGCGCACCGGCCGGCAGGTAGCTCCCCAGGCGCCGGCGATTGGCGCTCTGGTCATAGAACCAGCCGGTCTTCTGGCCGGTGGCGAGTGGCGCCCGGAATGTCAGGCCCGACTCGAGCACCTCGACCTCGGCGGGCACTTCCCCGAACGCGGCCTCCGCCACCTGCGGCAGATGCTCGAGCTCGCGCGCCCCCGAGTCGTTCTTCCAGAAGAGCGCAGCCGGGTTCACGACCGTGCGCACCGCGGCCTCGATGTCGGCCTTGAGCGCCTCCATGCCGGCCGTGGCGATCTGCCCGACCACGACGTCGCCGTAGCGGTCGAGCACCAGCCCCGGCACCAGGTCGGACTCGCCGAATACCCAGCGGCAGTGGCGCGCGGTGCCGAGCCGCTCGCGCAGCGTCAGCGCCGCGGCGAGGCGCCGCTCCAGCAGTGCACGGTCCACGCGCTGCGATAACTCGCGCGAGAGGATGCGGGCGCATATCAGCGCGTGCGGATTGACGCACACCCAGCCCATGAAGGCATCCCGCGCCGAGCGCAGCTCGGCCACCGCGCCGGGCGCGAAGCCCGTGAGTGGCGTACTGTCGGTATCGACCTCGTTGCTGAACACCCACAGGTGCCCGGCGGCCAGCCGGCGGTCCTCGCCGCGCTTCAGGCGCAGCACGCGCGCGTCGGACTCGGTGTGCAGGGACGTCGGGTGTGCCATAGACAGGGCGTGGGAAACGGGGTGCGGAGTATACAATCCCCGGCGAGGAGATCACGGATGAGCAGCACCCACGTCAACGCCGACGGCACGCCGGTGTACACGAACCATCTCGCCAACGAGACCAGTCCGTATCTGCGTCAGCACGCCCACAATCCGGTCGATTGGTACCCGTGGGGATCGGAAGCACTCGAGCAGGCGCGAACGTACGGAAAACCCATTCATCTGAGCGTGGGTTATTACGCCTGCCACTGGTGCCATATCCTCGAAAAAGAGAGCTTCGAGGACGAGGCGACGGCGAAGATCCTCAACGAGCACTTCGTCAACATCAAGGTCGACCGCGAGGAGCGACCCGACATCGACAAAATCTACCAGGTCGCACAGCAGATGCTGACGCAGCGCAGCGGCGGCTGGCCGCTCACCATGTTCCTCACCCACGACGATCAGCGCCCCTTCTTCGGTGGCACCTACTTTCCGAAGGAACCGCGTTTCGGCCTGCCGGCGTTCAAGGACATCCTGCTGCGCGTGGCCGAATACTACCGCGGCCACCGCGACGATCTGCGCAAGCAGAACGAGGCGTTGATGGCGGCGTTCGCGCAGCTCGAACCGGCGCCGGCCGCGGACGACACCGAGCTGACGGACGAGCCCATCAAGGCCTGCCGTGCCCAGCATGCGCGCACCTTCGACACCCATTTCGGCGGCTTCGGCGGCGCACCGAAGTTCCCGCATCCGCAGAGTCTCGAACGCCTGCTGCGCGACTGGCGCGCCACGGTGCGCGCCCCCGAGCCTGACCTGCAGGCGCTGTACATGGCCACGTTCAGCCTGCGGCGCATGGCCGACGGCGGCATCTACGATCAGCTGCGCGGCGGCTTCTGCCGCTACTCGGTCGATGCGCAGTGGATGATCCCGCACTTCGAGAAGATGCTGTACGACAACGGCGCGCTGCTCGCGGTATACGCCGGGGCCGCGCTCGCCAGCGGGGATGCCGCCTATGCACGCGTGGCCGCCGAGACCGCGGCATGGGTCATGGACGAGATGCAGTCGCCCCAGGGGGGCTACTACTCGAGCCTCGACGCCGACTCCGAGGGCCACGAGGGCAAGTTCTACGTCTGGGACCGCGAGGCGGTGCGCGCAGCGCTGACGCCGGACGAGTTCGCGGCGTTTGCCATGCGCTACGGCCTCGACCGACCCGCCAACTTCGAGGGCGCCTGGCACCTGCATGTCGCCGCTGCGCTCGAGGATGTCGCCAGGCAGAGCAACCATGAGCCGGCGGCGACCGAGGCACTCATCGCCGGCGCCAGCGCCAAGCTGCTGGCGCTGCGCGCGCAGCGCGTGCGCCCGGCGCGCGACGACAAGGTGCTCGCTTCCTGGAACGGCCTGATGATCCGCGGCATGGCGATCGCGGCCCGTGCCCTCGGCAATGAGCGGCTCGAGCAGTCGGCGACGCGGGCGCTCGACTTTGTCCGCGGCACGCTGTGGCGCGACGGCCGGCTGCTCGCCACCTGCATGGACGGCCGCGCGCACCTCGGTGCCTATCTCGACGACTACGCCTATCTCGCCGATGCCGTGCTGGAGCTGCAGCAGGTGCGCTTCCGCGCCGCGGAGCTGCGCTTCGCGCAGCAGCTGGCGGAGGTGATGCTGACGCGCTTCCAGGACAGCGCCGGCGGCGGCTTCTACTTCACCTCCGACGACCACGAGACGCTCATCCACCGCTCCCGCACCTTCGCCGACGATGCCACGCCGGCCGGCAACGGTATTGCCGCGAAGGTACTGCTGCGCCTCGGCTACCTGCTCGGCGAGCCCCGCTATCTCGCCGCCGCCGAGCGCACGCTGCGCGCCGCCTGGCCGGCGCTCAGCCGCTACCCGCAGGCGCACGTGAGTCTCGTGACCGCGCTCGAGGAACTGCTCGACCCTGCGGAGACCGTCATCCTGCGCGGCGAGGCCCGCACCATCGAGGGCTGGCGCCAGGAGCTGGCACCCCTGTATGCACCGCGGCGCCTGGTACTGGCGATTCCGGACCAGACGCCCGAGCTGCCGCCGGCACTGGCCGAAAAGACCTCGCGCGCGGCCACGGTGGCCTACGTGTGCCGGGGCAGCACCTGCTCGGCACCGATCGATTCGCTCGGCGCCCTCACCGAGCAGCTGCGCGCCGGCGACGGCGCCTGAGAGCCCCGCTCAATCGGGCAGCATTTCCCCCGAGCCACCGAACTCCCTGGGGAAGTCCCGCAGCTTCGGCAGCCCGTCACGCATGCGCAACACCGTATCCTGGTAGTTGACGTGCACGCCCGGCTGGAACTTCAGCGTCGGGATCATGGCCGCGAACACGTCGACGAGCTTCAGCCCCGGATGCTCGCCGAACAGGTGCCCGCCGCACTGCCTGCACCACTTGCGGTTCGTCATCGACGACTTGCTGTACGTGCCGATGTGCTCCGCTCCACGCGTGACGCGCAGCGCCGATGTTGGCCAGAGCGTGAACGCATTGACAGGGCCCGCCGACCAGTGACGGCAGGAGCCGCAGTGGCAGTAGCCCATGGCAGCAGGCGCTCCGCCGACGGTGAACTCGACCGCTCCACAGAAGCATTTTCCCTGGTATTCAGACATGTGTCGTCCCCTCCCGTCGCCATGCTCGGCGTACGGCAGCTAGCAAGTCAACGTGCGCAACGTCAGGACAGCAGTTCGACGTTGCCGCCGATGGCCGCGGTGTTGACGGTGAGCGTGCGCTCGGTCGCGAAACGCAGCAGGTAATGCGGCCCCCCCGCCTTGGGTCCGGTCCCCGACAGGCCCTGACCGCCGAAAGGCTGCACCCCGACGACTGCGCCGATCATGTTGCGGTTGACGTAGGTGTTGCCTACCGGCAGCGAGCGGAACAGGTGCTGGGCCACACTCTCGAGGCGGCTGTGCACACCGAGCGTGAGGCCGTAGCCGGTGCCGCGGATCGCCGCCAGCACCTGCGGCAGTTCGCCGCTGCGGTAACGCGCCACGTGCAGGATCGGCCCGAACTCCTCGGTCCTGAGCTGATCGAGGCGCTTGAGCTCGAACAGCTGCGGGGCGAAGAAGTGACCCTGGCGGGCCAGCACCGGATCGAGCTCACAGGCGTACAGCAGCCTGGCCTCGCTGCGCATGCGCGCGGCGTGCTTCTCCAGGCGCGCACGGGCCGCCTCGCCGATGACCGGTCCCACGTCGGTGGCGACCTCGCCGGGGTCGCCGATGGTGAGGACGCGCATCGCGCCCACCAGCATCTCGATGACGCGGTCGGCGATCTCCTCCTGCAGGTACAGCACCCGCAGCGCCGAGCAGCGCTGGCCGGCGCTGGTGAACGCCGAGGTCACCACGTCGTCCACGACCTGCTCCGGCAGCGCGGTGGCATCGACCACCATGGCATTCACCCCGCCGGTCTCGGCGATGAGGGGCAGGATGGGGCCGTCGCGCTGCGCCAGCGTGCGGTTGATGGTGGCCGCGGTGGCCGTCGAGCCGGTGAAGGCGACCCCGGCCAGTGCCGGATGCGTGAGCGCCACGGCGCCGAAGGCCGGGCCGTCGGCGGGCGTCAGCTGCAGGGCCGCTTCCGGGATGCCCGCCTCGTGCAGCAGGCGCGTCATGGCATGTGCGACCAGCGGGGTCGCCGGGGCGGGCTTGGCCACCACGGCGTTGCCGGCCATGAGCGCGGCGGTGATCTGTCCGGTGAAAATCGCCAGCGGGAAGTTCCAGGGGCTGATGCACACGAACACCCCGCGCCCCTGCAGCGTGAGCGTGTTGCGCTCGCCGGTCGGCCCGGGCAGCACCTCGGGTGCGCCGAACAGCTCGCGGCCGCGCGCGGCGTAGTAGCGGCAGAAGTCCACCGCCTCGCGCAGCTCCGCGACCGCATCGGGCAGCGTCTTGCCGGCCTCGCGCACCAGCAGGCTCAGGTACTCGCCGCGGCGCGCCTCGAGCAGCTGGGCCGCCCGCTCCAGGGCTGCGGCACGCGTCGCCGCCGGGGTCGCGTCCCAGGCGGGCTGCGCAGCCGCGGCCTCCCCCATGGCCGTCGCGATCTCGGCCGCGGTCGCATCGCGCGTCAGGCCCACGACCTGGCTGGTATCGGCCGGCGAGGTGACCGGGACATCGAGGTCGCGCGCGAGGCGGCCGCTCAGGATCGGGCCGCCGCCGTGGCGCTCGCCGGCGTGCGTGCGCACCTCGGCCTCGAGCCCGGCGAGAGCTGCCGGATCACCGAAGTCCTCGCCGGCCGAGTTGGTGCGCTCGGCGCCGAACAGGGCCTGCGGCTCGCGTACCCGGGGGCCCGGCGCGTCGTCGGAGGTCAGGGAGGTGATGGGATCGCGCACGATCTGCTCCACGGGGATGTCGGGGTTCATGAACTGATGGACGAAAGAGCTGTTGGCGCCGTTCTCGAGCAGCCGCCGCACCAGGTACGGCAGCAGCTCCTCGTGCGTACCGACCGGGGCGTAGACGCGCACCGGCGGCAGCTGCGGCACATCGGCGCGCGCAGCCTCGTACAGCGCCTCGCCCATGCCGTGCAGGCGCTGGAACTCGTACGCGCTAGCGGTGGGCGCGAGCTCCAGCACCGCCGCCACGGTGTAGGCGTTGTGGGTCGCGAACTGCGGGTAAATCACCCCGCGCGCGGCGAACAGGTGCAGCGCGCACTCGAGGTAGCTGGCATCGGTGGCGGCCTTCGAGGTGTAGACCGGGAAGCTGGCGAGCCCGCGCTCCTGGGCGCGCTTGATCTCGCTGTCCCAGTAGGCGCCCTTCACCAGTCGCACGCCCATACGCCGGCCGCTGTCACGCGCCAGCTGCGCCACCCAGTCGATCACGAGCGGCGCGCGGCGGCCGTAAGCCTGCACCGCGAGTCCGAGCCCGTCCCAGCCGCGCGTCGCCTCATCGCGCGCCAGCGTCGCGACGATGTCCAGCGAGACGTCGAGGCGGTCGGCCTCCTCGGCGTCGATGGTGCAGCCGATGCCGGCGCGCGCCGCGCGCCGCGCCAGTTCCAGCATGCGCGGGGCCAGTTCCTCGTTGACGCGCGCACTCTGCAGCAGCGAGTAGCGCGGCTCGAGGGCGGACAGCTTCACCGAGATGCCCGAGCGCGCGTAGGTGCTGCCGGAGGCTTGCCGCCCGAGGGTGTCGATGGCCTGCGCGTAGGCTTCGAAGTAGCGCTCGGCATCCGCCTCGGTGCGCGCGCCCTCCCCCAGCACGTCGAAGGAGCACAGCGCCAGCTCCGGCTCGCGCTCGGCGCGCGCCAGTGCGGCCGTGATCGTCTCGCCCACGATGAAGGCGTGCCCGAGCAGCTGCATCGACTGGCGCAGCGCGGCGCGCACCACGGGCGCGACCATGTGCTTGGTGAGGCTGCTGGGCGAGAACTCCCCCGACAGCTCCCGTGAAACGTCCGGCAGCAGTCGCCCCGCCGCTCCCAGGAGCGTGAAGCCGGTGCGCAGCAGCAGATCGGTGTCGCCGGGCACGCCCGCCTCGCGAATGGACGCGAGGCGCTCGGCGATGAGCTGGTCAGCGCGCTTCGGGTCGGGCGTGCGCAGCAGGGCCTCGGCGAGGCTCATGAGCGCCTTGCCCTGGGCGCTGTCGAGCGGGAACTGCTCGAGCATGCGCTCCATCAGCGGCCGCGAGCGGGTATCGGCGCGCGCCACCTCCACCCAGCGCGCCGCCCGCTGGCTGGCCCGCGCCAGGGCCGCCTGCACGCCCGCCAGATCCGCGATCGCCTCGTCAGAGGCCTCGGTCTCGGGGCGCAGCGTCGCGGAGCGCAGGCTCTCGCGCAGGGTCTCGAGCGTGGCAGAGCTCATCTTTGCGGGGCTCGGGGAGCGGTGGCGATCATGAAAACCCGCGCTGAAGCAGGTAGTAAATTGCACTCATGGTAGCGATATCGATAGAGAATAATGTTCCGTTTTGGCCTCATTAGCAGTTAAATTCACTGCCATGAGCCAGAAAAACACGACCCCTGGGCCGTCGCCCCTACCGGAGCGTGAACTCGATCGCATCGATCGCCGCCTGCTTGTGCGCCTGCAGGAGGATGGCCGCACGGCCGTCTCGCAGCTGGCGCGCGAAGTGCACCTCACCGTGACGCCGACGCTCGAGCGCGTCCGGCGGCTGGAAGCATCCGGCTACATCGAGGGCTATTTCGCGCGCCTCAACCCCGCGCGGCTCGGCCTCGGCCTGCTCGCGTACGTGGAAGTGTCCCTCGACCGCACCACCCCGGATGCATTCGAGCGATTCAAGCAGGTGATGCTGGCGCACGACGAGGTGATGGAGTGCCACATGGTGGCAGGCGGCTTCGACTATCTGCTCAAGGTGCGGGTGATCGATATGGAGAGCTACCGGCGCTTCCTCGGCGACCGCATCGCCGCGGTGCGCGGCGTGCAGCAGACGCACACCTACTTCGTCATGGAAGAGGTCAAATCGACGCACCGCCTGATCGTCCCCGAGTGACGCTCGCTCCAGAGTGCACCACCCCGGCCGTGACCAAAGGCATCGGCGCTCGTGCGTGTCAGGCTGCCAGCACCTGCGCCACGGCGCGCGCGAAGTACTCGAGGTTCTCGCGCCGCAGCCCGGCGACGTTCATGCGGCTGTCGTCGGTCATGTAGACGTGGTGGCGCTCGCGCAGCGCGCGTACCTGCGCAGTACTGATGCCGAAGAACGAGAACATGCCGCGCTGCCCGGCGATGAAGCCGAAGTCGCGCTGCGGGCAGTGCTCGCGCAGCTGCCATACCACCGCCTGGCGCAGGTCCTGGATACGGGCGCGCATCTCGGTCAGCTCCTCCGCCCACAGCCTGGTGAGGCGCTCGTCGGCCAGGATGCCGTGCACGATGGCGGCGCCGTGATCCGGCGGCATGGACCACATGCCGCGCGCCAGGCGCACCAGCTGGGTGAGCGTCGCGTCCGCCGCCTTCGTGGTGTCGTTCACCACGTGCAGTGCGCCGACCCGGTCGCGGTACAGCCCGAAGTTCTTCGAGCACGACACGGCGCACAGCACCTCGGGGAGCTCGGCGCAGAACAGCCGGATGGCGAACGCGTCGGCATCCAGTGACTCGCCCAGGCCCTGGTAGGCCATGTCGATGAAGGGCACGAGCTGGCGGCGTTTGACCAGTGCCAGCAGCGCACGCCACTGCTCCTGCGACAGGTCCGCGCCGGTGGGGTTGTGACAGGAAGCGTGCAGCAGCACCACGGCGCGCGGCGGCAGGCGCTCGAGCGCGGCCGTCATGGCCTCGAACTGCACCCCGCCGGTCGCCGGGTCGAAGTAGGGATACGGCTCGAGCTTGAGTCCGCTCCCGGACAGGAGCGGCACGTGGTTGGCCCAGGTGGGCGTGCTCACGTGCACCACGGCCTGCGGTGCGGCGAGGCGGATCAGCTCGGCGCCGAGACGCAGCGCGCCGCAGCCGCCCGGGCACTGCACGCTGCGCACGCGGCCGCCGCTGAGCGCCGCGTGCTGCGCGCCGAACACCATGCGCTCCATCCCCTGATTGAAGCCCGCGTTGCCGGTCGGTCCGACGTAGGCCTTGGTGGTCTGCGCGGCCACCAGCGCGGTCTCGGCTTCGCGCACCGCGCGCAGCACCGGCGTGTTGCCCTGATCGTCGCGATAGATGCCGATGCCGAGATCGACCTTGCGCGGGTCGCTATCGGCGCGGTACTGCGCCATCAGGCCGAGGATCGGATCGGCGGCGATGGCTTCGAGGCGTTCGAACATGGGATGACTCCTAGTGCGCGACGGCGGCGAGCGCGCGCTGGCGTGCCGCCGCGAACTCGTCGCCGGGATTCCAGGTGGGCATGGCGTCTGCCTGCGCCACCAGCCACGCAGACAGCATGTCGAGCTTGGCGTCCTCGAGCATGCCCTCGAACTTCCAGGTGCCGTCGAGCTTGTCGGAGGGCTGGTGGTACTTCTTCATCTCCCACTGCTCGATCTGCTGCCTGCCCCAGCCGGCCGGGCGCCCGACGAAGTCGGTGCCACTGGCGAAGTACAGCGCCGGCACGCCGATCTTGGCGAACGAGAACTGGTCGGAGCGGTAGTAATAGCCGCGGTCGGGGAACTGGTCGGGCTTGAGCACGCGACCCTGAGACTTGGCCACCTGCTCGGCGAGCGTGTCCAGCGAGCTCTTGCCCATGCTGATCAGTGTCGCATCGCGGGTGCGGCCGAAGATGTTGCCGCCATCGATGTTGATGTTCGCCGCGATCCGGCCGGCGGGCACGCTCGGATGCTCGGCGTAGTACTGCGAGCCGAGCAGGCCGCGCTCCTCGCCGGCCACGAACAGCGCGATGATCGAGCGCCGCGGCCGCTGCGGCAGCGCCGCGAAGGCGCGCGCGATCGCCAGCACCTGCGCGCAGCCGGAGGCGTTGTCCACGGCGCCGTGGTAGATGCGGTCGCCCGTGGCGTCCGCTTCGCCGATGCCGAAGTGATCGTGGTGCGCCGACAGCACCACCACCTGGGCGGCGAGCTTGGGATCGCTGCCGGGCAGCACCCCACCGACGTTCGCGGTCTGGGCCTTGGACAGCTCGTTGCCGAAGGTGAGCGAGGTCGTGATGCCGAGCGGCACCGGCTTGAAGTCGCGCGAGTGAGCCGCCGCCACCAGCTTGTCCAGATCGAAGCCGCCCGCCTTGAGCAGGCGTTTTACGGCGTCCTCGGTGGCCCAGGCCTTCACCTTCAGCCGCGGCTCGCTGCCGGCGGGCAGCTGGAACTGCTCCCCGCCCCAGGAACTCTGCACCACCTGCCACGGGTACCCCGCCGAGGGCGTGGTATGGATGATGATCGCGCCGGAGGCTCCCTGGCGCGCGGCGCTCTCGTATTTATAGTCCCAGCGTCCGTAGTAGAGGCGCCGCTTGCCGGCGAACAGGTTCGGGTCCCAGTCCGGGTCATTGTTCATCACGACCAGGACCTTGCCCTTGAGGTCCATGCCCTTGAAGTCGTCCCACTTGAACTCCGGGGCCTGCATGCCGTAGCCGACGAATACCAGCTCGGCGTTCTGCACCGCGACGCTCGGCTCCTGCACCCCGCTCGCGGCGATGTAGTCGTTGCGCCAGGCGAGCTCGACGCGCGCACCCTTGCCCTGGAAGCTCCAGCTCTTGGGGAACCGTGCCTTGAGACCGACGATGTCGAAGGACTGCTGCCAGGCGCCCTTGGCGAAGGCGGGCTCGTAGCCGAGTCCCTCGAGGCGAGTCTGCAGGTACAGCCGCGCCAGCTGGTCGCCGCGGGTCGCAGGCCCGCGCCCCTCGAGCAGGTCCGAGGACAGAAAGCGGATCGGAGCTTCGAGCGTCGCCCGCGTGATACCGGCGTTGGCGGTCCGCTCCACGTCGGCCGGAATCTGCGCCGCCTGCGCAGCCGCCATGGTCAACACCGCCGCCGCGGCCACGGCCGCGCCTGTGAGCCCACGTCCTTGCATCGCCTCGACTCCTCGCGTTGCGAACGGGGTCGCAACGGTACCATGCGCGCGCGCGAGGCGCGCTAGGCGCACCAGCGGCGGATCTGCTCCAGGCCGATGCGGGTGCCGGGCACGGCCGCCGCGGGGCGCCAGCCGGCGCCGCTGCCGAGCGAGGGGCCGGCAGCCCGGGCCCCGGCGACGGCGTCGGGAAAGTAGTGGCTGTGCGCGACGATGACGGGGACGCCGGCGCGACGGCAGGCGTAGACACCGGCCGGCGCATCCTCGATGGCCGCCGCCTCGCGCGCGCCCACGCCGAGCGCGGCCAGTGCCAGCTCGTACACCTGGGGGTCGGGCTTCTTGCGCGGCGCCTCGGCGGCGGTGACCACCGCAGCGAAGCGGCCGCGCCAGTCGCGCCCGAGGTGATGCCCGAGGAGAGCCGCGACGTTGCTCGGGGTGGTGGTGGTGGCGATCGCCATCGGCACACCCGCCGCAGTGCACTCGGCCAGGAGCTCGGGGACGCCGGCACGCAGCGGCAGTTCGCCCGCGCGCACGATGTCCTCGTAGAAACCGTTCTTCAGCCGGTGCAGCTGCCGCGCCAGCCCCTCGCGCGCGGCGCTCCCGGCCGGCGCCGCGTCCCGGTGCTTCAGGTCGTGCAGCAGCCGCTCGTAGCCGCCGGCGACTTCGAGCAGCCGGCCGTAGTGCGCCGCGCTCCAGCGCCACGGCACGCCCGCGGTCTCGAAGGCGCGGTTGAAGGCCACCAGGTGGCCGTCACGTTCGGTCTCGGCGAGCGTGCCGTCGACGTCCCACAGCAGGGCGCGGATCACCGCGCTGTTGCGGCGAGCAGCGCCGGCAGCTCCGCCACACTCTCGATGAACGCATCGCACGGCAGCGCGCGCGGGTCGTTGCCCTCGTTGTAACCGTAGGGCACGCACACGATGGCCAGGCCCGCGGCACGCGCCGCCTGCACGTCCACCAGCGAGTCGCCGACCATCAGCGCCTCGGCGGGCTCGACCCCCAGGTCATGGCAGGCGCGCAGCAGCGGCTGCGGGTGCGGCTTGCGCGGCAGGTCGCCGTCGCCCCCCACCACCGCCCGGATCCAGCGCGCCAGGCCGCGGCGCTTGAGCAGGTCGCGGGCGGCGCGCGAGGGCTTGTTGGTGACCACGGCGAGGGCCACTCCCAGGGCGTGCAGGCCGCCGAGACCTGCGGCGACGCCGGGATAGACGCGCGCGCTGAGCTCGTCGCGCTCCTCGAGGCGCGCGTAGTGGACGTGGAAACCCGCCTGCAGCGCCGCGGTGTCGCAGCCGGCGGCCCCGAGATGGGCCACCGCGCGCCCGATCAGGGTCGGTACGCCGCGGCCGATGAAGGTGCGCACCTTCTCCGGCGGCACCGGCGCGAGATGCTGCTCGGCGAGCGCCGCGTTGAGCGCGGCGGCGATGTCCGCGGCGGTGTCGAGCATGGTGCCGTCGAGGTCGAACAGCACAGCGCGCACGGCGCGCGAGGGCAGTGTCATCGGCGCCCCGCTACGCGCGCCGTTTGAGATCCATGAGGCGCAGGATCATGGGCGTGAATATGAACTGCATCGCCAGTCCCATCTGTCCGCCGGGCACGACGATGTTGTTGGGCCGGCTCATCCACGAGTGGTGCAGCATGGAGACAAGATACTGGAAATCGATGCCCTTGGGATTGGCGAAGCGGATCACGACCATGGACTCATCGGCGGTGGGGATGTCGCGGGCGATGAACGGGTTGCTGGTGTCCACGGTCGGCACGCGCTGGAAGTTGACATGCGTGCGGCTGAACTGCGGGCAGATGTGGTTCACGTAGTCGGGCATGCGGCGCAGGATGGTGTCGACCACCGCGTCCTGGCTGTAGCCGCGATGGTTCTGGTCGCGGTGCAGCTTCTGGATCCACTCGAGGTTGACGATCGGCACCACGCCCACCAGCAGGTCGACGTGGCGTGCCACGTCCACGCCGTCGCCCGTGTAGGCGCCGTGCAGGCCCTCATAGAAGAGCAGATCGCTGCCCTCGAGCATCGGCTGCCAGTCGGTGAAGGTGCCCGGATCGCTCTTGAGCTCCCGGGCCTCGGCGGCATCGTGCACGTAGCGGCGCACGCGGCCGCGCCCGGAAATTCCGTACTCGGCGAAGGTGTCCTGCAGCTCGCGCAGCAGGTTGGCCTCGGGCCCGAAGTGGCTGATCTGCGGCCCGGCGCCGCGATCGGCGGCCTGCACGCGCTCGCGCATCTCGACGCGGTTGTAGCGGTGGAAGGAGTCGCCCTCGATCACCTGCGCCTTGATGCCTTCGCGGCGGAAGATGTGCGCGAAGCTCTGCATCACGGTGGTGGTGCCGGCGCCGGAGGAGCCGGTGACGGCGATGATGGGGTGCTGGACGGACATACGCCTTCCGTGGTGCTCAGGTCAGGGCTTCGGGACGGTACAGCGAGCGCTCGTTGAACAGCGGCGAGATGAACGGCCGGTCGGCACCGCTCAGGAACTCGGCGTGGTAGCGCTCGATACGCTCGACTTCGTGGCGCGAGCCGAGAATCAGCGGCACGCGCTGGTGCAGCGCCTCCGGGTTCAGCTCCAGCAGGCGCTGGCTGCCGGTCGAGGCGCGCCCGCCCGCCTGCTCGACCAGCATGCTGACCGGGTTGGCCTCGTACAGCAGGCGCAGCCGCCCCGGCTTGCTGCGGTCGCGGGTGTCTTTCGGATACATGAACACCCCGCCCCGCATGAGGATGCGGTGCACCTCGGCCACCAGCGAGGCGATCCAGCGCATGTTGAAGTCGCGGCTGCGGATGCCGCTCTTGCCGGCCTGGCACTCGGTCACGTAGCGGTGCACCGGCGGCTCCCAGAAGCGCGCATTGCTGCTGTTGATCGCGAACTCACTCGAGTCGGCCGGGATCTGCAGGTCCGGATGGGTGAGGATGAAGTTACCGATCTCGCGATCGAGCGTGAAGCCGTGCGTGCCCTTGCCGACGCTGATGACCAGCATGGTGGCGGGCCCGTAGATGGCGTAGCCGGCCGCCACCTGGCGCTGCCCCGGCTGCAGGTAGTCGGTGGCGCAGGGAGCGGCGTCCTGATCATGGCGCAGCACCGAGAAGATGGTCCCGACCGAGACGTTGACGTCGGTGTTGGAGGAGCCGTCGAGCGGGTCGAACACCAGCAGGTAGCGGCCGCGGACGTACTCGGCCGGCAGCGCGTACGGCTCCTCGAGCTCCTCGGACGCCATGCCGGCGAGCAACCCGCCCCACTCGCAGCTGCGGATCATCACCTCGTGCGCCAGCACGTCGAGCTTCTGCTGCGCCTCGCCCTGGGCGTTCTTGGCCCCCTGCTCGCCCAGGTAGCCGCCGAGCGCCCCCTTGGCCGTCATGGCGGAAATGGCCTTCACGGCCGCCGCCACGTCCACCAGCAGCGCGCCGAGGTCGCTGGCGCCGGGCAGCTGCTGGATCAGGAATTTCGACAGAGTGGTGCGCCCGAGATGCATCATCGCGGCTCCTGGTTTTCGATTTATGGCTGGGGGGACGCGGCGGCCGCCTGGAAGACGCGGCTGGCACGAATGTCGGCGGACTCGATGGTGGTCAGATCCTCGGCCGTGAAGCGCCGCTCGACTTCGGCGAACAGCCGGCTCGCCTGGCGCAGCCGCGCGCGGTCGAGCGCGTTGCGCACGCTGCGCGCGTTGGCGAAGTGCGGCTGGCGGATGCGATGCGCCAGGTACTCGGCGAACGTAGCGCGCGCCCCCGGCGCGAAGCGGTAGTTCTGCTGCGTCAGCAGCTTGTCGGCGATGCTGAGCAGGTCGGCCGGCGCGTAGTCGGGGAAGTCGAGGTGGTGCGCGATGCGCGAGCTCAGGCCGGGGTTGGAGCGGAAGAAGGTCTCCATGCGGTCCTTGTAACCCGCCAGGATCACCACCAGGTCGTCGCGCTGGTTCTCCATGACCTGCAGCAGGATCTCGATCGCCTCCTGGCCGTAGTCGCGCTCGTTCTCGGGCCGATACAGGTAGTAGGCCTCGTCGATGAACAGCACGCCGCCCATGGCGCGCTTGAGCACCTCGCGCGTCTTGGGCGCGGTATGACCGATGTACTGGCCGACCAGGTCGTCGCGCGTCACCGCCACGAGGTGCCCGCGGCGCACGTAGCCGAGGCGGTGCAGGATCTGCGCCATGCGCAGCGCCACGGTGGTCTTGCCGGTGCCGGGGTTGCCGGTGAAGCTCATGTGCAGGCTCGGCGCCTGCGCCTGGATCCCCAGGTTGGCGCGCAGCTTGTCGATCACCAGCAGCGCTGCGATGTCGCGGATGCGCGCCTTGATGGGCGCCAGGCCCACCAGCTCGCGGTCGAGCTCGTCCAGCACCTGTGCCGCCTGGCTCTGTGCCAGCACCTCGCCGACGGTATGCGCCTCGCCCGCGCCCGGCACGCGGGCCGCCGCGGCGCCCGACGCGGCGGCCTGCCCTGCTCCGGCCGGGCTCTCCGGGGTGGGCGCACCCGGGCCGGGGATCGAATACAAAGGCGTCCCCATCAGGCCACCTTGCTCGAGCGTGCGAGGCCGGCGAGCTCGTAGCGCATGGCGTCGATGACCGCCTGGTAATCCGCGCAGCCGAACACCGCGCTGCCGGCGACGAAGGTGTCGGCGCCGGCGGCGGCCACGCGCGCGATGTTGCGCACCTTGATGCCGCCGTCGACCTCGAGGCGGATGTCACGCCCCGAGGCGTCGATCAGCTGCCGGGCGCGCGCGATCTTCGCCAGCGCCGAGTCGATGAAGCTCTGCCCGCCGAAGCCGGGGTTGACGCTCATGATGAGCACCACGTCGACCTTGTCGAGCACGTACTCGAGCACCTCCAGCGGAGTGGCCGGGTTGAAGGCGAGCCCGGCGCGGCAGCCGGCCGAGCGGATCAGCTGCAGCGTGCGGTCGACGTGCACCGAAGCTTCCGGGTGGAAGGTGATGACGTCGGCGCCGGCCGCGGCAAACGACTCGATGAGCGCATCCACCGGCTGCACCATCAGGTGCACGTCGAGCAGCGCGTGCCGTCCCGCTTCGGGCCGGCAGTAGGGCTTGAGCGCCGCTGCCGCCATCGGCCCGATGGTGAGGTTGGGCACGAAGTGGTTGTCCATGACGTCGAAGTGGATCCAGTCGGCGCCGGCTGAGATGACCCGCGTCACTTCCTCGCCGAGGCGGGCGAAGTCGGCCGACAGGATCGAGGGGGCAATCAGGTACATGGGCCATTCCTTTCCGCGCATGGCTCGCGGTTCAGTTCCCGCCCCGCTCGCCCTCGGGGCGGCCGCTGGCGTAGCTGTGCACCGTGTAGCGCATGGTGCGGCCGTGCAGCTCCTGGCGGATGAGGCCGAAGCCCGGCTCTTTCGCGGGGCGGTTGACGATGAAGCTCATGCCGATCGACTCGATGCCGCGCGTGGCGTCGAAGGCCACCAGGCGGATGTAGTGCTGCGGGAAGGTCTGGCGGCAGCTGTTGACCTCGGCCAGCACGCCGGCCGCGTCCTTGAGGTCGAACATCGGCATGCCGAACATCTCCCAGAAGGTGTTGCGCGGGTGCGGGTCGTCGGTGTACTCGATGCTCCAGGCGTAGCCGCGGTCGAGCCCGTACTGGATCTGCAGCGCGATCTCCGCGTCCGTCAGCTCCGGCAGGAAGCTGAACTGGCCCTGGGTGATCTTGCGTACCGGGTTGGTCATCATGCTCGTGCTGCTCCTGGCGGCGCTTCAGTGCGCCACCGCGAGGGTGGGCGTGAAGTCGGAAGTGTCGGTGGACGTGTAGTTGAAGGTGATCTCGCCCCAGGTATCGAGCGCCTGCTGCAGGGGTGAGCAGAAGCGCGCGGCGCGGCGCAGGATCTCCTCGCCCTCGGCGCGGATGTCCTTGCCCTCGTTGCGCGCCTTGACCATCGCCTCCAGCGCCACGCGGTTCGCCACCGCGCCCGCCTGGATGCCGCCCGGGTGGCCGATGGTGCCGCCGCCGAACTGCAGCACCACGTCGTCGCCGAACAGGTCGAGCAGCTGGTGCATCTGGCCGGCGTGGATGCCGCCGGAGGCCACCGGCATCACCTTGCGGATGTCGCACCAGTCCTGGTCGAAGAAGATGCCGCGCGGCAGGTCCTGGCGCGTGAAGGCGTCGCGGCACACGTTGTAGTAGCCCTGCACGGTGGCAGGGTCGCCTTCGAGCTTGCCGACCGCGGTGCCGGCGTGCAGGTGGTCGACGCCGGCGAGGCGCAGCCACTTGGCGATGACGCGGAAGCTGATGCCGTGGGTCTTCTGGCGCGTGTAAGTGCCGTGGCCGGCACGGTGCATGTGCAGGATCATGTCGTTGCGCCGCGCCCAGTGCGACATGCTCTGGATGGCGGTCCAGCCGACGACCAGGTCGATCATGACGACCACCGAGCCGAGCTCACGGGCGAACTCGGCGCGCTCGTACATCCCCTCCATCGTCCCGGCGGTTACGTTGAGATAGGAGCCCTTGACCTCACCGGTGGCCGCGCTCGCCTTGTTGACCGCGTCCATGACGTACAGGAAGCGGTCGCGCCAGTGCATGAAGGGCTGCGAGTTGATGTTCTCGTCGTCCTTCATGAAATCGAGGCCGCCCTTAAGGCCTTCGTAGATGACGCGACCGTAGTTACGGCCCGACAGCCCGAGCTTCGGCTTGGTGGTGGCCCCGAGCAGCGGGCGGCCGAACTTGTCGAGACGCTCGCGCTCGACGATGAGGCCGGTGGGGGGACCGGCGAAGGTCTTCACGTACGCCACCGGGATCTGGATGTCCTCGAGGCGCAGCGCCTTGAGCGGCTTGAAGCCGAAGACGTTGCCGATGAGGCTCGCCGTCATGTTGGCGATCGAGCCCTCCTCGAACAGGATGATGTCGTAG
>Ga0134126_10000934_pt1 | contig 37015 bp, 39 predicted proteins | sample KB31752_FD_96881 | JGI IMG/M metagenome (GOLD analysis project Ga0134126, IMG submission 96881) | Terrestrial soil microbial communities with excess Nitrogen fertilizer from Kellogg Biological Station, Michigan, USA - KB3-175-2 | ecosystem: Environmental > Terrestrial > Soil > Unclassified ...
AAAGGCCACCCCGCGGATGCGCCCTTCGCCCATCCATGGGCTGCGGGTTCGCGCGCACTCGGCGGGGTTCGCCGACGGCACATCCCTGTGCCTGCGGCGAACTGGCGCACCTCCTGTGCGCCATCCTGCGGGCATTTCCGCCGAGCGCGCGCCGCATCCGAGGGGCTCCATTCGGCGCGCATCCTGCGCGCGTGACGGACGAAGCAATGTGCTCGATCTCGCTTCGAGCAAGGCCACGATGGCCGCCATCGAAGCAAAGTTTTCGGGGCCTCTGTGCTGCGGTGAGGGTCGGATGAAAAGGCCCGCAGGCGGAGCGAAGCGAACGCGCGCGAAGCGCGAGCGCAAGGGATTGCGCCCACTTGCCGCCGCGCCATGGATGGCGCGTCGGCAAGCCCGGCCGGCCCGATCGGATTTTTCGTCCATGGGTGGACGAAAAACGCAGCACCGGGATGGCCTTCTCTTTGGTGACTTTCTCTTGGCCACGCAAGAGAAAGTTACCCGCGTCCCTGGGAGGGGCGCGGAATAAGACATGGACGTCATCGCAAAACGTCAAGCGCGATTGCAGTGGGCCCAACGCGCGATGATCGCGTGCAGCGCGTCGAGCCCATCGGTGAGCGCGGCGGGACCGGGCTGCAGGATGATCGGCGATTTGATTTCGTGCAGCTCGCCGTCGCGTACCGCCGGGATTGCGCTCCAGCCCGCGCGCGCGGTAACCGTTCCGGGCTGGAATTTCTTGCCGCACCACGAAGCCATGATGACGTCGGGCGCGCGTCGCACGACTTCCGACGCATCGGCGAGGATGCGGTGTTTGGCCAGCGGTTGTTCCGCCAACTCGGGAAACACGTCCTCGCCGCCGGCGATGCGGATCAGTTCCGCGACCCAGCGGATGCCGCTGATCGGCGGCTCGTCCCATTCCTCGAAATAGACGCGCGGATGCCGCGGCAACGCGGCGCCTCGCGCGCGCACGCGCGCGACGTGCGCCTCGAGTGCACGTGCGTACGCCTCAGCCTTGTCGCCCGCGCCGACCAGCGCACCCAGGCGGCGTACGTAATCGATGATGCCGTCCACCGAGCGATGGTTGCTGATCCACACTTCGACGCCGGCCTTCACCAATTCGCGCGCGATGTCGGCCTGGATGTCGGAGAACCCGATCGCCATGTCGGGCTGCAGCGCGAGGATCTTGTCGATGTTCGCGCTGGTGAAGGCCGAAACCTTCGGCTTCTCCTTGCGCGCGCGCTGCGGACGCACGGTGAATCCGGAAATGCCGACGATGCGGTCCTGTTCGCCGAGGGCGTACAGGACCTCGGTTGGTTCTTCCGTGAGGCAAACGATCCGTCGCGGCCCACGCATCACGGGTACAGGAGGCGTTCGCGCCACGCGCCGTCGACGCATTCCCAGCGATGGCGCTCGTTCAAACGATGCTCGTGCGCATACCAGAACTCCACCATGTCCGGCACCACCAGGTAGCCGCCCCACTTCGCCGGCCGCGGCACGGGGCGTCCGCTGAATTGACGGTCGACGTCCGCCACCCGCTGGTCGAGCGTCGCGCGGTCGGGCAGCGTTTGCGACTGCAGCGATGCCCACGCGCCAAGTTGGCTTAGGCGCGCGCGGGTCGCGAAGTAGGCATCGGACTCTTCGGGCGGCAGCTTTTCCGCGCGACCTTCGATGCGCACCTGCGCCGAAGGATCGAGCCGCTTCCAGTGCAGGCACAACGCCACGCGTGGATTGGCCGCGAGCTGCCGACCCTTGTCGCCTTCGTAATCCGTGAAGAAGGTCAGGCCGCGTTCGTCCAGCGTTTTCAGGAGCACCATGCGCGAATGCACGCGGCCGTCGGGATCGGCGGTCGCGACGTTCATCGCGTTGGCTTCGGGATCGTCGCTGGCAAGCGCTGCGGCGTGCAGGTGCTGCAAGGTTTCGAGAATCGTCGGGCTCAACATCCCGCGATTTTAACCCTGTTCCACCCGATACCCATGCTGGTACACCGCCGTCAGCCGCCAGCCGTTTTCACCGGAAAGCCCGAGTTTCTTGCGCAGGCGGCTGATGTGGGTATCCACGGTGCGGGTGCTGACGTCGCTGGCGAGGTTCCACACGTTTTCGAGCAGCGCATCGCGGCTGACGATGCGGCCCTGCCTGCGGAACAGGTAACAGGCCAGTTCGTATTCGCGCTGGGTCAGTTCCACCGGCGCGCCATTGACGCTGATGACGCGGCGTTGCGCGTCGATGCGGTACGGCGGCAGTTCCAGCGTATCGTTGGCGTCGGTATCGCCGCCGCGGCGGCGCAGCACCGCCGCGACGCGCGCCAGCAGTTCGCCCTGCTTGGGCGGCTTGACCACGTAATCGTCGGCGCCTGCCGCGAGGCCTTCGATGATGTCGGATTCCTCGCCGCTCGCGGTGAGGAAAATCACCGGCAGCCGGGAATTCGGCGATTGCCGGATCCAGGCAAGCACGTCCAGCCCCTTGGAGTCGGGCAGGCTGCGGTCCAGCAGCACCAGATCGACGGCTTCGTTGCCGAGCCGCCGCCGGAAGTCATTGGCGGAGCGGAACACGGCACAGCCGTAGCCGGCCTGTTCCAACCACAATCGCAACAGCGCCGCCTGGTCGGGATCGTCCTCGACACAGCCGATCGTCCACGTCACAGCACTCATTGTTGTCTTCGCGCCCTCAACTGCATGGTCCCCTCACGCTGCTGCCGGACTTCCGATGCACCATTCATGCCGAACCGGCCGGCCGGCTGTCAATCGACTTCGAAGTTGATGCGCATGTTCACCCGCCATTCCTTGATGCCGCCGTCCTTGTCGGTGGCGACCTTGATGTCGTTGATCCAGGCGCCGCGGATATTCTTGACCGTTTTGCCCGCCTTCTCCAGCCCGTGCCGCACCGCATCCTCGATGCCCTTGGAAGAAGACGCGCTCAATTCGATGACCTTGGTCACGGACATGCTGTTCTCCTTGGCTGGCTGCGGAATCCCGATGATTCGAGTGTACGGATAGGCAACGTGACATGTTTCACGCTTTTGTCAAGGGTCGCCCGAACGCCCCATCCGCCGCTGCAGCGGCGCGTGCAGCCCCGGCGCCGAAGCCAGCACGCTGCGCGTGCCCAGGCTCAGCGGTGCGCCGGAAAGTTCGGTGAAAACTCCGCCCGCTTCCCGCACGATCACGGCCAACGCGGCGATGTCGAGGATGTTGACGTCGGATTCGATCACGACGTCCAGCGCGCCGCGCGCCAGCAGGTGGTAGTGGCAGAAATCGCCGTAACCGCGCGTGCGGTTCACGGCCAGGACCAGCCTGCCCAGCGCATTCCAGCCGCGCGCATCCTGCGCCAGTGATTTGATGTTGCCCAGCGACAACGCGGCATCGCCGATGCGGGTGACGCCGGAAGCCCGCGCGCGCTTGCCGTCCAGCCAGGCCCCGCCGCCGCGTCGAGCCCACATCGTTTCGCCGTACAGCGGCGCATGCGACACGCCCAGCACCAGTTCGCCGGCGTGCATCAGCGCGATCTGGGTGGAAAAGAAAGGCGTGCCGCGCACGAAGCTCTTGGTGCCGTCGAGCGGATCGACCAGCCACAGGAACGCACCCTCGCCTTCGCGCCCGCGTTCCTCGCCCAGGATCGCGTGATCCGGGAACGCACCCTTCAACGCCGAGCGGATGATGTCCTCGGCTTCACGATCGGCGACGGTGACGGGCGTGGCGTCGGGCTTGATTTCCACGGCCACGCCATGGCGGAAGTGATGCGCGATGCGCTCACCGGCGGTACGCGCCGCAGCCAGCGCGACTTCCAGCGCATGGTCGAGGAATGCGTCGTCGAGGTTGTCCGTCATGGCAGAAAGCTTAGCCGCGCTTGAGGCGGTCCGCGGTGCCCGCGATCATGGCGCGATGACCGAAACGCATTCCCGCAACGCGCCGCTCGCCGCGCGCGACCTCGCCCACGTCTGGCACCCGTGCACGCAGATGCGCGAACACGACGCGCAACTGCCGCTGATCCCCATGGTGCGGGGCGATGGCGCGTGGCTGATCGATGCCGACGGCAAGCGTTATTTCGACGGCATCAGCTCGTGGTGGAGCTGCCTGTTCGGCCACGCCAATCCGCGCATCGCGGCCGCCATCGCGGAACAGGCCGCGCGGCTCAACCACGTGATGCTGGCCGGCTTCACCCATGAACCCGCGCTGCAACTCGCCGAAGAACTGGTGCGGATCGTGCCACCCGGTTTGACACGCGTGTCGTATGCCAGCGACGGCGCCAGTGCGGTCGAAATCGCGCTGAAGATGAGCTTCCATTACTGGCGCAATGCGGGACAGCCACAGCGCACGCGTTTCATCGCGCTCGCGAACGCCTACCACGGCGAAACCCTGGGCGCGCTGGCGGTCAGCGACTTGCCGCTGTACCGCGAGGTGTATGGGCCTCTGCTGTTCGATCCGATCGTCGCACCTTCGCCGGATTGGCTCGATGCGGAATCCGGCGAAACGCACGACGACGTGGCGCGGCGGCGCCTCGGCGACATGCGCGCGCTGCTGGAACGCCACGCACGCGAAACCTGCGCGGTGATCGTCGAACCGCTGGTGCAATGTTCGGGCGGCATGCGCATGCACGCGCCGTCTTATCTCAGCGGTCTGCGCGCGCTGTGCGACGAATTCGACGTGCACCTGATCGCGGATGAAATCGCGGTGGGCTTCGGACGCACGGGTTCGATGTTCGCCTGCGAGCAGGCCGCGATCACGCCGGATTTCCTGTGCCTCTCAAAAGGCTTGACCGGCGGCGCATTGCCGCTCTCGGCCGTACTGACCACCGACAAGATCTATGCCGCGTTCCTGGGCGACTACGCTGCCAACAATGCGTTCCTGCATTCGCACACCTTCAGCGGCAATCCCATCGCCTGCGCGGCGGCACTGGCGTCGCTGTCGATCTTCCGCGACGAGCCGGTGCTGGAGCGCAACCGCGCGCTGGCCGCGCACCTTGCGATGCGGCTCGAACCGCTGCGCGAACATCCGCACGTCGCCAACCTGCGCCAGACGGGATGGATCGCGGCATTCGACCTGGTTCGCGACAAGGCGACGTGCAGTGCGTGGCCGGCTGCCGAGCGCCGCGGCCGGCGCTTCTACACGCACGCGCTCGAGCGCGGCGTGCTGTTGCGGCCGCTGGGCGACACCGTGTATTTCCTGCCGCCCTATTGCATCGGCACGGCGGACATCGATTGCATGGTGGAGGCGGCGATCAGCGCGGTCGATGCCGCAAGCGCGTGACGCTGTGGGCATCGCCGACGCGATGCCCGGGAGGATCAGACCTCGTCGATGCCCTTGGACATGTCCTCGTCCACTTCGGCCGCGGCCCATTCCATGGCTTCGCGGTCGCGGCGTTCGCGCTCGACGCGGTCGATCTCGTCGATGGTCGGCATGTCGATGCTGCGGTCGGCGATTTCGCGCAGCGCCAGCACGGTCGGCTTGTCGTTCTCGGGGTTGATCGTGGCCTCGACGCCGTTTTCCAGCTGGCGCGCGCGGCGGGTGGCCATCAGGACCAGTTCGAAACGGTTGTCGACCACCTTGAGGCAGTCTTCGACGGTGATGCGTGCCATGTGAGCTTCCGGTTTATTGCAAACTTCCGGATTGTACCAGCCCCGCGGGATTTGTCGATCTGGCGCTGCCCGCACCGCAAGCAGCCTGAACGCCGGCCGCAGCCGGAAGCATGGCAGATTCTTTTTTGGACCGATGCGTTTAGAATTGCGCGCTTGCAACGACCACCCCTTCGGCCGCATCCACGACGCATGTCCAGCACCCGCCGTTCCCGTATCGCGCATTGCATCACCGTCGCCGCCCTTGCCACTGCGCTGGCCGCGTGCGCGGTGGCGCCGCCGCGCACCGATGATCCGCTGCAGAACTTCAATCGCAAGATGTTCGCGTTCAACCAGTTCGCGGACAAGGTGGCGATCCGGCCGGCGGCCAAGGCCTATACCAAGGTCACCGGGCCCAAGGGCCGCGTGCTGATCAGCAATTTCTTCGCCAACCTGCGCACGCCCGTGACCATCGTCAACGAGGTGCTGCAGGGCCGCCCGGAGCCCGCGCTGCAATCGACCGGACGCTTCCTGATCAACTCGACGGTCGGCTTCCTCGGCTTCTTCGATCCGGCCAGCGACATGAGGCTCACCGCGCATCCCACCGACTTCGGGGTGACGCTGGCGCATTGGGGCCTGCCCGAGGGCCCGTATCTGGTGTTGCCGTTCGTCGGTCCGACCACGCTGCGCGACGTGTGGCGCCTGCCGGTGGACAGCTATTTCGATCCGCTCGGCTGGTACTCGCGCGAGCACGATTTCAGATGGCACGCGCAATACCTGCCTTCGATCGCTTACCTGGTGACGCTGCGTGCGAGCGCGCTGCCGATCGATCCGATGATCGATTCAGCCTACGACCCCTACGCGTTCGTGCGCGACGCTTACCGGCAGCATCGCCTGTACGAGATCTATTACGGCAATCCGCCGATGTCGGCCATCGAGGAACTGCAAGGCACCACCCCGAGCGACAACGGCGATCAGGACATCGACCAGTTGCTGCAACAGCAGCAGCAGTACGAGCAGTCGCACGGACTCAACCAGAACGCTGCGCCGGCATCGGGCAGCAGCGCACCCGCGCCGGCCGGCAGTGCCGCGATTCCCGCGTCCGCGAGCAGCGGCGCGCCGCCGCCCGCCAGTTCCAGCGACTGAAACTCAGGCGCCTGCGCGCGATTCCAGCAGGCCTTCGACGTCGCACACCGCGGCCAGGGCCCGGAGTCCCTCCGGCCAATGCACCACGCCAAGCCGCCGTCCCGTGCGGCTGGCGAACGCGGCGAGGCCCAGCACGCAGGCCAGTCCTGCGCTGTCGGCACGCACGAGTCCCGCAAGATCGAGCCGCGTCTGCGCCCCCGCCTGGAGCGCACGCGAACCTTCCGCGAATGCGCGCGCCGCGGTCGCAAACGTCAGCGCACCCGACAACGCCAGCGTGTCGCGATCGGGCGTGTCGAGCGTCACCGTATCGGCGTCGACTTTCGTCTGCGCCATCGCGTCAGTTCCCGTTGTCCTGCTTCATCTGCTCGATGGCGCCGGCGCCTTCGGTTTGCAGGCGCTTGATCAACCCGTCGATGCCTTCCTTCTGGATTTCGGCATCGACCTGGTTGCGGTAATTGGTGATGTAGGAAATGCCTTCAATGATCACGTCGTAGGCTTTCCAGTCGCCGGAGACGGTCTTGCGGAATGCGTAATCGACCGAGAGATTCTTGCCGCTGGTCAGCAGCACCTGGGTGCGCACGATGGTGCGCCGCTGATCCGGCGAACCCTGCGCCGGCAGCACTTTCACCGAGCCGCGGGTGTACGCGACCAGCCCTTCGGCATAGCGGTGCGTCAACGCGTTGTAGAACGCGCGCGCGAACGCGACGCGCTGCGCCGGCGTGGCCTCGCGTGCGTGGCGACCCAGTACCAGCAGCGACGCGTAGTCCGTATCGAAATGCGGCAGCACGATGCCGTCGATGATCTTGATGACCCCCTCGGGATGCTGGCGCAATTCGGCCTGGTGGCCCTGGATCGCCGTGCCGAGCTGGTCGGCGATCGACTGCACGATCTGTTGCGGGGTCTGCTCGGCGGCGGCGAATGCAGGCACCGCGCACGCGGCGCCGAAAAGCATTGCCACCAGCAACAACATCGAACGCTTCAACATGGAGTTCTCCTCAGGTCCGCGAGGCGGGCGGAGCAAAGTCAGGGATGGCCGGATGCAGGCGGCGCGCTGGATGCAGGCGCGGAATCGGAACTGCTCGATTTCGGGCCGCCGTTGACGAGGAATTTCCCGATCAGGTTTTCGATGCTCATCGCCGATTGGGTAAGCACCATCTCGTCGCCGTTCTTGAGGAACGTGGGCGAGCCGCCCGGCTCGATGCCAACATATTGGTCGCCCAGTAAACCGCTGGTGAATATTGCGGCCGACGAATCATCCGGAATGTCGTTGTACTGCTTGTCGATCGACAGCGTCACCAGCGCGTCCATCCGCTGCGGTTCCAGCGCGATCGACTGCACGTCGCCGATGCGCACGCCCGCGATCTTCACCGGCGCGCGCGCCTTCAACTGGCCGATGTTCTGGAAGCGCGCCTTGAGCGTATAGGTGTTGCCGCTGGCAATGCCGTTGGCGACCGACGTGGTCTGGGTCGCGAGGTACGCGAGCGCGGCGAAACCGAGCAGGATGAACAAGCCGGTGCCGATGGCGTAGGAAGGTCTTGGGTTCATGCGATCACCAAAGCTGCTCAGGTCATGAAAGCCGTCATCACGAAATCGAACGCGAGGATCACGATCGACGAGAACACCACCGTGCGGGTGGTCGAATAGGCCACGCCCTCGCTGGTGGGCGGCGCGGTGTAGCCCTGAAACACCGCGATCAGGCTGACGATGCCGCCGAACACGATGCTCTTGTACAGGCCGTCGAGGATGTCGCGATGCAGCGACACCGTGGACGTCATGTTGCCCCAGAAGGTGCCGTTGTCGAGGCCGAGCCAGGTGACGCCGACCAGGTGTCCGCCGAAGATGCCCATCGCGTTGAACACGCAGGCCAGCAGCGGCATCGCGATCACGCCCGCGAGGAAACGCGGCGAGGCCACGTAGGCCAGCGGATCGACCGCCATCATGCCCATCGCATCGATCTGGTCGGTCGCGCGCATCAAGCCGATCTCCGCCGTCACCGCGGTGCCCGCGCGCCCCGCCACCAGCAGCGCCGTCACCACCGGACCGAGCTCGCGGAACAGGCTCAACGCCACCACGGTGCCCAGCGCCGCGGTGCCGCCGAAGATCGACAGCGTGTAGTAGAGCTGCAGCGCCAGCACCATGCCCACGAACAGGCCGCAGGTCATCACGATCACCAGGCTCATCGCGCCCACGAACCAGACCTGCCGGCAGGTTTCGCGCCAATGGCGCAGGCTTTTCGGCAGCGCGCGCAGCACCGCGACGAAGAACAACCCGCAATCGCCGACCGAAGCGATGCCTTGCAGCAGCCAGTTGCGGCGCAGGTTCGCGTTCATCGCGTGCGCTCCGCAAAGCCGAGTTCCGTCGCGTAATCCGGCGCCGGATACTGGAACGGCACCGGACCGTCGGCTTCGCCGCCGAAGAACTGCCGCGTCCACGGTGAATCCTGGTGCGCGAGTTCGTCCGGTGCGCCCTGCGCCACCAGCTTGCCGTTGGCGATCAGGTACACGCGATCGGCCACCTGCCGGATCGCGGCGAGTTCGTGCGCGACCAGGATCGAGGTGATCCCGAGCGTCTTGTTGAGCGTCCTGATCAGGCGCAGCACCTGGTTCAGCGCGATCGGATCGAGGCCCACGAACGGTTCGTCGTACAGGATCAGCATCGGATCGAACACGATCGCGCGCGCCAGCGCCACGCGCCGCGCCATGCCACCGGAAAGCTCGCTGGGCATCAACTGCGCCGCGCCGCGCAGGCCGACTGCCTGCAGCTTGGTCAGCACGATGTTGCGGAGCAATTCTTCCGGCAGCTTCGCGTGCTGGCGCAGCGGAAACGCGACGTTCTCGAACACGCTGAAGTCGGTCAGCAGCGCCGAATTCTGGAACAGGAAACCGATGCGTTCGCGCAAGTCGAACAACGCGCGCCGCGAAAGTTTCGGGACGTCTTCGCCATCCACGATCACGCTGCCTGCATCGGGGCGCAACTGCCCCGTGATGTGGCGCAGCAACGTGGTCTTGCCGGTGCCCGACGGACCCATGATCGCGGTGATGCTGCCGCGCGGCACGTCGAAGTCGAGCCCGTCGAAGATCGTCTTCGCGCCGATGCGTGTGCGCAGGCCGCGCACCTGCACCAGTGCGTCCGGCGATGTCTTCTGATTGGCGGGGACGGCATTCATCGCGAAGCGGCAAGCCCGAATCCACAAACGCGCTAGAGTAGCGGAACCGCCATGCGCGCGGCCATCAAGCCAGCAACTGCGCGATCAACGCCGTGTGGCGATCCGCCGGCAACGGACGGCCTGCGCGCGCGTCGTCAACGATGGCCTGCAACGCCGTGAGCGCGTCCTCGAAAGCATCGTTGACCACGATGCAATCGAATTCATCCGCGTGGGCGATTTCCTCGCGTGACGCCGCCAGCCGTTTTTCGATCGTCGCCTCGCTATCGGTGGCGCGCGCGCGCAGGCGGCGTTCCAGTTCCGCGCGCGAAGGCGGCAGGATGAAGATCGACACGCATTCGGGCATCGCGCGCCGCACCTGTTCGGCGCCCTGCCAGTCGATCTCCAGCAACACGTCGCGGCCGGTCTTCAGGCTCGGTTCCACGGCGCCACGCGAGGTGCCGTAGTAATTGCCGAACACGTCGGCGTGTTCCAGGAATTCGCCGTGCGCGACCATCGCCTCGAATTTTGCGCGATCGACGAAATGGTATTGCACACCATCCACATCGCCCGGCCGCGGCGCGCGCGTGGTGTGCGAAATCGACAGCGCGATGCCGGGTTCGCGCGCCAGCAATGCGTTCACCAGCGTGGATTTCCCGGCACCCGACGGCGCCGCGACGATGAACAGTCGTCCAGAACCAGGTTTTCCCGGAGCAGGCGCGCCGCTCATTCGAGGTTCTGCACCTGTTCGCGCATCTGCTCGATCAGCACCTTCAGGTCCACGGCCGCGCGGGTGGCGCGCGGGTCGATGGATTTCGACGCCAGCGTGTTGGCCTCGCGGTTGAATTCCTGCATCAGGAAATCCAGCCGCCGCCCGACCGGTTCGTCCAGCGCAAGGATGCGGCGCGCCTCGCTGACGTGCGCGTCGAGCCGGTCGAGTTCTTCGTCCACGTCGATGCGCGAAAGCTGCAGCACCAGTTCCTGTTCGAGCCGGCCCGGATCGGCCGCCTTCGCCAACTCGGCCAGCTTCGCATCCAGCTTTGCGCGCAACGCTGCGCGAATGTCGGGCAGCATCGCGCGCACTTCGCCGACGATGCGTTCGATGCCGTCCAGCCGTTCGCGCAACGCCTGCGCCAGTTTCACGCCTTCGCGTTCGCGGCCCGCGATGAATTCGTCCAGCGTGCGCTCCAGCAATGCCTCCGCGCTTTGGGACAAACCTTCCTGATCGAGTTCAGGCTTCACCAGCAGGCCGGGCCAGTCGAGCAGCGCCGCAAAGTCGGTGGCGAGTTGCGGGAAGTTGTCCTTGAGCGCGCCCGCGACCGTCGCGAGCTGCGTGGCCGTGCGCTCGTCCAGCAGCAAATCCGACGCGGCCGCCGGCGCCCGATAGCGGAACGTGGCATCGACCTTGCCGCGCGACAAGCGGGCTGCGATGCGCTCGCGCAATCTGGGTTCCAGCGTGCGCAACTCGTCCGGCAGACGCACGCCGGTTTCGAGGAAGCGCGAATTCACCGCGCGCACTTCGCACGCCAGCCAGCCCTGTGGCGTCGAAGCTTCCGTGTTCGCGTAAGCGGTCATGCTGCGGATCATGCTGGCGTTCCGGAATCATCGTGAAGGCGCGATGGTAAACTGTCGCGTTGCCAGCGGATACCTTTGCCGATGTCCATCATGCGTCCTTCCGGCCGCGCGCCCGATGCCCTGCGCGCCGTGACGATCGAGCGCGGCTACACCAAACACGCCGAGGGTTCCGTGCTGATCGGCATGGGCGACACGCGCGTGCTGTGCACCGCCAGCGTCGAGGAGCGCATTCCGCAGTGGCTGCGCGGCAAGGGCGAGGGCTGGATCACCGCCGAATACGGCATGCTGCCGCGCGCGACCAGCGAACGCTCGCAACGCGAAGCGGCGCGCGGCGGACAGGGCGGTCGCACCATGGAAATCCAGCGCCTGATCGGACGCAGCTTGCGCGCCTGCGTCGATCGCGTGGCGCTGGGCGAGCGCGTGATCACGCTCGATTGCGACGTGCTGCAGGCCGACGGCGGCACCCGCTGCGCGTCGATCACGGGTGCTTACGTGGCGCTGGTTGACGCGGTGAACGCGCTGATGCAGCGCGGCCTGTTGAAGCGCAACCCGATCCACGGCGCGGTTGCGGCGGTGTCGGTGGGCATCTATCAGGGCGTGCCGGTGCTCGACCTCGATTACGCCGAAGACGCCCACTGCGACACCGACATGAACGTGGTGATGAACGACGGCGGCGGTTTCATCGAACTGCAGGGCACCGCCGAAGGCCATGCGTTCCGGCGCGATGAACTCGATGCGCTGCTGGCGCTGGCGCAGCAAGGCGTCGGCGAATTGATCGAAGCGCAGCGGACTGCACTTGCGAAAGCCGATTGACAAATGTTGACGTCATTCCGGGGCTGCGCGCGCAACGCGCGCGCAGAACCCGGAATCCATTTTGGATTTTTGGTTCGAACCGAAAGCAAAAATGGATTCCGGCTTTCGCCGGAATGACGACCATGTGAGATGGTGGAATGCACAAGATCGTCCTGGCCAGCAGCAACACCGGCAAACTCATCGAACTGCGCGAGCTGTTGACGGGCAGTGGCATCGAACTGGTCGCGCAATCCGAACTCGGCATCGGCGACGCCGAAGAAACGGGACTCACGTTTGTCGAGAACGCGATCCTGAAGGCGCGCCACGCCGCGCGCGCTTCCGGCCTGCCCGCGCTGGCGGACGATTCCGGCCTCTGCGTCGACGCGCTTGACGGCGCGCCGGGCCTGTATTCCGCACGCTATGCCGGCGTGCACGGCGACAACGCCGGCAACAACACGAAATTATTGCGCGAACTCGAGGGCGTGCTGGAGGCGCAGCGCACGGCGCGTTTCGTGTGCGTGCTTGCGTTGTTGCGAACCGCCGACGATCCCGACCCGATCATCGCGACCGGTCGCTGGCCCGGCCGCGTGCTGCACGCGCCGCGCGGCGAACACGGTTTCGGCTACGACCCGGTGTTCCTGCCCGACGACGGCGGCGGCCTGGGTGCGGCCGAACTCGATCCTGCATTGAAGAACCGCATCAGCCATCGTGGGCAGGCGTTGGCGATGTTGCGGGCGTTGATCAGCGACACTGGATTCCCGCTTGCGCGGGACTGCGGAGGAAGGGATGCCGGAGCGAACGCCGAAAGGCGGCCCGCAGGGCGGATCGCAGGATGCGATCCGTAATGACGAACTTGGCTTTCACTTCGCCGCCGCTCTCGCTCTACATCCACATCCCGTGGTGCGTGAAGAAGTGCCCTTACTGCGACTTCAATTCGCACGGGCTGCGCGCGGCGATGCCGGAGCGCGAGTACGTCGCGGCGCTGCTGGCCGATCTGGACGGCGACATCGCGGATTTTGGAGCAGCAATCCACGGCCGCGACATCACCAGCGTGTTTTTTGGCGGCGGCACGCCCAGCCTGTTCGCGTCGGATTCGATCGCGGCGATCCTGGACGGCGCGGCCGCGCGCGTTCCGTTCGCGCGCGACTGCGAGGTCACGCTGGAAACCAATCCCGGTACGGTGGAGCACGGCCGTTTCGACGGCTACCGATCAGCGGGCGTCAACCGCATCAGCTTCGGCGTGCAGAGCTTCGATGACGAAAAACTGCACGCGCTGGGTCGCATCCATTCATCCGGCGAAGCGGAGTCCGCGGTGAAGTGGGCGCAGGACGCCGGTTACGCCAACGTCAATGTGGATCTGATGTACGCGCTGCCCAACCAGGACCTCGATGGCGCGCTCGCCGATGTCGAGTGTGCGGTCGCGCTGCAACCCGCCCATCTTTCGCACTATCAGTTGACGCTGGAACCCGGCACGCCATTCGCCAGAACACCGCCAGCGTTGCCCGACCACGACGCCGCGTGGGACATACAGGAAGCGTGTCAGGCGCGGCTGGCGGAAACCGGCTACGCGCAATACGAGGTGTCGGCGTACGCGCAACCGGGCAGACGCTGCCGCCACAATCTCAATTACTGGACGTTCGGCGATTACCTCGGGATCGGCGCCGGCGCGCACGGGAAAATTTCGGGCGCGCACGGAATCCAGCGCCGCTGGAAAATCCGTTCGCCCGTCGCCTACCTGCAGCACGCACGCACGCCGCAACGCATCGGCGGCGACGAAACGATCGGTGCCGGGCAACGGCCGTTCGAGTTCATGTTGAACGCCTTGCGCTTGAACGACGGCGTGTCCATGGCGGACTTCACGACGCGCACCGGCGTGCCCGAAGCCGCGATCGCGGCGCCGCTGCACGAAGCACGCACGCGCGGCTGGTTGATCGGTGATCCCGATCGGCTCCAACCCACGCCGCTCGGCCAGCGTTTCCTCAACGACCTCATCGAAATGTTCCTGCCCGACGCAGCGGAGCGCCCACATGCCTGAATCCATCAGCGCCACCTGCCCTTATTGCGGCGAAACCATCGAACTCGTGGTGGACGAATCGGCCGGTTCGTCCAGCTACATCGAGGATTGCCAGGTCTGCTGCCGGCCCATGCAGGTCGACGCGGAGGTGGACGGCGACGGCCAGGTTTCGGTGCGCATCCGGACCGGCGACGAGTGAGCTTCGAAAAGTTCGTGGCGCTTTTCCCCCGGCTTCCATAGAATCGCCCTGTTGGGCGGGGTTGGCGCTGGCAGGGAGCTTGCATCGCGCCTGATTGGGGAATCGATGGACAAGCAGCCGCACATGCCGACACTTGCCGACCGCAGCGACCTCGCGCCGCGCGCGCGGCACCTGCTCGCGCAACAGATCGCCGAGTGCGGCAGCCTGCTGGAACCGCTGCTGCGTGCGGCGCTGGACGACCTGGAACACGAACTGTTCCGGATCGGCGAGCAATCCAGCGGCGGCCAGGTCCAGCACGAAGCCATGGAGGCGCTGAAGGACGTCAAGCGCCTGCGTCCGCGTTTCCAGGGCCGCTTCATGGCCCTGCTGGAACAGCGCTTCGCCGGCATCGATCGCTCCGCCGCCGCGCCCGAAAACGAGCCGCGCAGCAGCGACGACCTGACGCTGGTCGATCCGCACGAGTTCGACGAAACCATGGCGCTGGACGACCTGTCCACGCGCACCGAACTGCACGCCGGCAACGCGATCTACGACCTTTGCCACCGTTATGCCGTGCTGGTGGCCGCGCCGCCGCTGGACAGCGAGGTGCTGCCGCCCGGCCCGCATACGCTTGCCGCGGTGCTGGGCGAAGCCGCGACCGATTTCGGCCTGCAGCGCGAACACCGCTTGCTGTTTTACCGCCTGTGCGATCGCCGGCTGTTCGCAGCGGCCGAGATGTTCTATGCGCGCTTGAACGACCACCTGAAGTCATCCGGCATCCTGCCCGACCTGCGCAGCTACCTGCCGCGCCGCGCACATTCGGGCGCACGTCCCGCCGCGCCGGAAACGCCGTCCGCGCCGGGCGCCGCGAACGAGGCCGCGCCGATCGCGCCGGCCATCAACTTCACCGCACCGGCCGGACCGGCCATGGGCGAGTTGCACGCGCTGCTCGATGCACGCCGGCACGCGCTGAATCCGGAAGCCGAAGCGGCCGCCGCGCAATCCGCGCAGTTCGCCTCGATGCCGGAACTGCAGGAAGCGCTGGCGGCCTTGCAGGCGCTGCCTTCGCGCAATGGCGCGCCGCAGCCGGGCGCACGCCTGAGCGGCGATCTGATGGCGCAGTTGCGCCGCGTCTCGCACGGCAACGCCGTGCAGTTGCAGCCCGAGCATCGCGACGCGCTGGATCTGGTCGGCCTGCTCTACGACCAGTTGCTCACCGAAACCCGCAGTGAGGGCATCGCGCAGCAGTTGTTGGCGAACCTGCAGGTGCCGCTGCTGCGCATCGCACTGTCGGACAGCAATTTCTTCACCGTGCGCAACCATCCGGCACGGCGCCTGCTGAACCTGGTGCTGGAAACCGCCAACCTCTGGCTCGACCGCAGCGACGACAAATTCGACAACGCGCTGAACCAGCGCCTGCAACGCAGCGTCAAGCGCGTCGTCGAAGACAACAGCGGCGACATGGGCGTGGTCGAGAAGGAAGCCGATGACCTCGACACACACCTGAAACTGATTTCCCGGCGCGCGGAAATCGCCGAGCGCCGCCAGGTCGAGGCTGCGCAGGGCCGCGATCGCCTGCACGACGCGCGCGCCGCGGCCGCCAAGGCGATCGAATCACGCGTGTCGAAACACAAGACCACGCCGCTGGTGCGCGCGCTGCTGGAAAACGCGTGGACCGACGCGCTCACGCTCACGCTGCTGCGCGAAGGCGAACACAGCGAAGCGTATCGCCGCCGGCTGGCCGCGGCCGACCAGTTGCTGGGCGCGCCAACCGAACGCGACAACGCCCGGCTTGCCGCGGATTTCAGCCACGGCTTGACGCAGGTTGGCTTGCAGGCCACCGAAGCCGACCAGATCACACGCTACGCACTGGATCTGCCGCAGGAACCGCCGACGGCCGGCAGCGCGCCGATTCCGACCCAGACCGAACTGCTGATCCGGCTGAAGTCGCGTCACAAACCCGGCGAGAAGGAAGCCGGTCCGGCGCAACCCGCCGCGCGCAAGTTGCCGCTGACATCCAGCGAGCGGCGCGCACTGGACACCTTGAAGACCCTGCCATTCGGAAGCTGGCTGGAGTTCACCCTCAACCAGCAGGGCCAGAAGGTCGCGCGCAAGCTGGCGTGGTACAACCCGCCCAGCGGACGCTGCCTGGTGGTCAATGCGCGCGGCACGGCATCCCCCGAGCGCACGCTTGAGCAGATCGCGCGGATGATGGCGCGTGGCCAGGTACGTGTCCTTCCGAACCAGGATGGCGGTATGATCGACCGCGCCTAGAATGCACTGATGGCGGGATTGAAGAAATTCGGCAAGACCAACAACACCACGGACTCCGCGACATGAACGACGAACGTCGCAGCGCCCCGCGAAAACCCACCGCGGTCCCGATCGAGGTGAGCGACAGCATCAGCGGCGAGAACATCGGCCGCGTAGGCAACCTCTCCCGCACGGGTTTGATGTTGATCTGCCATCGGCCGCTGCGCGACGACGCGCTTTACCAGTTGCGCTTCCGGCTGCCCAGTACGCGCGGCGTGAACGAGGAAATCGAGGCCGGCGTGCACACCATGTGGACCGACCAGGCCGCAACCAACGGCTATCAGTGGTCGGGGCTCCGGATCATCTCGATCAGCGGCGCCGCCGCGGCTTGCCTCGATCGCTGGCTGGAAGCCACTGCGGCGTAGCGGGTACTTTGCGTTGCGGCGCACTTCGCCGCATCATGGTGGTTCCGGATCCACGCAGCACCGCCATGACCGCATCACCGCAGGACAATCTTTCCGCGCTGTATCCCGCGCACCTCGCCGAAATCGAAAAGCGCAGCGCCGACGCGCTGGCCGCGTGCGGCCGCGACACGCTGGTGATCGCCGCTGGCGTGCCGCACGGCTGGTTCCTCGACGACCAGGATTATCCGTTCAGGGCCAACCCGCATTTCCTGCACTGGCTGCCGCTGACCGACGCACCCGGCAGCTGGATCGTGTACACGCCGGGCGCGAAGCCGAAACTCGTGTTCCTGCAGCCGCACGATTACTGGCACGTCGTCCCCGCAGCGCCCGCGGGTTACTGGACCGGGCATTTCGACATCGTGGTCATCCGCACGGCGGACGAAGCGCGCGGGCATTTGCCGAAAGAGGCTTCGCGCTGCGCGATCATCGGCGAAGCGAACGCCGCGATCGGCGATATCGTTCCTGACAATCCCGCGCCGCTGCTGAACCTGCTGCACTACCGCCGCGCGTTCAAGACGCCTTACGAAATCACCATGATGCGCGTCGCCAGCAGAATCGGCGTGCATGGCCATCGCGCCGCCGAGCGCGCCTTCCGCGAAGGCCTGTCGGAATTCGACATCCATTGCGAATACCTGAAAGCCACGCGCCTCACCGAAGCGCAGTTGCCCTACGGCAACATCATCGCGCTGGACGCGCACGGCGCCGTGCTGCACTACATGCACTTCGACCGCAACCCGCCCACGCACGCACACTCGTTCCTGATCGACGCCGGCGGCAGCTTCCACGGGTACGCGTCGGACATCACGCGTACCTGCGCGTCACCCGACGCGGGCGAATTCCAGGCACTGATCGACGCCGTTGAAAAAGCGCAACAGGGTTTCTGCGCGAAGGTGCGCGCGGGACAGAGCTATCCCGAACTGCACGTCCACGCGCACCACGTGCTGATGCAGGCGATGCACGAACAAGGCTTCATCACCTGCAGCGCGGAAGCGGCAGTCGCGAACGGCATTTCATCGGCGTTCTTCCCGCACGGACTCGGTCACTTGATCGGACTGCAGGTGCACGACGTCGCCGGCTTCGCGCGCGACGAATCCGGCGCGACGAATCCGAAACCCGAAGGCCATCCGTACCTGCGCCTCACGCGCACCCTGCAACCCGGCATGGTCACCACGATCGAGCCGGGCCTGTACTTCATCGACATGCTGCTCGCGGAATTGAAATCCAAACCCGCGGCGAAGGACGTGGTGTGGAGCAAGGTGGATGCCTTCCGCAAATACGGCGGCATCCGCATCGAGGACGACGTGGTCTGCACCGAGGGCGAGCCGGTGAATCTGACGCGTGAAGCCTTCGCGACGGCGTGAGTACCGCAGCCCTGCCGCTGCTCTCAGGCAAACACCGGGATACCCGTCACGCTGTCGAAGTCGCGATCGTGGGTGACGAGCGCATCGGCATTGATCGCCAAAGCACTGGCAAGCTGGATGGCATCCGGCAGCTTCAGGCTATAGCGGCCGCGCAGGCGGGCCGCGCTTTCGGCAATGTCGCTGGTGAAATCCACCACCATCCACGCCCCCAATGCCGCGCGATAGCGTCGGGCGAGGGCTTCCTCACCGACCTTCATGGGTCCGGTCAACACTTCCGCAAGGGTGACCGTGGTGACCGCCAGCGCGATCTCGCCGTCTTCGTGGCGACGGAAAAGAGGCTCGAACCGCGCGGCAAAGCGGCGGTGGCCTTCAAGGGTGTAGATGATCGGCGCGGTATCCACCAGTACCAGTGCGCCTTCGCGGAATGAATCGGCGTTCAGCGGTTCCATTCGTCGCGCATCCTGGCGATGGTGCGGGCGCTGCCCTGCCCCCACATGCCGCGTCCCGTTCCGGCAAGTGCCAGCAACGAAACCGGAACTCGCTGCTTCACCACCGATGCCGGGACCACCGCTGCCACGCTGCGGCCGTGCCGGGTGATGAGGGTGGTGCGCCCGGACTCGGCGGCGCTCAGGATGGCCGGCAGTTGCTGACGCGCTTCCTCGGCGCCTTTGGAAGCGGGTCGTGCTGTGGTCTTCATGGCTGAACTGTACAGTCTGTACGGCTTGTTGTCAAAACACACTTCCATCCCGAATGCCCGCCCTTCCCTCGGCGGCCCGAGGCGACCGGGCCTGGGCCGCATTTGCATGACCATCGCCACGCGGACAGGCGCTGCCTGATCTGCGATCATCGGGCATTGTTTTGCCGGGGAAGGCCGGTTCGATGAGTCACGAAAACGCAATGCGCCGCAACGTCGGCGCGTGGGCGCTGATGTTCACGGGCTTGGGCTCGATCATCGGCTCGGGCTGGCTGTTCGGCGCGTGGCGGGCGGCGCAACTGGCCGGGCCGGGCGCGATCTGGGCCTGGATCATCGGTGCGGTGGTGATCCTGTTCATCGCGATCACCTACGCCGAACTCGGCGCGATGTTTCCGGAATCCGGCGGCATGGTGCGCTACGGCCAGTATTCGCACGGCACGCTGGTGGGCTTCATCGCGGCGTGGGCCAACTGGATCGCGATCGCGTCGGTGATTCCGGTGGAAGCGGAGGCGTCGGTGCAATACATGGCGTCATGGCCGTGGCAATGGGCACAGGATCTCTATCACCACGCCGCGGGCGGCGCAGGCACCCTGAGCACGACCGGACTCGCGATCGCCGCGGTGCTGGTGATCGGGTATTTCCTCCTGAACTACTGGAGCGTGAACCTTTTCGCGAAGACCAACGCGTGGATCACGATGTACAAATTGATCGTGCCGGCGTTGACCGCGATCGCGCTGATGGCGACGTCGTTTCATCCCGAGAATTTCCATATCGGCGCGCACGGCGGTCCGCACGCCTACAGCATCTCGGCCATCCTGACTGCGGTCGCGATCAGCGGCATCGTGTTCAGCTTCAACGGTTTCCAGAGTCCGGTAAACCTCGCCGGCGAAGCCAAGAATCCCGGCCGCAACGTGCCGTTCGGGATCATCGGTTCGATCGTGCTGGCGACCGTCGTGTACCTGCTGCTGCAGGTGGCGTTCCTCGGCGCGATGGATCCCGTCGCGCTCGCCAAGGGCGGCTGGTACGCGCTGGATTTCTCGTCGCCGTTCGCGCAACTGGCGCTGGCATTGAACCTCAATTGGCTGGCGTTGTTGCTGTACTCCGACGCGTTCATCAGTCCGTCCGGCACCGGCGCCACGTATACCGCGACCACCGCGCGGATGATCTATGGGATGGAACGCAACGGCACGCTGCCAAAAGTGTTCGGCCGCGTGCATCCGCGCTTCGGCATTCCGCGTCCGGCGATGTGGCTGAACCTGGTGGTTGCGTTCGTCTTCATGTTCTTCTTCCGCGGCTGGGCAACGCTCGCCGAGGTGATTTCGGTGGCAACGATCATTTCGTACCTGACCGGACCGGTGAGCGTCAGCGTGTTGCGGCGCACCGCGCCGGAACTGCATCGGCCGCTGCGCATCCCATTGCTGCCGGTCATCGCCGGCCTCGCCTTCGTGTTCGCGACCGAACTCCTGTACTGGGCGCGCTGGCCGCGCACCGGCGAGATCATCCTGCTGATGGTCGTCGCGCTGCCGATCTGGCTGTGGTACGCGGTGCAACGCGGCGGCGCCGATTTGATGAAACAGGTGCGCGGCGCACTGTGGCTGATCTTCTACCTGCCATCGATCGCCGCGTTGTCATGGGCCGGCAGCGCGCGTTTCGGCGGACACGGCTACCTAGCCTACGGGTGGGATCTGCTGATCGTCGCCGTGGTCGCGGTCGGCTTCTTCGCGTGGGGTCTCGCCTGTGGCTGGCGTACACCGGACGTCGAGCAAGCCGCGGCGCACCACGGCAGGATCGAGGAATAGTCGATCTCCAGAATCCTTTCGCGCTGAGCTAGCTTGCGCAAGCAAACGCAGTCGAAGCGCATCGTGATCAGCGCAACGCGAGCATGTCGCCCAGCAACGCCTGCGCGGTGACTTCCGGCCCTGCGCCCGCGCCCTGGATCACCAGCGGACGCTGCTGGTAACGCGACGTGGTGAAGGCGAACAGGTTGTCGGCGCCCTGCAGGTGCGCGGCCGGATGATCATGCGGCACCTCGGCCAGGCCGACCTGCGCGCGACCGTCGGCATCGAAACGCGCGAGGTAGCGCAGCACGCAGCCGTGCGAAACGGCAGCGGCGTGGCGCGCGGCGACCGGCGCATCGAGTTCATCGAGGCGATCCAGGAATTCGGTTTGTGAAACATCGCGCAATATTTCCGGCACCAGTGTCTGGACTTCGATGTCGCTGCGTTGCAACGGAAAGCCTGCCGCGCGCGCGAGGATCAGCAGCTTGCGCGCGACATCCTCACCGGAAAGATCGGCGCGCGGGTCGGGTTCGGTGTAGCCGAGCGCGCAGGCTTCGCGCAGCAGCGTCGAGAACGGCTGGCGTCCGTCGTAATGGTTGAACAGGTACGAGAACGATCCCGAGAACACGCCCTCGATGCGCGCGACGCGATCGCCGCACGCGTGCAGGCGACGCAAGGTGGCGAGCGCCGGCAGGCCTGCACCGACCGTGGCGCTGTCACCATAATGGACATCCTGCACACACGCGGCCTCGAGCGTGCGCCAGCCGTCGAGCGCGCCGCCGGCCAGAGCCTTGTTGGCGGTGACGACATGGCAGCCGCGCGCCAGCCATTCCGGGTGACGAGCCGCCAACTCCGTTGACGCGGTCGCATCCACGATCACCTTGCGCGACGTGTCGTGCGAATCCAGCGCGCACAGCAACGCTGCATCGTCGCGCGCATCGCCCGCGATGTTCAGGCGCTCGCGCAGGCGGCGCTCCGCCAGTGCGGCAGGCTGCGTTTGTTGATGGCGTGAATTGGCTGCACCCACCAACCGCAGATCTTCTCCCGCCTTCGTGCGAAGCAGTTGCAGGAACGCACCACCGACCTTGCCGGTGCCGAACAACACCACCGCGACGTCGCGGCGCGCTGCCGTGCGCGGAACCAACGTTTCCGCCAGCACCGCGTTCATGCCGGCACCGCCACGCGCTTCCGCGTCACGGCGTCGGCGCGTGCCAATGCTGCGCGCAGGTGACGCGACAAGTCGGCGATGTCCTCGATGCCGACCGAAAGGCGCAGCAGCGTGTCGGAAATGCCGGCCGCGCGGCGCGCTTCCGGCGCCATCGCCGCATGCGTCATCGTCGCAGGATGCGCGACCAGGCTTTCCACACCGCCCAGCGATTCGGCCAGCGTGATGCATTGCAAACCGTCGAGGAACGCACGCACCGCATCCTCGCCGCCATCCAGCTCGAAACTCAGCATCGCGCCGAAGCCGGATTGCTGGCGCTGTGCCAGCGCGTGCTGCGGATGCGATGCCAGGCCCGGATAGAACACGCGCGTCACTGCGGGCTGCTGGTCCAGCAGATCGGCCAGTGCACCCGCATTTTCCTGATGCACGCGCAGACGCGCAGACAATGTGCGCAGGCCGCGCAACGTCAGCCAGCTATCGAATGGCGCGCCGGTGAGGCCCAAACAGTTGCCCCACCATTTCAGTTTCTCGGCGACTTCGGGCTCGCGCGCGATCACCGCGCCGCCAACGACATCGCTGTGGCCGTTGATGTACTTGGTGGTCGAGTGCACCACCACGTCGGCGCCCAGCGTCAACGGCTGCTGCAAGGCCGGCGAAAGGAAGGTGTTGTCGACCACACATAACGCACCTGCTGCGTGCGCGGCCTGCGCGACGTGGCGGATGTCGGTGATGCGCAACAGCGGATTCGACGGCGTTTCCACCCACACCAGCGAGGGTTTCTCCGCAAGACCGAATGCGAGCGTGGTGGGATCGGTGAGGTCGGCGAAGCGCACGCTGAAGCGGCCCTTCTTCGCCCACGCATCCAGCAGGCGCCAGGTGCCGCCGTAGCAATCGTGCGCGGCCAGCACCTTGCCGCCCGGCGGCACCAGTTCCAGCGCCAGCGCGACCGCCGCCATGCCGCTGGCCGTCACCACCGTGCCGGCGCCGCGTTCGAGTTCGGCCAGCGCGTCGGCCAGCAGGTCGCGGGTCGGATTGCCGCTGCGCGAATAGTCGTATTCGCGCTTCTCGTTGAAACCAGCGAACGAGAAATTCGTCGAGAGATGCAGCGGCGGCACCACCGCGCCGTGTTGGGCGTCCGTCTCGATGCCGGCGCGGACCGCGCGCGTACAGGATGCAAGGTTCGTCATGTCATGCTCCATGTGTCCAGGGCCTCGCGCAGCAACGGCGCAAGGCGTTCGTGTTCCTTGAGGAAGCCGTCGTGGCCGTACGGTGTTTCGATCACCTCGAGGCTGGCCGGTGCGCCGAGGCGCTGCTGCAACGCGCACAGGTCCGCGAGCGGCACCAGTTTGTCGCTCGCAAAACCGATCAACGTCGCCGGCACGCGTACCGATTTCGGATCAATGTCGTGCAGGTCGATCGATTCGGACAGTGCGAGGTAACGATGCGCGCCGAAGCGCGCGACGAACTTGCGTCCCTGATATTCCAGCCAGCCTTCGACGGGAAGCTGGAAACGCCCGTCGCGGTATTCCGCGCCGCCCGCAAAGCGGCGCCCGATTTCCTCGCCGCTGCGGTACGTGGTCAACGCGAGCTGGCGCGCCAGCGACAAGGCTTCGTCCACACAGCCGTTGTCGAGTCCGAGCTTGACGATGCCGCGCTGCACCGCCCGCTGCGCCGTCGCGTACGGGTGCGGTCGATGCGCACCGGCCAATGCCACCAGCTTGCCGACGCGATCGCCGTGACGCGCGGCGAACGCGAGTCCGACCATCGCGCCATACGAAGCGCCCACGAATGCGCCCGCGCGCGCAATGCCCAGCGTGTCCATCAGCGCCGCCAGCGCGTCGGCCTGGTCTTCGCTGGACACCGACGGCGATTGCAGATCATCGGCATCCAGCCAATCGATCGCGAGCACACGCACGCAGTCGAGGTCGATCGCGCAGCCGCGCCCGACCAGTGTCTTCCACCAGCCGGGTGCCGCGTGTTCGGCCGTGGCACAGACGTCGCGATCGGCCGAGATGCCGCCTTGGACGATGACTGTGGACGCGCCGGGCGCGCCCGCCCAGAGATAACGCACCTGGGCCGTCACCGGATGCCCGGCATAGCGTGGCGTGATCCGGACTTCGCGCGTGCCGCGCTGGCAGGCAAACGGCACGTCCGTGCGGGCAAGGCGCGCGGCCGGTTGCGCGAATGATTCGAGGGTTGCGGGTGCGACGGCAAGACTCATCACGGTTCTCCTTGCTGAACCCGGACATCGAGTCATGCGGAGAACCGGAAACAGCCGTGCAATCCCGCGCATGGCGGGACTTCGCGACTCATCTCTCGGGCGGCGCATTGCGCCTCCGCAGGAGTTGGCACCGTGCGGAACCTTGCGGTTCCGCGGGTTGCCCCGGCTTCCAAGGGCCTGTCCCTCAGCCGGTCTCGATGAGCAATGGAGCAGACTCTAGCGATGCCGTGCAGGCATGTCAACGATTATTTGGACGTCTATACGCCTATATGCGCAATCGTAATGTGTAGCGCAATGAGTGGCCCCGTTGCTCGTGCGCTTGACAGGGAATTTAGGTGCATATACATATAATGGCATGAAGTCCGAGCTTGCCCTGCCCGAAACGATGGATTGCCTGTGCCTCGCCGCGCGCCGCGCTGCACGCGCGATCACGCGCGAATTCGACCGTGCGCTGCGCACGCACGGGCTGCGCGCCACCCAGTTCTCGCTGCTCTCTGCACTGCACCTGGCCGGACCGAAATCGATCGGCGACCTGGCCGAGCTGCTTTCCGCCGACCGCACCACGCTGACGCGCAATCTCGCCGTGGCCGAACACAACGCATGGCTGACGCTGCGGCCGGACCGCGACGATGCGCGCTCACGCATCGCCGCCATCACGGCCAAGGGTTTGCGCGCGCTGGAGGCCGCGCTGCCCGCCTGGTGCAGGACGCAACAAAGGCTGCTCGACGAAATGGGCGACGAAACCGCGGCGAGCCTGCGCAGGCTTGCCGGCGGCCCCTGCGCGGCAGCGCCGCCGTCGCGCACCAGGCGCAAGCCGATGTCGAAATCGCAGCCCGCCATCCGTCACTGAGATGGACATCCCACGAATACCCAGAGGAGAACCCGCGATGAAGCTCTACTGGTTCGACACCGTCAACCCGCGCAAGGCCTGCGCGGTCGCGAAGTACCTGCAATCCCCGCTCGAGTTCGTGCACGTCGATCTCGGGCGCGGCGAGCACAGGACGCCCGAGTACCTGACCCTCAACCCGAACGGCAAGGTGCCGACGCTGGTCGACGGCACGCGCACGTTATGGGAGGCCAACGCGATCATGTGCCACCTGGCGGCGCGCGCGGATTCCGACCTGTGGCCGCAGGACGATCGCCAGGTCGAGGTGATCCGCTGGTTGAGCTGGGATCTCGCGCACTTCTATCGCAACGGCTCCAGCCTGTATTTCGAATACGTCATCAAGCCGCGCTTCGGCCTCGGCGACGTCGATCCCGACGAAGTGAAACGTGCCAGCAAGGAATGGCGGCGTTTTGCAGCGGTCCTGGATGGCCACCTGCACGACCGCCGCTGGCTGGTGGGGCGCGACATCACCATCGCCGATTTCGCGGTCGCCTCGGTGCTGCCTTACGCCGAACGCGCTTGCATTCCGCTGGACGAATTCCCCAACGTGCGGCGCTGGCACGACCGGCTCAATGAACTGGACGCCTGGCGGGAGCCGTATCCCGCGCTGGCCGAGGCGGCCTGACCATCGCGTCGCCGCTCGCGCAACGCCTTTCGTCGTCAAGACGAACATCTCCAACCTGAGGAAACCACCATGCAACTCGTCAGCTATCTTTTTTTCAACAACCAGGCCGCGGAAGCGTTCGATTTCTACGCCAAGTGCCTGGGCGGCAAAGTCCCCAGGAAAGTGACCTACGGCGAAATGCCGGACAGTGAGCGAGTGCCTGCGGAAATGCGCAACCTGGTCGCACACGTTCATCTCGAGGTCGGCGGTGCGCAGTTGATGGGTTCCGACTGGTGTCCACCTGGGGACGGGGCACCGTATCCGGGTATCCACGGCACCCGGATTTGCCTTGTCGTCGACACCCCGGAAGAAGCCGAGCGCGCATTCAAGGCACTCAGCACGGGTGGCGAAGTGATGGTGCCCATCGGTGAAACCTCCTGGTCGTTGCGTTTCGGCATGTTCACCGACCGCTTCGGCGCGCACTGGATGGTCAACTGCAATCGTCCCCAATGAGCCAGACCAAGCCATGAAGCCGATGCCGCCGATCGTTTCGCCTGAGGAATGGCAGGCCACGCAGGAACGCATGCTGGTGAAGGAAAAGCAAATGACCCGCGCGCGCGACGCGCTGGCCGCGGAACGCCGCTGCCAGCCGATGGTGCGCATCGAAAAGGATTACGTGTTCGACGGTGCGCGCGGCAAGGCGCGCTTGCTCGACCTTTTCGAAGGCCGCCGCCGACACGACGAGTACGGCACTGACGCTCCCGGTCATTGAACGATTGTCGATTCGAGGACGCATTGCTCGTCGCATTCACGAGAACGCGCAACCCGCGCCAGTCACGGAGATTCCACCATGCGCCTTGCTACATTCACGTTGTTGCTCGCCAGTGGTGCCGCAGCGGCAGCACCGGTGCACTTCACCATCGACCCGGACCACACCTACCCGAGTTTCGCCGCCGACCACCTGGGCCTGTCGACCTGGCGCGGCAAGTTCGACCACTCGAGCGGCACGATCATGCTGGACCGCCAGAAACAAACGGGCGCGGTGCACATCGTCAGCAAGGTCGACAGCATCGATTTCGGCAATCCGGTCCTGAAACAGACCGTGCTGAAAGCGGTATTCCCTCCACCATTGTGCACGACCCAGTGCACGTTCTTCGATGCCGCGAAATATCCGACAGCGATCTATGACGGCACGCTCGCGGATTTCGTCGACGGCGCCCCCACGCGCGTGCTCGGCAAGCTCACCCTGCACGGCGTCACGCGTCCGCTGGACCTGAAGATCGAACACTTCAAATGCATCCCCGATTTCGTGGTCAAGCCGCGCGAGCGCTGCGGCGCGGAAGCGTCGGCGACCTTCGATCGCGCCGCATTCGGCATCGACGCCGGGAAATCATTCGGCATGGACATGAAAGTGTCGATGCAAATCCAGGTCGAGGCGGTGCAGGACAAGCAATGACGTTTCACCCATGCATGGAAGGTGATCCGGCGGTACCCTGACGCGATTCCGCAGCAACGGGGAACCATCATGTCGTACTTGCCTCGCTTCGCCTCGCTGGCCGCTTGCCTGATGCTGGCATTGGCCGGCGCCCAAACTGCCGCCGCGGAAACCGCCGCAAAGCCGCTGCCGGAGACGATGGACATGCTGCGGCATGCGATCGCTGCGCAAACCGTCGAGGGCAAGGACCAGGTGCCGGCCTTCGCGCAGTACCTCGCGGGCAAACTTGAATCCGCCGGCTTCGCCAAGTCCGACATCGAGATCATCCCGGTCGAACACACCGCGGCGCTGGTCGTGCATTACCGCGGCAGCGACAAGAGTCTGAAGTCGATCCTGCTGTCCGCACACATGGACGTGGTGGCGGCGAACCCGGCGGATTGGCAGCGCGATCCGTTCCTGCTGATCGACGAGAACGGTTATCTGTACGGCCGCGGCGTGGCCGACATGAAGACCAACGTGATCGCACTCGTCGAAACCTTCATGCGGCTCAAGCGCGCACACTATGTGCCGAAGCGCAGCATGATCATGGTGTTCTCGGGCGACGAGGAGACCGACATGGCCTCGACGCGCGAACTTGCCAAGCGCTATCACGACGCCGAGTTCCTGCTCAACGCCGACGCGGGCGGCGGCACCCTGAACGCGCAAGGCAAGCCGGTGGTGTACGAAATCCAGGCCGCGGAGAAAACCTACGCCGATTTCGAGCTGACCGTCACCTCGGCCGGCGGTCATTCGAGCGAACCCGACGTGCCGAAGAACGCGATCTATCGCTTGGCGAAGGCGCTCGATCGCGTGGCCGCGTACCAGTTCCCGGTGCAGCACAGCGAGATCACACTGGCTTCGTTGAAGGCGACCGGCGAGCACAACACCGGCCCGATCGCCGCGGCGATGCGCGCGTTCGCCGCGAATCCGGATGACGCCAAAGCCGCTGCGGTGCTCTCGGCCGATCCGGCTTACGTCGGCCAGATCCGCACGACCTGCGTGGCCACGATGCTGGACGGTGGCCACGCCTTGAACGCGCTGCCGCAACGCGCCGATGCCAACATCAATTGCCGCATCTTTCCCGGCACGCACATTGCGTCGGTGCAGGCCACGCTCGCCAAGGTGATCGAGGATCCAAGCGTCAAGATCACGGTACGTCCGCCGCCGCCGGTGGAGAGTCCCGCCTCGCTGCTGCGCAAGGACGTGGTGGACGCCGTCAGTGCGGTGGTGCATCAGCGCTACCCGGGGCTCGACATCGTGCCGGGCATGTCGGCCGGCGCGTCGGACAGCATGTATTTCCGCAATGCCGGCGTGCCGAGCTACGGCGTCGATCCCAGCTTTTCCAAGCCCAACGACACCTTCGCGCACGGCCTCAACGAAAAGCTGCTGGCCTCGAACGTGCCGTGGGCACTGGATTTCTGGCACAAGCTGCTGACGAAACTCAGCCAGTAGGGCATGGGGCGCCTCGCGCGCACCGCTAGAATGGCGGGTTTGCGTTTCCCGCAACCCGCCTTCCATGTCCGACCACGCCACCGAAACGGCCCGCCGCCGCACCTTCGCGATCATCTCGCACCCCGACGCCGGCAAGACCACGCTGACCGAAAAATTGCTCCTGTTCGGCGGCGCGATCCAGATGGCGGGCGCGGTGAAGAGCCGCAAGTCCGCGCGCCACGCGACGTCCGACTGGATGGCGATGGAAAAGGAGCGCGGCATTTCCGTGACCTCGTCGGTGATGCAGTTCCCCTATGAAGGCCGCATCGTCAACCTGCTGGACACGCCGGGCCACGCGGACTTTTCCGAGGACACTTATCGGGTGCTGACCGCCGTCGATTCGGCGCTGATGGTGATCGACTGCGCCAAGGGCGTCGAGGAACGCACCATCAAGCTGATGGAGGTCTGTCGCCTGCGCACCACGCCGATCATGACCTTCATCAACAAGCTCGATCGCGAGGGCCGCCCGCCGATCGAACTGTTGGATGAAGTCGAAAGCGTGTTGAGGATCCAGTGCGCGCCGGTGACCTGGCCGATCGGGATGGGCAAGCGCCTCAAGGGCGTGTATCACCTCATCGACGACGAAGTGCACCTGTACGAATCGGGGCGCAACTTCACCCGACAGGATTCCACGATCCTGAAGGGCCTTGACGATCCGGAACTGGAACAGCGCATCGGCGCCGACGCACTCGCGGAACTGCGCGAGGAACTGGAACTGGTGCAGGGCGCGTCGCATCCATTCGACCTCGACAAATATCTTGCCGGCGAACAGACGCCGGTGTTCTTCGGTTCCGGCATCAACAATTTCGGCGTGCAGCCGCTGCTGGATTTCTTCGTAGAGCATGCGCCGTCGCCGCAGGCACGCGCGACCTCGACGCGCGAAGTGTCGCCCGCCGAAGAAAAGCTCTCCGGCTTCGTGTTCAAGATCCAGGCCAACATGGACCCGGCACATCGGGATCGCGTGGCGTTCCTGCGCGTGTGTTCGGGCCGCTACACCTCGGGCATGAAGGCGCTGCAGGTGCGCAGCGGCAAGGAAGTGAAGCTGGCGAACGCGCTGACCTTCATGGCGAGCGAGCGCGAGATCGCGGAAGAAGCGTATCCCGGCGACGTGATCGGGCTGCACAACCACGGCACGATTTCCATCGGCGATAGTTTCAGCGAAGGCGAAAAGCTGGTGTTCACCGGCATTCCGAACTTTGCGCCGGAGTTGTTCCGCCGCGCGCACCTGCGCGATCCCATGAAGATGAAGGCGCTGCGTGCGGGCCTCGCGCAGCTGTCGGAAGAAGGTGCGACGCAGTTCTTCCGCCCGCTGATGTCGAACGATCTGATCCTGGGTGCGGTCGGCGTGCTGCAGTTCGACGTCGCGGCATATCGGCTGAAAGATGAATACAACGTCGATTGCGCGTTCGAGAACGTGGGTGTGGTCACCGCGCGCTGGGTGCATTGCGATGATGCGAAGAAACTCGCCGAGTTCCGCGAACGCAACGCCATGCATCTCGCGATCGACGCCGCGGAGCAACTGGTCTATCTCGCGCCCACCCGCGTGAACCTGCAGCTCGCGCAGGAACGCTGGCCACAAGTGACGTTCACGGACACGCGCGAGCACGCCAGCGCGGCGGCCTGATCGCGCATCAGTTTTCCGCAGCGAAATGCCTACGCGATATGCAGCGAGCGTTGCGCATCCGCGCCGCCGTGCACGATTTTCGCGCGCAATTCCTCGGGATCGAAGTCGTCCACGTTGATGAACTCCGCCGTCGCACGGCGCAGGCGTTCCAGCAGCGCGCATTCGGTGTCGCTGATCGCGCCCAGCTTCTGCGCTTCGGCCAGTTGTTCGAAGTAATCGTGCGCGCGCAGGCCGCCGCCGGCCTTTACCGCCTTCAGGAACTTGCGCTCGATCGGTTCCGCTGCGACCACGTCCGGCAGCAGCGCGTGCATCCGGCCAACCGGATTGTTCTTCGTCTGCGTGAGGTAGATGCCCTTCACCAGCGCATCGCGCGCGCTGTTCGGCGCGGTCAGGAGCGCGGCGACGCGCCGGCCCAGCCGATCGGACGGCGGCACTTCGCGACGGCCGAACGGAAACACCAGCGTGTGCACCAGCCACGCCACCGGCCGCACCGGGAAATTGCGGATCACGCCGTCCAGCGCCATCTGCATCCGCCACACCGAATCGTGGAAGGCCCACGCCAGCATCGGCCGCTCGGCTTCGGGGCGGCCCTCGTCCTCGTAGCGCTTCAACATCGCCGAGCAGATGTAGAGGTACGACAGCACGTCACCGAGCCGCGCGGAAATCTTCTCCTTGAATTTCAGCTTGCCGCCAAGCACGCCCATCGCGGTGTCGGCCAGCAGCGCCAGCGCCGCGGAATAACGGTTCAACTTGCGGTAGTAGCGCCGCGTGTAGGCGTCGCCCGGCGCCTTGCCGAACTTCGCGAAGGTGATGCCGAGCACGAACGCGCGCGCGGCGTTGGAAATGCCGAAGCCGATGTGCCCGAACAACGCCGCATCGAATTCGCGCAGCGCCCTGGCGCGATCGGGTTCGTTCACCGCGTGCATTTCCTTCAGGATCCACGGATGGCAGCGGATCGCGCCCTGGCCGAAGATCATCAGGCTGCGGGTCATGATGTTGGCGCCTTCCACCGTGATCGGGATCGGCGCGCCCTGCCACATGCGGCCGAGATAATTCGACGGCCCCAACTGGATGCCCTTGCCGCCGTGCACATCCATCGCGTCCTGGATCACGATGCGGCCGAGATCGGTGGCGTGGCATTTCGCAATGGCCGACGCGACCGCCGGCTTCTCGCCGCGATCGACGGCCGCGGCGGACGCGCGCGACAACGCCGTGACCGCGTACGCGTAGCCACCGATCCGCGCCAGCGCTTCCTCGACGCCCTCGAAGCGCGCGACCGCCAAACCGAATTGCTTGCGGATGCGCGCGTACGCGCCGGTCGCGGCAACTGCCGTCCGCACGAAACCGGTCGCGTTCGACGGCAGCGAAATCCCGCGTCCGACCGACAGGCATTCGACCAGCATGCGCCAGCCGTGGCCGGCCATGTGCGGGCCGCCGATCAGTGTGTCGATGGGCACGAACACGTCCTTGCCGCGCAACGGCCCGTTCTGGAACGGGATGTTGAGCGGAAAATGCCGGCGGCCGATTTCGAGACCCTTCGTTTCGCGCGGGATCAGTGCCAGCGTGATGCCAAGGTCCTGCTTGTCGCCCAGCAGGTGTTCCGGGTCGTACATCCGGAACGCGAGGCCGACCAATGTCGCGACCGGCGCCAGCGTGATGTAGCGCTTGTCGAAGGTGAGTTTGATGCTCAGCGTTTCCCTGCCATCGATTGTTTGCTTGCAGACGATGCCGTAGTCCGGAATAGAAGTGGCATCGGAACCCGCATACGGACCGGTCAACGCGAAGCACGGCACCTCGCGACCGTCGGCCAGACGCGGCAGGTAATGGTTCTTCTGTTCCTCGCTGCCGTAGCGCAGCAACAGCTCGGCCGGCCCGAGCGAATTCGGCACCGCGACCAGCGACGACAACGTGGCCGACATGCTGGACAGCTTTTGCAGCACCGCGGAATGCGCGAGCGCCGAGAACTGCTTGCCGCCGTACTGCTTCGGGATGATCATCGCGAAGAACCCTTCGCGCTTGATGAAATCCCAGATCTCGGGCGGCAGGTCCGCGATCTCGTGCGTGATGTGCCAGTCGTCGATCATCGCGCACAGCTTTTCGCAAGGCCCGTCGAGAAACGCCTGTTCCTCGGCGGAAAGCTGCGGTCTCGGTTCGGACAGCAACTTCGACCAGTTGGGCTTGCCGGCGAACAGCTCGCCCTCGAAACCGACGGTGCCGGCGTCCAGCGCGACCTGTTCGGTTTCGGAAATCCCGGGCAGCACGCGCTTGAACAGGTTCAGCAGCGGCGCCGCGAACAACGCGCGACGCAAGGGCGTCAGATTCAATGGCAGCGCGACAAGCACGATGAACAGGCCAAGCAGCACCCACATCGGCGCGAACGCATGCAGGCCGAAACCGACCACCAGGACCGTCACGATGGTCGCCAGCGTCCATTGCCACAGACGGCTGCGGAAATAGGCGCAGGCGATGCCGACGATCACGGCGCAGACAAGGATGATGAGGGTGTTCATGGCAAACTCCGCGGGATCACCGCGCGCGAATGCGACGCGGGAACGGCATCAGGGTCGAGTGTAGTCAGGAAGGGTTCGATGGCGGCCGTGAACGCGGCGTTGTCGTCACCGGCCAGCGTGTGCGTCGCGTGCGGGATTTCGACGTGGCGCGCGTGCGGCACGGCTTCGAGGAATTCCGCGACCGTTTCCTCGGACACGATGTCGCTGCGCCCGCCCGACACCAGCAGCACCGGCACGTCGATGTTGCGGGCGGCGCTCAACAGCCTTTGCTGGTGACGCTCGCCTTCATGCGCGACGGTATCCAGCAAGGCCGGATCCCAATGCCAGCGCAGGCGTCCGTCCTCGCCGCGATGCAGCAACTGCGCCAGTTCGTAACGGTCCTTGCGGCGCCGGCGCTGCGGCAGATACGCGGCCACAGCGTCGGCGGCTTCGTCCAGTGAAGCGAACCCCCGCGGATATGCACGCATGAAATCGAGCATGCGTTCGACGCCTTCGCTTTCCCAGCGCGGCGTGATGTCCACCAGCACCAGGGCGCGGAACGGATCGGGCCGCGTTTCGCCCGCTGCGACCAGCCCGAGCAGTCCACCCATCGACGCGCCGACCAGCACCGGCTGCGGCGCCAGTGAACGCGCGACGGTCAGCAGATCGTCGACGAACTGTTCCAGCGCGTAGCGTCCGTCCGCCAGGCGACCGCTGTCGCCGTGACCGCGCGCATCGAACGTGACCGCGCGCCAGCCATGCGCGGCCAGCCCTTCCGCAGCCTTCGCCCACGCGTGCCGGCTTTGGCCGAAGCCATGCGCGAACAGCACCGGCGGCGCATCGGCCGCGCCGCGCGTTTCGACCGCGAGCGGCAAGCCGTCGCGGGCGGTTATCGTGGTGAGACGCGCTTCATCGCGCGTATCGTTCGTTTCCATACGCATCAGTATGGATTTGTGCCCCAGCCCTGTCAATACGCTACAGTATGGTCATGTCCGCGCCTTCCACCGCACCCACCCATGGCTCGCGCCGCGGCCGCGCGCACGCGCGGCTTTCGGCCGCCGACTGGGAACGCGGCGCGCTGGAAATGATCGCGGACGAAGGCGTCGGCGCGCTGGCGGTCGAAGCGTTGGCGCGGCGCCTGGGCGTCACCAAGGGCAGCTTCTATTGGCATTTCAAGAATCGCGAAGCGTTGCTGCAGGCCGCGCTCAACCGCTGGGAAGCAGACGACGAGGGCGAACTGCAGCAGCACATCGGCGCCACCAACGATCGTCCGCGCGAACGCCTGGGCGCGCTGTTCCGCTGGGTTTCCGGCGAGGCGCAGGCGCATCGCATTTATGCCGCGCTGCTGCAGGCGCTGGACCATCCGCTGGTGCAGCCCACCATGACGCGGGTTTCGCAGCGGCGCATGGATTTCCTCGAAGGCGCGTTCCGCGAAGCCGGGCTCGATTCCGCCGCGGCGCGCCATCGTGCACGCCTGACCTACGCGGCCTACGTGGGTTTCCTGCAAATGAACCTGACGCTGGAACTGCCGCACCTGTCGCACGAGCAGTATGAAGCGTACGTGGAGCATGTCATAGCAACATTGGTTCCGTAATTTGTGCGATCGTCCATGATCGCTGCATCGCTCGATCACCGCGCGAGACGAAACCCCTTCGAGTTCACTCACACCACCACGGCCATCCATGGCCTGACTTTTCACGACAGCCGCTTCGAAATGCTGCGATCGCACAATCGCGGTGCCGCGGCGCGCCTTGCAAAGCCCGCAGGCGCGGACTAACGTCACTTCCCCGCCCTCTTTACCAAGGCGCCACAGCATTCCACGACACCAGGCCGGCTCGACGCGTTCGTCCGTCGAGGGAAGGACATAAAAACAAAACCGCCTTCCCGCTTCACGCTACCTGATGCGCAACGCTTTCATTCTGGAGTATCACAACCGATGCCAAGCAAACTCGATTCTCTGAACCGATGGGTTGACGACGTCGCAAAAAGGACGAAACCCGATCACATCCACTGGTGCGACGGCTCCGAAGCCGAATACAAGCAGCTCGTGGACGGGATGCTGAAGGCGGGCGACCTGATCGAACTCAACCAGGAAACCCATCCGCGCTGCTACCTGCACCGCTCCGATCCCAAGGACGTCGCGCGCGTCGAAAAGCTCACCGTCATCTGCACCAGGGACAAGGACGACGCCGGCCCCAACAACAACTGGATGGATCCGGCCGAGGCGCACGCCAAGATCGACGCGCTGTTCGAGGGCTGCATGCAAGGGCGCACGATGTACGTGATCCCCTATTGCATGGGTCCGCTCGGATCAAGGCTGTCGCGCTGCGGCGTCGAGATCACCGACTCGCCGTACGTCGTCGCCAACATGCGCATCATGACGCGCATGGGCACCGCCGCGCTGGAACGCATCGAGCGCGAGGGAAGCTTCGTCAAGGCGTTGCATTCGATCGGGGAACTCGATCCGTCGCGCCGCTGGATCATGCATTTCCCGGAAGAACTCACCATCAAGTCGTTCGGCTCGGGCTACGGCGGCAACGCGCTGCTGGGCAAGAAGTGCCACGCGCTGCGCATCGGTTCGTACCAGGCGCGCAGCGAAGGCTGGCTCGCCGAGCACATGCTGATCGTCGGCATCGAGAATCCGCAGCACGAAATCCGCTACGTCGCGGCGGCGTTTCCGTCGGCCTGCGGCAAGACCAATCTCGCGATGCTGATCCCGCCGGAAGGCTATCAACGCGAAGGCTGGAAAATCTGGACCGTCGGCGACGACATCTGCTGGATGCGCCCCGGCAAGGATGGGCGGTTGTACGCAATCAATCCCGAGGCCGGTTACTTCGGCGTCGCGCCCGGCACCTCGAAAAAAACCAATCCCAACGCGCTGGCGATGCTGCAGCACGACACCATCTTCACCAACGTCGCGGTCACCGACGACAACCAGCCGTGGTGGGAGGGACTGGACGAGCGCACGCCCGCGAAGGATTGGCAGGGCCGCGACTACGATTCGAAAAACGGACCGGCTGCACACCCGAACTCGCGCTTCACCGTGCGCGCGAACCAGTGCCCGAGCTGGTCGCCGGAAGCCGAAAATCCCGAAGGTGTGCCGATCGACGCGATCGTGTTCGGCGGCCGCCGCGCGGCGCGCGTGCCGCTGGTGTTCGAGGCGCGCGACTGGACGCACGGCGTGCTGGTCGGCGCGTCGATGGCGTCCGAAACCACCGCCGCCGCGACCGACGTCGGCGTCAACATCCGCCGCGACCCGATGGCGATGAAACCGTTCTGCGGCTACAACTACGGCGACTACTTCGCGCACTGGCTGTCGTTCGACCAGCCCGCCGCGAAACTGCCGAAAATCTTCCACGTCAACTGGTTCCGCAAAGGCAAGGACGGCAAGTTCCTGTGGCCCGGCTTCGGCGACAACATGCGCGTGCTGGAGTGGATGCTGAAGCGCGTCACCGGCGAAGCCGGCGCGGTCGAAACGCCGATCGGCAACCTGCCGCGCGAGGAAGACCTGAACCTCGAGGGCCTGAATCTCGCCGACGGCGCGCTCGACGAATTGTTCCGCGTCGACAACGGCGAATGGCGTGACGAAGAGAACGCCATCGGCGAATACCTCGCGGGTTACGGATCGCACCTGCCCGGCAAGCTGAAAGCCGAACAGCAGCGCGTCGCCGCTGCACTGGGCGCCGCGGCGGAACCCGCGACTGCGCCAGTGCGCAAGGCCGCGGCGGCAAGCTGACATCAAGATTCCTTCCCCCGCTTGCGGGGGAAGGTGCCCGAAGGGCGAATGGGGGAGTCTCGCGATGCAGTCGCGCGTTATGACAAGCGCCGAGAAATTGAAGGCGGCGCGAGAACGCTTCAAGGCGCTGGGAATCAACCCGAATATGGGTGCGCCTCCCGTACTACGCGTGTTCTGGCTTGTGGGAATTCCGGTTCCACCACTCGTTTTCCTACGGTTCGGCACGGTTGCCTTGATCACTGGCGTGTTCTTCGCCGTGTTCTGGGGCTTTTTAATGTGGTTCTTCTTTTGGTCGGGTCCGGGCACGCCCATGTGGGTTGTGTATGGTGCACCTGCCTTGGCTGGGGCGGCATTCGGCCTTTACAGCGCGTGGCGTATGCGTGCGG
>Ga0134126_10000935_pt1 | contig 37007 bp, 30 predicted proteins | sample KB31752_FD_96881 | JGI IMG/M metagenome (GOLD analysis project Ga0134126, IMG submission 96881) | Terrestrial soil microbial communities with excess Nitrogen fertilizer from Kellogg Biological Station, Michigan, USA - KB3-175-2 | ecosystem: Environmental > Terrestrial > Soil > Unclassified ...
CGCGCGGCGGCTGTAGCGGAAGACGCCGAAGAAGCCGCGGAGGGTGAGCTTTTCGGGAGAGGAGGGAGGCGTGTGGCGGAGGCGGCCTGGTGCGGCTACTGACATGGGTACGTCAGCATGGGGGCGTTTCCGCTGGAAACCAATGGCGTGCGGCGCTAGGGGGAGAGGACGTTGCGCCGTTCGGCGATGGCGCGTTCGGCCATCAGGAAGGCGGCGGCGTTCCAGGATTGGCCGGGCATGCCGCGGGGGGTGGCCCGGGTGCCGTGCAGCCACTCGTTGAAGGACCAGTCACGCAGGGCGCAGGCGCGGGCGAGGCTTTCCAGCTCGAGCCGCGCCTTGGGGAGGCGGCCGGCGGCGGCGAGCGCGACGATCCAGAAGCCGCCGACCATCGGCCAGATGCCGCCGTTGTGGTATTGCCAGACTTCATTCTGGCGGTGGCGCGCCATGTAGGGACGCCAGAGGGCGCTGCGACGGCGGATGGGGTGCGTGACGACGCGTACGGGATAGAGGCGGCTCACGCGCGAGCGCTGCAGGGCAGCGAGCGTGCGCCGGCTCGCCCGCGGATCGGCGAGACCGTAGAGCACGGCGAGGAGATTGCCGAAGACATCGCCCTCCTCGCCGAAGAACGAGAAGTTGACGAAGCTCAGATACAAATCGCGGTTGCGCGCCCGGCGCAGGACGTACTCGTTGAGGAGGCGCGCGCGGCGATACGGGGCGAGCGCCGCGGAGAACGGGTGAAACAGGCTGTTGCAGCTGGCGCGCGTCTCTTCGGCGCGATCGAGTCCGTAGCGGCGCTTGACCGCATACCAGAGCGCGTTGCTGTAGAGCACGAAACCCGAGCGCGGCATGATGTCGGCCCAGTCGCTGGCCTCATTCTGCTGCAGCAGGCAGAAGCGCTGATGTTCCTGGGCGAGCAGCCACTGCAGCGCCAGCGTGACGCGGCGCGAGCGTTGTCCGCGTGCGCGCGGCCGCCGCCGCTCGAGAAAGTCGAGCGCGAGCAGCCACCAGAGCGTCGAGTCGATGCAGCCGAGATACCAGAAATCGGCTTCGCTGGCGCCTGGAGAGACGAACTTCGGTATCTGGCCGTTAGCGGCCTGATGCCGGCCCAGCGTCTCCAGGCCCACCGCGGCCGCCCGCTCGAGCAGCGGATCTCCCGAGAGCGCCATGCCGATGGCGCAGATGGCGGCATCCCGGCCGAAAATGGCCGTATATCCCCGCCGGCTGGCCCGATCCCCGGCGGATGCGGCCAGGATGCCGTCCGGCGTCAGGTTACGGCGCAGCAGATCGATGGACCTGGCATGGCAGGCCTCGATCAGCTCCTTCCCGGCCGGGGGGCGCGTGAGCTCGAGCATGGCGCGGCAATCATACCGCTCGATGCAAGGTCATGATATACTTGATGGTCTTTGTACACGCTGGCCATTCCGGCCCTGCGACCCGCCCCATGAACCGTCCGATCCGCAACATCGCCATCATCGCGCACGTCGACCACGGCAAGACGACTCTGGTCGATTGCCTGCTCCGCCAGTCCGGCACCTTCGCTGCTCACGAGCGGCTGACGGAGCGAGTCATGGACTCCAACGACATCGAGCGCGAGCGCGGCATCACCATTCTCGCCAAGAACTGCGCCATCGAGTACGGCGGCACGCGTATCAACATCGTCGACACTCCCGGGCACGCGGATTTCGGCGGCGAGGTGGAGCGCGTGCTCTCGATGGTCGATGGCGTGCTGCTCCTCGTGGATGCCGTCGAAGGCCCGATGCCGCAGACGCGCTTCGTCACGCGCAAGGCGCTGGCGCTCGGCCTCAAGGCCATCGTGGTGGTCAACAAGATCGATCGTCCCGGCGCACGCCCCGGCTGGGTGATCGATCAGACCTTCGAGCTCTTCGACAAGCTGGGCGCGAGCGACGAGCAGCTCGACTTCCCGGTGATCTACGCCTCGGCGCTGCAGGGTTGGGCCAGCACCGATCATCTCGAGCGCCGCCCCGACATGTCGGCGCTCTACGAGGCGATCCTGAAGCACGTTCCGCCGCCCGCCGCCGACTCCGAGCTGCCGCTGCAGCTGCAGGTCTCGACGCTGGATTACAACAGCTACGTCGGCCGCATCGGCATCGGGCGTATCCGCCGCGGCTCCATCCGCCCCGGGCAGAATGTGGTGCTGCGCTACGGCGATGACGATCGCGGCGCGGGCAAGATCGGGCAGGTACTCAGTTTCAGCGGCCTGGAGCGCCGTCCCGTCGAGGAGGCGGGCGCTGGCGACATCGTCGCCGTCACCGGCATCGAAGACGTGAACATCGGCCTGACGATCTGCGACAGCCAGGCGCCCGAAGGCTTGCCGCCGATCCAGGTCGACGAGCCGACGCTCGCGATGAACTTCCAGGTCAACAGCTCACCGTTCGCCGGACGGGAAGGCAAATTCGTCACCAGCCGGCAGATCCGCGAGCGCCTTTATCGCGAGCTGCAGAGCAACGTTGCGCTGCGCGTCGAGGATACTGAGGAGCCGGACGTGTTCCAGGTATCCGGCCGCGGCGAGCTGCACCTCACCATTCTCATCGAGAACATGCGCCGCGAAGGTTATGAGCTCGCGGTCTCGCGTCCCCAGGTGCTGACGCGCGTCGTCGACGGCGAGGTGCACGAGCCGTACGAGGCCCTCACGGTCGACGTCGAGGACGAGAACCAGGGGGCGGTGATGGAAGCGCTCGGGACGCGCCGCGCCGAGCTCACCGACATGGCGGTCGACGGCAACGGACGCGTGCGGCTCGACTATCGCGTGCCGGCGCGCGGACTGATCGGCTTCCAGGGGGAATTCCTGACGCTCACGCGCGGCACCGGGCTCATGAGCCACATCTTCGACGGCTTCGCGCCGGTGAAAGGCGAGATCCCGGACCGGCACAACGGCGTGCTGGTGAGCAACGAGCAGGGCGAGGCCGTCGCCTATGCCCTCTTCAACCTGCAGGAGCGCGGGCGCCTGTTCGTCAGTCCCGGCGAGAAGCTCTACGAGGGCATGATCATCGGCATCCACAGCCGCGACAACGACCTCGTGGTGAACCCCATCAAGACCAAGAAGCTCACCAACATCCGCGCCGCCGGCAAGGACGATGCGATACTCCTGACGCCGCCGATACCGTTGACGCTGGAGTACGCGGTCGAATTCATCGCCGACGACGAGCTCGTGGAGGTCACTCCCGCATCCATCCGCATCCGCAAGCGTTACCTCAAGGAGCAGGACCGGAAACGCGCGGAGCGCGAAGACGCCGTGGCGTGATCAAACCGGTCTGGCGCCGGTGATGCCGATGAACTGCAGGAACTCGGCGCGGGTGCGGGCGTCTTCGCGAAACGTGCCCGTCATGCGGCTGGTGATCATCGACACGCCGCGCTTGTGAACCCCACGGGTGGTCATGCACTGGTGCTCCGCGTCGACCACCACGCCCACACCCCGCGGGCGCAATACCTCGTCGATGCAGCCGGCGATCTGCGCCGTCAGCTTCTCCTGCACCTGGAACCGGCGCGCGTATCCCTCCACCACCCGCGCCAGCTTGCTGATGCCGACGACCTTGCTGGTCGGCAGGTAACCGATGTGCACCCGTCCGACGATGGGCGCCATGTGGTGCTCGCAGTGCGACTCGAACGCGATGTCGCGCAGCACGACCATCTCGTCGTAACCGCCGACCTCCTCGAAGGTGCGGCGCAGATAGTCGGCCGGGTCGGAGGCGTAGCCCGCGAACCACTCCCGGTAGGCCGATACCACCCGCGAGGGCGTGTCGCGCAAGCCCTCGCGGGCGGGATCCTCGCCGGCCCAGCGCAGCAGGGTCCGCACCGCCTCCTCGGCCGCCTCGCGCGTCACCGGCGATTTGCCCTTGCTGGCCATCGGCGTCAGTCGAGCAGCCGCTCCATGCGGCCGACGAGGGTCGATGGCGCCACGCCGAGCGCTTTGCAGAGCTTCACCAGCGTCGTCAGCGTCGGCTGGCGGATGCCGCGCTCCATCTGGCTGACGAAGGATCGATCGACATCGGCGCTCAGCGCGAGATCCTCCTGGGAAATGTCCCGCGTCTCGCGCTGCTCGCGCAGCACCCGGCCGAAGGCGGTTGCGATATGATCGTTTGCCGGCGACACGAGTCGGATGATTCTTGCGCTTGAGGCTTCAGGTCCACGGTATATATCCTACAAAACACCATGTCAACCGCCGCCGACGATGCCAACCTCGCGCTCTTCTGCGATTTCGAGAACATCGCTCTCGGCGTGCGCGACGCCCGTTATGCTCAATTCGACATCACCCGCGTGCTGGAGCGGCTGCTGCTCAAAGGCTCGATCGTCGTCAAGAAGGCCTACTGCGACTGGGAGCGCTACAAGGATCTGCGCGCCGGCATGCATCACGCCGGCTTCGAGCTGATCGAGATCCCGCACGTCAAGCAGTCGGGCAAGAACTCCGCCGACATCCGCATGGTGGTGGACGCGCTCGATCTCTGCTACACCAAGCCGCACGTCGACACCTTCGTCATCATCAGTGGCGACTCGGATTTCTCGCCGCTCGTCAGCAAGCTGCGCGAGAACAACAAGGGCGTGATCGGCTGCGGCGTGAAGAACTCGACCTCCGACCTGCTCATCGCCAACTGCGACGAGTTCATCTATTACGACGATCTGGTGCGCGAGCAGCAGAAGCCGCGCCGGGCACCCCGCAAGCGGGCGCACGCGCAGGACACGACGCACGGGACGGCGGAGAAGGAGGGGGAGCACGCCCATCTGGAGGAGGACCGCAAGCAGGAAGCCTTCGACCTGGTGCTGGCGACCCTCGATGCGCTGCTCGCCGAGCGGGGCGCGGAAGACCGGATCTGGGGTTCCATGGTGAAGCAGACCCTGAAGCGCCGCCGGCCGGGGTTCAATGAGAGCTACTACGGCTTCCGCTCCTTCAACAAGCTGCTCGAAGAGGCCGCGCAGCGCCATCTGCTGGCGCTCGAGCGCGACGAGAAATCAGGCGGCTACCTCATCCATACGGCGGAGAGCGGCGGCTGAGATCGACGCCTGGCGGTGGGCTCGCGCCGGCCGGTGGCGCGGCGGCGATGCCGGCGGAGCGGAAGAGATCGCAGGAGAGGGGCGGCGCCGATGGGTGGGAAGCCAACCGCATCGGCGCGTGCGTCAGCGACCGGGGACCGACCCCGCTGACAACGTCCCGCCGTGCCGCCGTCGACTCGCGCGCCTGCATGCGACTGCGCATGATACTCGCCTGCCGGGCGCACGGAGATCCCGCCGCGGGCGGCGGCATCGGGCAGCGCGCTAAGGCGGCTGCTGACCGTTCTCGATGATGCGGCCGAGGTATCGCTTCAGGCTGTCGATCTCTTCCGCGGTGAAGCCGGCCAGATGCCGCCGCAGCGCGCGGCGCAAGGCCGGCCGGATCTTCGGGATCAGCCGCTCACCGGCTTCCGTCAGGCGCAGGAACACCAGGCGCCGGTCGCCAGTGTCACGCTCACGGGTCACCAGGCCCTTCTCTTGCAGCCGATCCAGCATCCGGGTCATCGATCCGGTGTCGTAATGGAGCGCGCGGCAGAGGCTGGCCGCGGTCTCCTCGCCGCTGCGCGCGAGGTTCTTCAGCACCTCGAACTGCGCGCCCGTGACGCCGAACGGCTCGAGCTCGGTGTCGAAGCTCGAGAGCAGGGCGCTGCGCGCACGGGTGACCAGGGTGCGGACCCCGGGGGGGTCGGCAGCGCCCGCGGTGCGGGTCCTGCCGCGCGAAGCTGTCGGACCGTCGACCATGGCTTGCTATTGACGAGGCTACCAGTAAGATTTGCTGCTCGCGAGACTACTGCCGCGCGAGATACTGCTGTGGCAGTTATTTTTTCTCATCCCGGCCATGCGCTTGTCAAGAATTGTTAAAGGATGCGCCTGGGGCACGTTGCTCGCGGTTACCGCGGCCGCGCTCGCCGGCTGCGGCTCCTCCGGCAGCGGGGCTTCACAGGCCGCGCCGCCGCCGCCGGTGACCGTCATCGCGGTGCAGCCGCAGCAGGTCCCGATCACCCGCAGCTTCACCGGACGGCTGTCGCCCTATCGGGAGGCCAACGTGCTCGCTCGCGTGTCCGGCGTCCTCCTCAAACGCCTCTACAAGGAGGGTGATCAGGTCAAAGCGGGCCAGCCGCTCTTCGAGATCGACCCGGCGCCCTATCGCGCGGCCCTCGATGCCGCCCTCGCCGCCCTCGCCCAGGCGAAGGCCAACGCCGTCAATGCCCACGCCACCGCGCAGCGCGACCGCGCGCTGATCTCCAGCCACCTCGTATCGGTGTCGCAGCTCGACACCGACGAGGCCGCGGAGCGCTCGACCGCCGCAGCCGTGAAACAGGCTGCGGCCAACGCCGAGAGCGCGCGCATCAACCTCGGCTACACCAACGTGACCTCCCCCATCGCGGGCGTCGGCGGGGAGCAGCAGGTGACCGAGGGCGCCCTCGTCGGGCAGGGCACCCCGACCCTGCTCACCACGATCGACCAGATCGACCCGATCTACGTCAACTTCGACGAGCCGGCGGCGCAGCTCGAGGAGCTCTCGAGCCTGGAGCAGGCCGGACGCGTCACCGCGGCGAGCGGCAGTCAGGCGAAGGTGCAGCTCACGCTGCCGGACGGGACCCCCTACGGCGTCCCGGGAACGCTCGATTTCCGCGCCGCGACCGTCGACCCGAGCACCGGCACCGCCGCATTGCGCGGCATCCTTCCCAACCCCAGCCACAGCCTGCTGCCGGGCATGTTCGTCAACCTGACGCTGACGATCGGCGTGGCGAATCACGCCTTTCTCGTGCCCCAGATTGCACTGCAGCGCGATGCGCAGGGCGCATACGTTCTCACCGTCAGTCCCGATAGCACGGTCGCACAGAGGCGCGTCCAGACAGAGGGCGCCGCTGGCACCGACTGGATCGTCTCGAACGGCCTCTCAGCGGGAGATCGGATCATCATTTCAGGCATTCAGGCCGCCCATCCGGGCTCCAAGGTCGCGGCGAGGGAGGTCCAGGCCCCAGCCGCCCGCAGCGCCTCCACGACCGGGAGCGCGGCGCCGGCGGGACGAGGGCTGGCGGGTACCGCAGCGAACGCAAACCATTAGGAGCTGCGAGTGCCGCAGTTTTTCATCGACCGGCCGGTCTTCGCCTGGGTCATCGCCATCCTCGTCATGCTGCTGGGCGGCATCGCCCTGTCACGGCTGCCCAGCGACTCATACCCCGACATCGCGCCGCCGCAGGTCGTCATCAGTGCCAACTACCCGGGGGCGAACGCCAGCACGGTGGAAACCACCGTCACCCAGGTCATCGAGCAGCAGCTCACCAGCATCGACAACCTGCTCTACTTCACCGCGCAGTCGAGCTTCGGCCAGGCGCAGATCACGCTGACCTTCGCGACCGGAACCAACCCCGACATCGCGGAGGTACAGACGCAGAACCGCGTCTCGCTGGCGGAGCCGCTGCTGCCGGCGGAAGTCAACCAGCAGGGCCTGCACATCAACAAGTCGAGCACGGGATTCCTTGCCGCCATCGCGCTGCGCTCGGGCCCCGGCGGACCGAGCGCGGCGGAGCTCAATCACCTGGTCGCTTCGCGGGTGCTCGATCCCATCGAGCGCATTCCCGGTGTCGGCTCAGCGTCGCTCTTCGGCTCCGATTACGCCATGCGGATCTGGCTGAACCCCGACAAGCTGCACGCCTACGGACTCTCGGCGGCTGACGCCCTGAATGCGGTGAAGGGGCAGAACATCCAGATCGCCGCGGGCTCGATCGGCGCGGCGCCCGCCGTCGACGGCCAGCAGACCACCGCCACCGTCACCACCGAGGGTGAGTTCACCTCCCCCGACCAGTTCAGGAACATCCTGCTGCGTACCAACGCCAACGGTACCTCGGTGCGCCTCGGCGATGTGGCGACCATCGGCCTGGGGATGCAGAATTACTCGTTCGCCACCAAGGTGAATTCCACATCCGTGGCCGCCTTCGGCATCCAGGCCCTGCCCGATGCGAACGCACTGGCGGTCATGAAGGCGGTGAACGCCGAGATGGCGCGGCTGCAGAAGACCTTTCCGCCCGGCGTCACCTGGTTCACCCCGGTCGACGAGACGCTCTTCATCAACGCAGCCATCCACGATGTGATGATCACCCTGGCCGAGGCGATCGGCCTGGTATTTCTCGTGATGCTGGTGTTCCTGCAGAGCTTTCGCGCCACCATCATCCCCATGCTGGTCGTGCCGACCGCCCTGCTCGGCGCGCTGATCGGCGTGTACGCGCTCGGCTACTCGATCAATCAGCTGACGCTCTTCGCGATGGTGCTCGCGATCGGCATCGTCGTCGACGATGCCATCGTCGTCGTGGAGGCGGTCGATCGCATCATGCACGAGGAGCACCTGCCGCCCAAGGAGGCCGCGCGCAAGGCCATGCGCCAGATCAGCGGCGCGATCGTGGCGATCACCCTCGTGCTCGCCGCCGTGTTCATTCCGAGCGCCATGCAGACCGGCAGCGTCGGCGTCATCTATCGTCAGTTCGCGCTCACGATCGCCCTTTCGATGCTCTTCTCCGCGTTCTTCGCGCTCTCCTGGACGCCATCGCTCTGCGCGACCCTGCTCCGGCCGGAGCACATGAAGGCCAACATCGTTTTCCGGGCGTTCAACAGGGCGTTCGAGGGCACGCGCGCCGCCTACGTGCGGCGGGTGTTCCAGTCCGTCACCCACCTGCCGCGGTGGCTGATCGGGTACGCGGTCGTCCTGGTGCTCGGTGTGTTTCTGTTCGTCAGGCTGCCCGGCAGTTTCGTCCCGGAGGAGGACCAGAGCGATGTGATCGCCAGCGTGGAGCTGCCGGCGGGCGCGACGCTGCAGCGCACCGAGACCGTGCTGCAGCGGGTGTACGACATTCTGATCGGCGATCGCGCCGCGCACGATGTCTTCCAGGTGGCCGGCTCGGGCTTCGCCGGCAGCTCGGAGAATTCCGGCCGCGCCTTCATCCACCTCATCCCCTGGGGGGAGCGCAGCCAGACGGCCGACCAGTTCGTCAGCTGGGCCAACACGGCGGTGCATCGCCAGATCCACGACGCGCAGGTGTTCGTCAGCAACCGGCCCGCGATCCGCGGCATGGGCCAGTTCGGTGGCTTCGACTTCTACCTGGAGGACCGCGGCGGCCTGGGCCGCGAAGCGCTGACTCAGGCCCAGAACAGCCTCCTCTCGCACGCCGCCAACGACCCGGTGCTCTCGGAAGTGCGGGTCAATGGCCTGGCGCCCCAGCCGCAGCTGCTGCTCTCGGTCGATCGAACTCAGGCGCAGTCCATGGGCGTGTCGGTCAGCGACGCCTACACCGCTCTGCAGCTCATGCTGGCACCCGTGTTCGCCAACAACTTCGTCTACGATGGACGCGTGCTGCAGGTGCTGCTTCAGGCGGACGCCGAGTACCGCATGGGCACCGACGCCCTGCAGCACTTCTACCTTGCCGGCAGCAATAACGCCATGATTCCACTATCGGACTTCGTGACGCCCCGATGGGTCATCGCCGCGCCTGCTCTGACCCGTTACGACGGTTACCCTGCCGTGGAGATCGTTGGGTCGGCCAAGCCGGGCTATAGCTCCGGTCAGGCGGTGACCGAGATGGAGAGACTGGTCAATGACTACCTGCCGCACGGATTCGGCTATGACTGGGCAGGCCAGTCGCTGCAGGAGATCGTATCCGCGGCGCAGGCGCCGGCGCTGTTCGCGCTCTCGATCCTGGTGGTCTACCTGGCACTCGCGGCGCTCTACGAGAGCTGGAGCATCCCGGCCTCGGTGCTGTTTGCGGTGCCGGTCGGCATCATCGGCTCCACGTTGGCGACCCTCGCCCGCGGCCTGCCCAACGACGTTTACTTCAAGGTGGGCCTGATCACCATCATCGGCCTCACCGCGAAAAACGCCATCCTCATCGTGGAGTTCGCGGTCACCGAGCAGCGCAACGGGCACAGCCTGCACAACGCAGTGCTGGAAGCGGCGAGATTGCGCTTCCGGCCGATCATCATGACCTCATTCGCCTTCATCCTCGGCGTTTTTCCCATGGTCACCTCGACGGGCGCCGGCGCCAACGGCAGGCATGACATCGGCACCAGCGTGGTGGGCGGCATGCTGACTGCCGCAGTCCTGGGAGTGTTGCTGATCCCGGTGTGTTACGTGACGGTGCGGCGGCTCCTCGGCGACAAGCTGGACGAGCCCGGCCGCAGCGAGATCAGTCCACCGCCGGCGACGAATGGCTAGCGGCTGGCTTTCGAGCGGCGACGCTCGAGCGCTTTCCAGACCGCGTAGGCTGGAATACCGATGGCGATGATGAGGAGGGTAATGCCCGTGTCCCGGGGATCGGTGACGAGGGCGTTGCCCATCAAGCCGAGGGAGGCGAGCAGGAACAGCGCGGGCAGCACCGGATAACCCCAGACGCGGTACGGCCGCGGCAGGTCGGGCCGCTTGCGCCGCAACACGTACACTCCCGCCACGCTCGCCGCATAGAACGGCCACTCGCCGAGGATGAACCGGTCGGCGAGCTGCGCGAAATCGTTTTGCAGCACATACACGCATCCGAAGAGCACCGATAACCCGATCGCGACCGAGGGACTCTTGAATCGCGGCGAGACGCGCGCCACCGTCCGGAAGAAGAGCCCACGGTCGGCCATGCCGTAAATGATCCTGGGATCGGTCATCATGGAGCCGTTCAGCCCGCTGAAGGTGCAGATCAGCACCAGCGCGGTGACGAGCCCCGCGCCGGCGCTGCCGATCGCGGGAATGCGCGCCGCCGCCGCCGACGCAACCAACGGCGAGCCGGCCATTTCGGATGCCGAGAGCGCGTGCCAGAAGCCGAGATTGAGCAGCACATACACCACGACCACGCACGCCGTGCCGAGCAGCAGCCCGACGGGCAGCGTGGTCTGCGGCCGCGAAGTCTCCCCTCCCACCGAGGTGAGATTCGACCAACCGTCATAGGTCCATAGCACCGGGATCAGCGCGGTCGCGAGCAGCGACAGGCTGACGCCATGGGCTGCGGCAGCCGGCGGAGGCTGCGCCGGCGGCGCGTGCACCGCGGTGAATGCCAACAGCCCCAGGACGATGACTGCGATGAATTTCGCCGCGGTCGTGATGTTCATGACGGCTGCCGCACGCCGCAGGCCGATGTAATTGATGATGCCCATCAGGACGATGGTGAGCGCCGCGAGATAGTGCACTTGCGCGGCGGAGATCGGCAGGAAGTACCCGAGGTATTCCGCGAAGATGGTCGAGGTGGCACCGAGAGCGGCCGGGGTGATGACGGTGAGACACGCCCATCCATACAGGAAGGCCGGCAGGGGGCCGAAGCATTCCAGCAGGTAGGCGAAGATGCCGCCCGACCGGGGCAGCGCCGCGCCGAGCTCGGCGATCGAGAGCGCGCCGCAAAGGCTGACGAGCCCGCCGAGCAGCCAGCAGAGCATCGCGGGACCCGGCGCATGGAGTTGTGCGGCGACGGTCGCCGGCACCCGGAAAATGCCGCTGCCGATCGTGACCCCGATGACGACGAAGGTGGCGCCCCAGGGACCCAGCGAGCGCGGCATGCGCTCTCCCCAGTGGTCGCTCGCAGGAGTCTGAGAGGATTTGTCGATGGGCTCTCGCCTGTAATGGGTTGCCGTAAGCGCCGCATTATTCATCGGCGCCGCGCAGTCTTAAAGAGCTTTCAGGGAAGCCCCGCCCAGGCCGGCGTATACTCGCCGGGCGACCGCGGCGTAAGCGTGCTTCCCGGGCCGGCCGCCTGCAGGCGTGACACATGAAGGTTTTGATCGTCGAAGACCAGCAGCGCCTCGCACAGCTCCTCAAGCAGGGGCTCGCGGAGCGTTCCTACACGGTCGCCTGCGCCCGCACCTGCCGGGAAGCGCGCGATGCCCTTTGCGAGACCGCGTACGATCTGATCATCCTCGATCTGGGGCTGCCCGACGGCGACGGCCTCGACCTGCTGCGCGAATGGCGCAAGAACGGCTTCAAGGAGCCGGTCCTCATCCTGAGCGCGCGCGATGCGGTGCAGGATCGAGTCAAGGGTCTGGACCTCGGTGCCGACGACTATCTTTCCAAGCCCTTCAGCTTCGAGGAGCTGCTCGCGCGCGTTCGCTCGCAGCTTCGCCGTCAGTCGGAGGTCAAGGAGACGGTCCTCGAGTACCGCGGCATCAAGCTCGACCTCCTCAGCCACACGGCGCACCTCAATGCCCAGCCGGTGGAGCTCACGAGGCGCGAGTTCGCGCTGCTCGAGATCTTCATGCAGAACCCCGGGCGCATCCTCACGCGCACGCTGATCTCGGAGAAGATCTGGGCATCGCATTATGACGTCGACACCAATTTGCTGGATGTCTACATGAGCCGGCTACGGGCCAAGCTGGAGAAGTCCCAGGAGAAACCGCTTTTCAAGACGGTGCGCGGCGTCGGCTACCAGTTGTTGTGATGCGATCGATCAGCACCCGGCTCGCGGCGTGGTACGCCCTCGCGGCGACGGTGACCCTGGCCTGCCTGTTCGTCGTCGGCTATCAGCTGCTCGAGAGCTATCTCATCCACGGCCTCGACCTCCTCAACACCTCGGAGTTCGAGCAGCTCCGCGCGCGCCTGGGACCGAACTATCGCACGCTCAGCCTGGAGGTGGTCAATCAGCGGATCCGCACGACGACGGAGTACGCGTCGGTCCTATTCTATTTCGACGTGAACATCCCCAAGCGCGGCACGGTGTTCTACTCGAACAACCTCCATGGCCGGGCGATTCCCGACGTACCGAAACAGCACCGCTACGATGCCTCGATTCCCGGCATAGGTCCGTTGCGCGTGGCGGAATTCATCCTGCCGCCCTTCGACGTCACGATCGCGACCTCCTCGGCCCAGGTGCTGAAGGTGATGGACGGGTATGTGGAAGTGTGCGCGGGCCTCCTGATCGCCATGCTCGCCGTGAGCACGGTCATCGGCTTCGGTCTGAGCAGGCTCGCGCTGCGGCCGGTGCGCCTCATCCGCGAGACGGCCAACCGCATCGGCTCCGACAACCTGAGCGAGCGCATTCCGGTCGCCGGGGTGCGGGACGAGATCTCGGAGCTGGCGCGCCTGCTCAACCAGATGTTCGATCGCCTGGAGTCCTCGTTCAAACAGGTCCGCCGCTTCGCCGCCGAAGCCTCGCATGAGCTGAAGACGCCGCTGTCGCTCATCCGCCTGCAGGCCGAGAAGCTGCTCGTCTCCGGCGGCCTGCCCCCGGCCGACGAGGAAGCCGTGCAGATGCAGCTCGAAGAGCTGGCGCGCCTCAACCAGATCATCGAAGAGCTGCTCTTCCTCTCGCGCGCGGAGGCGCGCGCGATCACCCTGCAGCTCAAACCGCAGGACCCGGCACGATTCCTCCACGGCTTCGCCCAGGATGCGCGCGTGCTCGCGGAGCATCACGGACGCAGCTTCGTCCTGGTCCGCGAGGGGGAAGGTCTGCCCGCTTTCGAGGCCCAGCGCATCCGTCAGGTGTTGCTCAATCTGCTCGCCAACGCGGTCGAAGCCTCGCCGCGCGAGGGCGTCATCACCCTGCGCTCGAGCTTCGGTGGCGGCGTCTGGCGGGTGAGCGTGGAGGATCAGGGTCCGGGCGTTCCGCCGAGCGAGCGGGAGCGCATCTTCGAGCGCTTCGTGCGTCTCGGCCTCGGGGAGCGCAGGGGCGACGAGCGCGGCAGCGGGCTCGGGCTCGCGATCTGCCGCGGCATCATCGAGCTGCACCGCGGCCGCATCTGGGCGCAGGCGGGCACGGGCGGTCGGGGTCTCGAGGTGATCTTCGAGATTCCGGCGAGGGAGCTGCTCGCGCCCGGCCCCGGAGACCCGCCCACCGGCGCCGACGAGACGGCCGCCTCCGAGATCGCGTAGCGCTAGTACATCCGCGCGAAGGCGAGCAGAGTCAGCGTCACCACGATCGCGCCGCCGATACGGATGGCGATCTGCGCGAACGGCATGAGCTGCATGCGCTCGGCCGCCGTCAGGATGGCAACGCCTCCCGTACCACCCTGGCCGGCATGGGTGGCGTTCACGAGCGCCGCTTCGATCGGGTACAGATCGACTTTCCACCCCACCCAGAAACCCACCGCGATCAGGGTGAGGACCGTGGCCGCGATCGTGATCAGGTCCGCCGGCGCGAGCACCGCAATCAGCTTGTCCCAGGGCGTCATGGCCACGCCCACCATGAAGAGCAGCGGATAGGTCCCCACCTTGGCGAAGATCTGGAACACCGCATCCGCTCCGAGCTCGAGCCGGCGCGTCACCGACCAGCCGAGCTTCATGGCCACCGCGAGCGCCAACATCACGACCGGGGCGGGCCACTTCCAGAGGACGAACGTGAGCTCGCCCACCAGATAAAGTGCCACTGCAGTGACGGCGCCAGCCGCGATGCTCATCACATCCAGCTGCGCCGGCGCCTGCTGCCGCTGCTTCAGCAGCTCATCCATCTGTCCGCCGGGGAGCAGGCTCCCCTCGCCCGACCACTCCGGCCTGCGTTTGCCCAGCCAGTTGAGTCCGCCCGCTATCAGCACCGAGAAGAAGCTGCCGATCATGACCGGCGGCAGCACCTGCGCAAACTGTCCGCCGAAACCCTGGTGCAGCACGCCGGCATATCCCAGCGACAGCGGTACTGCGCCATCGCCCACGCCACCCGCCATGACCGGCAGCACCACGTAGAAGAGCGCGTGTGTCAGCCCGAGGCCGAGCGCTGCGCCAACCAGGCCTCCCACGACCAGCGCCGCCACGGTCCCGGCCGCCAACGGCGCGAAAATCTTGACGAACCCCCGGATGAGCACCGTCCGATCCATCCCGAAAACACTGCCGACGATGATCGCGGCGATGTACAGGAAGAGGTAGTTCGATGTCTTGGTGAAGCCCGTTACCGCCGCCACCAGATCGTGGGGTAACACGTGGTAGTACGTGAGCGCCGACGGCAGGAACGTCGCCACGATCACCGCACCGCCCACCGTGCGCAACCCCGGGATGCGATGCCCGATCTCCGCGCAGATGAACGACAGCAGCATCGTGAGGCCGATCATCATCGGCAGGTCGGCCGCCACCGTGCCGTGGCTGACGAAGTACCACAATGTCGCGGCAAGCATGACGGCCACCGGCACCGGCACGGCCCCGATACGCCAGTCCATCAGACCCTGCCAGGCTTTCGCCCAGCGGGGTGGCTCGATCCGCACGTTCGTCGCGGTCATATCGCGTCGAGTATAGTTCCTGGCCGCTTCGGCGGTCACACTGCCACTCCTTCGAGTCTCAGAAGGAGACCGTGAGGTCGCCATACACCTCGCGCTCGATCGGCGAATAGGTGCCGATATCCGTCGTCATGAACGCATTGGAGAAGGCATTCGGCATGTAAGGCGGCGACGCGTTGTTGAGGTCGTTGATACCGATGGCCGCCACCACTTTCCTGTCGCTCTCCTCGCTCCCCAATTGCCACGTGTACGAGCCGTGCAGGTCGAAACTGCTGTAGCGCGGCACCCGGACGAGCACCGGGCCGGTTCCCGCCGCGCCCGCATCCGCGACCGAAGCTATGTAGGTGTTTGCCAGAGTGATGGCGAGACTCCGGTACGACCAGTCGAGCGTAGTGTAGAAGCGGTACTTCGGCAACGTGCCGGCGAAGACGCCGAGGTTGCTGGCATTGCCGGCGTACTGGATGGGCGCATCCCCCAGGCCGTCGGAGAACTTGTAGGAATCGAACGCCATGGTGTTCGTCGACAGGGTCCAGGTGCCATATTGGCTCCAGGGCAGGATGTACATCGCCGCGAGGTTCCAGGAGCGCTCCCTCAGCACGGCGAGGTTGGTGAACCGGTCCTCGACGTAGAGGTTCTGGAGATTGGCCGGATTCGCCGCCAGATAGGCCTTCAGGGCGCCGGGCGCGGTGAACGGATCCGTGCCCCCGAAGTTGATGAAGTTCCCCTCGCCGAGATTATTGAAGAAGGGCGATGCCGAGCCCAGCCTGTTCACCGAATTGAAGATGTTGTTGAAGCCGATTCCGCCCGCGAAACCATACAGGTTGATCGAGGAGAAGTCGGCGTTGACCGTCAGACCATTGGCGAATTTCGGCCGGAAGGTGAAGCCGATCGAGCGCGCGACGGCGATCGCGGGCTTCAGGCTCGGGTTGTTGCCATCCTCGCCGTTGAAGGTGAGGGTGCTCAGGGCCGGCTCGCCGAAGACTCCCGCGCCGGCCGGGATGGCGCCTGTCACCTGGCGGGTGTCGTACGGACCGTACGCCTGGAACAGCGGCGGCGCCACGAATGACTTCGTGTAGTTGCCGTTGAAGGCGAACTGGCTGTCGAACGGCGCCCAGCGGAAGCCGATCTTCGGGTCCGTGGCGCTGCCGGCGTCGCTGTAGTGCTCGAAGCGGCCAGCCGCGGTGAGCTCCACCTGGTCGAGGCCCGGGATGTCCATGCGGCTGGAGAAAACCGGGATGCGCGTTTCGGCGTACGCGGCGCTGTCGTCCCGCCCATGGCTGAACGGGTCCGTATATACCCCGTTCTGCCAGTTCTGATCGTTGCCGGTGGTGAGCCCCGTCGCCGGGTCGGTATTGCGGCCGTTCGGGTCCGCGTGGCCCGAAACTTCCTCGCGCCGCCAGCTCGCTCCGATGGCGAGGCTCAGCGGGCCCGCAGGGAGCCTGAAGAGATTGCCCACCGCATGCCCGTCCCACGAATACAGCTTGCTGTCGCCGTGCAGCATCTCGGTCCCGTAGACGTTCGCGAGCGTGGCCGCCGGGTTTCCGGTGACCGCGAACGGATCGAGCGCCGGCACCAGCACCATCGGATTGGCTTTCGACAAGCCGGAGTAGACCTCGCTGTAGGCGCCGCCGGGCGTTGCAACACCGCCGGAGTCGTAGCCGCCGGCGACCGCGGCCGCCAGGTTGGGCTTGTAGATCAGGTTGGTGTCGTCCTCCGCCAGCTTGCTCTCGCTGTAATCGGCGGAGGTCTGCCAGGTCCACGTGCGCGTCAGGTGTCCCTTGAGACCGAGGGTGAATTGATAAGCGTCCGTGGTGTCGTATACGCCCTTCGGCCGGTTGAGGTCGGCGAAGGTCGCCGTCGTTGCGGTGGTCAGCGGGTCGTAGGGCGATCCTGCCGGCACGCTGACGGTGGCCGCGGAGAACGGCTGGCTCGACGTCTGCCACGCCGTCGATACGACCTTATTCTGGGACGCCAGGACGTCGCCAAAGAGCTCCGTGCTGCCGCCAAACAGCGGCTTCGAGGTGATGTTGGCGACGAAGCTCTTGTGCTCCTCCTGCTGCAGAAGCATGGAGTACTTCGAGAAATCGAAGGCGTTGGAGAGTTGCGAGGCGCTCGTGGGGTAGTAGACACCGGGCAGCTGCGAGTAGCTGGCCGCCGTGGCGGCGGTGCCGGTCGGCACGGACGGAAAGGTCAGACCGGGCATCAGGGCATAGGCGCCCCCCGCGACGGTTCCGGGCAGAGCGGTGCCCGGGGTGACGCCATACTTCGGGCTGCTGAACGCGCGCGTATCCGCCCAGAGCGGGGTAGTCTTCGCGTAACTCGCTGTCGCGGTGACGTTGACCGGTCCGACGTCCCCACCCGCAGTCACGAACGCTGATCGATCCCGATAGCCGCCGTCGGCCGTGCCATAGTGAGTGCCGAAAGTCACGCCGTGATAATCGTGCTTGAGAATGAAGTTCACCACGCCGCCGATGGCGTCGGAGCCATAGAGCGAGGAAGCGCCGTCGGTGAGCACATCGACCCGCTCCAGCGCCGCGGCGGGAATCTGACTGACATCGACGAAATCCTTGCTGCCGGTGAGGCCGGCGACCGCATCGAGCGCCAGCCGCTGGCCATTCAGGAGCACCAGAGTCGGCAGGTTGCGCAGCTCGATCTGCGAGCCTCCGGCCGTGAACTGGTTGTGATTCTGCGCGTTGTTGCTGCCGGCATTGCTGCGGCCCGCGAAAGCCGGAACCGTCTTCTCCAGACTGGCGAGCATATCGTTCGATATGCCGGTCGCGGCGAGGGTGGACGCATCGAGGCTGGTAACCGGGACGGCCACGGCGTCGGGGTTGGTGGGGATCAGCGTTCCGGTGACGACCACCTGTTGCAGCTGCAGCGGCGCCTGACCGGCAGCCTGGTCCGCGGACTGGGCATTCGCGTGTATGGCGCAAATGAGACCGAGACCCGAGAGCAGAACCGCTTCAGTGCCGGAAATCCGGCGGGACTGGCCCTTCATGCATACCCCCTCTGGTGGATGTGAGGCGGGACGCTACGCGGCGAAGCTTAACGATTGCTGAAATGTTTCTGACGCCATTTTCAGGCGCTTCCCGTCCAGGCACAGGGATGTGCCCCGCCGCCGCCGGTGGCGGGGCGCCGGGCCGGGCAGGAGCCCGGATCCAGCGCTTTCTCAAAAGCGCCGGAGCAAGGATTGGATGTCGTCGCGCTCGGCCGCAATCGCCTGGAAGAGCGGCACGTGCTTCCATTCGGGCCCGCCGTTGACGATGGCGGCAAAAGCAATCCAGCCGCCGTTTCGCTTGCGCAGATAGCCGGCAATGCCGCAGACCGAGCGCGGATTGTCGAGCGTGCCGGTCTTCAGCGCCACGCGATCGAGCCAGGCCTCATCGCCATCACGCAGGAACACGAACGGCGCATCGCGCGGCACGACGAGTCCACCATAGAACGCGGGGAAATGGCGCGCGTCGCGATACTGATAGGCGAGCAGTCGCACCAGGTCGTTGGCCGACAGCCGATTGTCGGTGGTGAGTCCGCTGCCGCTGTAGATCGGCGGTGGGACGCGGGTTGCGGGCCGGTCGCGCGCCTGTACCCGCTCGACGAAGTCCGACAGCAGCTTCCCTGCCGAGGCCAGCGCCTGCGGCGGATGATCATCGACGCTCGCCGCCATGTCCATGGTGAGCACGTCGGCGATGTAGTTGTTGGAAAACCGGAGCATCCGCCCCAGCTGCTCCTGCAGGCTGAGGCCCTCGATGTCGCCGAGCTCGTAGCTGCCGGGCGGCGGCTGGCTGGCGCGAACGACCACTTGCCCCGCGACTTCGACGCCGATCTCGTGCAGCGTCTCCTTCAGCAGCAGGCCCACTCCGACCAGCGGATTCGACATGGAGCGATACACCGTCTGGTCGTCCCCCATCGGAACGTCGCCGCCCACCCGCAGCAGGTCCTCGCCGGCCGGGCTCGTGCGCCGCTCGACCCATAGGGTCTGCCGCCGCCCCCTGGCGACCGTACGGATCGCGCCCTGCACGGCGATGGGCAGGCGCGTCACACCGCAGCCGCGCACCAGCGCCGCGGCGCCCGGCGCCGTGGGCCGGACGACCACGCACCAGTTGCCGAAATCGACGCCGACCGAGGCGAGCGGCGCGTTGTAGGCCGAGTCGCTGCTCTCGAGCGCGTGGCAGCGATCCTGCGTCTCGCAGGTCACGACGCCGAATGGCGCCGGATCGACGAAGAGGTCGCCGCTCACCACGGCCACACCGGCGCCTCGCACCTGCGCGGCCAACTGCCACAGCGACTGATCGTCGAGCGATGGATCGCCCGCCCCCTGGAGGATGAGATCGCCGGTCAGCCGGCCGCGCAGGATGGGCGCGTCGGCGAGCAGGCGGGTGTCGAACATCTTGCCGGCCGGCCAGGTTTGCAGCGCGAGCGCGGCGGTGGTCAGCTTCGTGAGCGACGCCGGCGTCAGGCGTTGTGTCGCATTGAGCTCCTGGATGACGTGATCGCCGTCATCGAGATCGATGGCGGCGGCCGAGACCAGCGCTCCGCGGGCCTCGAGTGTCTGCAGCGCGTGCCACTGCGCGTGCGCCGGTATTGCGGCGAGAACGGCGGTAGCGGCGAGGAACAGGGAGTAGACCCCGAAGCGCAAAGGCGATGAGCGGTGCGGCATGAGGCGGCGGATTATGTCATTCCCGCGCCGCACGCGCCTGAGAGCGCGGTCACGCGGGCAAGGTCACGGAAGCGTGAAGTGGAACGCCGCGCCGCGATCCGGCTCCCCCTCGGCCCACATGCTGCCGCCGTGGCGCTCGATGATTCGCCGTGCGATCGACAGGCCGACGCCCGTTCCCTCGAACTCCTGCGCGGGATGCAGGCGCTGAAAGATCCCGAACAGCCGATCGGCGCGGCGCGGATCGAAGCCGGCGCCGTTGTCCCTGATCGAGTACAGCTTGTGGTCGGCGTGGGGGGCGCCGGCGATCTCGATGAGAGCCCGTTCCCGGCGGCGCGTGAACTTGAGTGCGTTGGCAACCAGATTCACCCACACCTGGCGCAGCAGCGACGGGTCGGCTTGTGCCGCGGGCAGCTCGCCGATTCTGATGTCGAGAGAGCGCGCCGCCTCGGCGGCGTGCAGCTCGCCCACCACCTCCTGCACGAGGCCGCGCATGTCGACCGATCGCTTTCGCAGTGGCTCCCGGCCGAGGCGCGAGAGGCGCAGCAGATCCTCGATCAGCTCCCCCATGCGGGTCGCCTGCGAGGCGATGGCCTCGATGTGGGGATGCGCTTCCGGCGCGACGGCGGCGCCGAAATCCTCCCGCACCACGCTCAGCAGGCCGTCTATCGCGCGCAGCGGTGCGCGCAGGTCGTGCGATACGGAATAGCTGAACGCCTCGAGCTCGCGATTCGCCACCTGCAGCTCGCGATTGGCGGTCTCCAGCTCCACGGTCCGCTGCGACAGCCGGGCCAGGAGAGCGGCATTCTCCCGGCGCAGCCGCAGCATGGCCTGCGTGCGCGCCAGCACGCGCAGGATCACACGCAGATCGAACGGCTTGAGGATGTAATCGAGCGCGCCGGCCTTCATCGCCTCGACGGCCGTCGCGAGGGTGCCGTGGCCCGTCATCACGATGCCCGCGAGCTCCGGGTCGACCGCCCGGGCGGCATTGAGGAAGGCGATGCCATCCATGCCAGGCATCGTAAGGTCCGTCAGCACGATGTCGAAAGCGCCGGGGGTCAGCGCGGTGAGTGCCGCCCGGGCGCCCGTAAATCCTTCGACCGAGAAGCCCTCGTCCTCGAGCGTGCGGCACAGCGCCTCGACCTGCGCCGCCTCGTCATCGACCACCAGCAACCGGTTGATCGCCTCGCTCTCCATCGATCCCCTCCTTCGCCGACCCGAGGATACGCCAGAAGCCCCCCGGCCTCACCCGGCGCTGAACATATTGAAATGGAGAATTTGCTCGGGCCTGCGGGCCCGGCGCTGCGCGCCGCCGCGCCCCGACCTCTGCTGTTGTAACGCCCGTGACCGCTGCAGCGAACTTCGAGGACGTGAGGGTTCTCCCGAGGAGCACTGCACCGTGACCTGCAGATTTCCAATGCCGATCGCGGCCGCGCTGGCGGCTGCCTCCCTCACGGGCGCGTTGATCGTCGGCATGCTCGGTCTATCCGCCTCGGCGGCCGAGACGCAAGCTGTAGCGCCAGCACCCGCCGTAGATGAGCCGCTGGCGAAGACCTCGGGGTCCGAGACGGCCATCCTCTCGGGCGGGTGCTTCTGGGGAATGCAGGTCGTCTTTCAGCACGTTCGGGGAGTCCTCGAGGCGGTTTCCGGCTATACAGGAGGCGACCGCAATACCGCTCACTACGAGGACGTCGGCACTGGTACGACCGGGCATGCTGAGTCGGTCGAGATCGTCTTCGATCCGCATCTCGTCAGTTACGGGACGTTGCTGCGGGTCTACTTCTCCGTGGCGACCGATCCCACGGAGCTCGACTACCAGGGACCCGACCAGGGATCACAGTACCGCAGCGAGATCTGGCCGGTGAACGGTGCGCAGAGGCGTATCGCGGAGGCCTACGTGGGTCAGCTCGAGGCCGCCCATCTCTTCCCGGCACCGATCGTTACCCGCATCGAGAGCGCGCGGCCTTTCTATCGGGCTGAGGCCTATCACCAGAATTTTGCAACCCTTCATCCGCACAATCTCTACATCATGACCTTCGATGCGCCCAAGGTGGCTGCGCTCGCGAAGCTGTTCCCAGGCCTGTACGCTGCCCGTCCGACTGCGATGAACTGAGCAGCCGTATGGTCCGCCCGTGAAGCCGGGGCCACGGACGCGCAATGGACAGAAGCCGCTCTGGTTCTTTGGATAAATGGCGCGCCCGGAGAGATTCGAACTCCCGACCTCATGGTTCGTAGCCATGCGCTCTATCCAACTGAGCTACGGGCGCGCCGCGAGATACCGGGCGCGGGGTCACGAGGGCCATTGGGGAAATGGCCGCCCTGCGCCGGGCCGCGAATCCTAGCATGCCTGCGCGGCGCGCGTCGAGAACGGTAGCTGGAGCGCTGCAGTGGGCGTTTGCAGGGCGGAACGCGATTGGCTAGGGTGAGTGGCTAAGGCGCTGCGGCGGCAGCCCTTCAATAAGCAACTCGAGCGGGGGTTCGGCCCATGGTCAAAGCATTCATCGTCGGTGTGATCCTCACCATCCTGGCCGCGGCAGCGTGCATCTACGTCCTCCTCGCCAAAGGGGTGATCCCCGCAAGCGCCGATTCCGGGCCCCTGCCGCTCGAGCACTGGGCCGCGAGGCTTTCGCTGCACGCGACGCTGGCGAACGAGGCGCCGAAGACTCCGAATCCCGTGGCGTTGAATGACACCAATCTCATCGCCGGCATCCAACTCTACGGCCGGCACTGCGCCATCTGCCACGGCACCGCGGCCGGAGACGCCTCGACCAGCCCGGTCGCGAAAGGGGAGTACCCGAAGCCGCCGCAACTCGCCACCGACGGGGTGGAAGACGATTCGGAAGGCGTGACGTACTGGAAGATCGCCCACGGCATCCGCTGGTCGGGCATGCCTTCGTGGAAGGCGACCCTGTCCGATCAGCAGATGTGGACACTGGCGCTCTTCCTGAAGCACATGGACAAGCTCTCGCCGGCCGCGCAGCAGGCGTGGCAGGCGGTGACGGACAACCCCGCCGCACCCACGCCGCCCGCCAACGCGCCCGCCTCCCCGGCCTCCCCCAGCTCCTGATCATGAGCCGTCAAGCGATCAACCTGCAGCAGAAGTTCTCCCTCTTCCGGGAGCAGTGGCAACCGAAAGTCGTCGCGCAGATGAACGACTACCAGTTCAAGCTCGTGCGCATCGACGGCGATTTCATCTGGCACGACCACCCCGAGACGGACGAGACCTTCATCGTACTGGAAGGGACCCTGCGGATCGATTTCGAGGACGGGCCGGTCCGCCTGAGTGCGGGCGAGATGTACGTCATCCCGAAGGGAGTCAAACACAAGCCTTGCGCGGAAGGAGAGGTGAAGCTCATGTTGATAGAGCCCCGCGGCACCCTCAATACCGGGCACGAAGGCGGCGAGCGCACAGCACAGAACGACGTCTGGATCTGACAATGCGGCCGACGTTGCCTGCGCGGCGTGTAGCCTCGTATACGGTTTCTGACGACCCCGCCCTCCTCGATCGGCGCGCCATCCATGCGTATCTGGAGCGCTCCTACTGGTCGCCAGGCATTCCGCTGGAGGTCGTGGACCGCGCCATCCGCGGCTCACTCTGCATCGGCGCGTACGCGGCCACGGGCGCGCAGGTCGGTCTCGCCCGCTTCATCTCCGACTACGCGACTTTCTGCTATGTCGGCGACGTTTACGTGCTCGAGGAGCATCGTGGCCACGGCCTGTCGAAAGCCATGCTCGGAATGGCCACGGACCACCCGCTGCTTCAGGGCCTGCGCCGCTGGAGCCTGGTGACCGCCGACGCGCACGAGCTCTATCGGCAGTTCGGGTTCTCGCCCGTGGCTCAGCCCGAGCGGCACATGGAGCGCCTCAACCGCGAGATCTACCGGCGGATATGACCGGGAAGCCGCGACTCAGGGGCTCGTGGACTCGTACTGCTGGCGTCGCTCTTCCCGCTTCTCTTCTTTTCGCTGCTCCTTCTGCGCGCGCTCTTTCTTCTTCGCCATGTGATGGCCGACTATGCACCCGGCCGCCGCGCCCAGCACGGCATGGTGCCGCGCAACGTGTCCCGCCACGGCGCCTACCGCTGCGCCCTTGATACAGCCCTTCGCCTGGACGCTTTGCGCACCGACCATGAAAAGCAGTGCGGCCAGTGACGCCGTTATGCATTGCCTCGCGTCGAATCGGACCATCTCGAATTCCTCCCGCTCGCCTCAGTGATGGACGTAGAACACCGGGACCGGCGAGAAGTTACGGGGCATGCTCCCTGATGAAGTCGATGAAGGCGCGCAGCGGTGCGGGTACCAGGCGGCGCCCGGGATAGTAGAGGAAGGGTCCCGGGAAGCTCTGCCACCAGGGCTCCAGCACGGGCTCGAGCGCACCGCTTTGAAAATGCGGACGCAGCCAGTCCTCGAACAGGCTGATGATGCCGGTGCCGGCAATGGCCGCAGCCACGGCGAGATCCGTCGCCCCACCGACGCGGACGAGCAACGGTCCCGTCGGCTCGATGCGGATCACTTCGCCTGCACGCTCGAACTCCCAAAGAGCGCTGACTCCACTCGGGAACCGCCCGAGCAGGCAGGAATGGCTCAAGAGGTCGCGCGGATGACCCGGCCGGCCACAGCGATCGAGATAGTCCGGAGAGGCGGCAGTCGCAAAGCGTTGCATCCGCGGGCCGATGGGCACGGCGATCATGTCCTGCTCGAGCCGCTCGCCATAGCGGATTCCGGCATCGCATCCGGCCGCGAGGACATCGACGAAGCTCTCCTCGGCAATGACCTCCAGCCGGATCTGCGGAAACGCCGCCAGGAAAGGCGGCACGATCGCGGGCAACACCAGCCGCGCCGCGCTGATCGGCACATTGAGTCTGAGCGTGCCCGCAGGACGATCGCGATATCCGTTCACGACATCGAGCGCCGCTTCCACCTCGGTCAAAGCCGGCCGCAGCCGCTCGTGCAGACGGCCGCCCGCCTCGGTTGGAACCACGCTGCGGGTGGTTCTATGCAGCAATCTCACGCCGAGCTGCGATTCCAGGCGGCGCACCGCCTCGCTGAGGCCGGACGCGCTGCCTCCGCTCGCTCTGGCGCCTTCGCGAAAGCCGCCCGCACGCACCACCGCGACGAAAGCACCCAGATCGCTGAGATCCACCTTCATTGTTCGCTTTCTCGCACAGCCTGTGCGGATTGTGCCCGATTATCGCGCGCGGGGAAAACGCGTAACGTCGCGCCTTCTCAAAGGAGGTCGAGCATGTCCCCCATCGAGTTCCCCGACACTTTCAAGCTGGGCGATCGCCACGTCAGCCGGATGGGCTACGGCGCCATGCAGCTCGCCGGCCCCGGCGTCTTCGGTCCCCCCAAGGATCGGGCAGCAGCGCTGGCCGTGCTGCGCGAGGCCATCGCGCTCGGCGCGAATCACATCGACACCAGCGACTTCTACGGCCCGCACGTCACCAACCAGCTGATCCGTGAGGCGCTGCATCCCTACCCGGACGATCTGGTCATCGTCACCAAGATCGGGGCGCGGCGCGGCGCCGATGCCTCCTGGCTGCCGGCTTTCTCCGCCGAAGAGTTGACGCGTGCCGTGCACGACAACCTGCGCAATCTGCGCATCGATGTCCTGGAGGTGGTCAACCTGCGGGCGATGCACGGCATCCATGTGCCGGCGGAGGGCTCGATCGAAGCGCCGCTCACTGCACTTGCGGAGCTGCAGCGCCAGGGGTTGGTACGGCACATCGGCCTCAGCAACGTCACGCCGGCGCAGATCGAGGAAGGGCGCCGCATCTGTGAGATCGTCTGCGTCCAGAATCATTACAACCTGGCGCATAGGGCCGACGATGCGCTCATCGAGCAGCTGGCCGGCGAAGGAATCGCCTACGTGCCGTTCTTCCCGCTGGGTGGATTCACGCCGCTGCAATCCTCCATCCTGAGCGACGTGGCGGAACGCCTGAGCGCATCACCCATGCAGGCCGCCCTGGCCTGGCTGCACAGGCGCGCACCCAACGTTCTGCTCATCCCGGGCACCTCCTCGGTGCGTCATTTGCGCGAGAACCTCGCGGCAGTCGAGCTCGACCTGCCGGCGCAGTCGATGAGCGCCCTCGATTCGATAGGCCGGCCCGCCTGAGCGCGGCGAGCGGCGAGCGGGGCCGCGAAGCGCCAGGCTCGGGCATCCGGTCATACCGGTCGCGGATCCTCGAGATCCTGCAGAATCGGGCATTCCGGGCGCTGATCGCCATGACAGCGGCGGGCGAGCTCGGCCAGCGTGTCGCGGATCCGCGTGAGCTCGGCGATCTTGTGATCGAGCTCGGCGACGTGCGCCAGTGCGACGCGCTTGACGTCCTCGCTCGCTCGCCGCCGGTTGCGATAGAGGGCGAGGAGCCGGTCGATCTCCTCGAGCGAGAAACCGAGGTCCCGCGCGCGGCGAATGAAGCGCAGCGTCTGGACATTGCTGTCGTCGTAGGCCCGGTACCGATTGGCGAGGCGCTCGGCGGGCTTCAGCAGTCCCAGCTCCTCGTAGTACCGGATGGTCTTGGGCGGCACGCCGGAGCTCGCCGCAGCCTGCCCGATCGTCATGACCTCCCTGCCTTTCATCTTGATCTCCCCGGGCCATCTCCCGGGGCCGTCGTCGAGTGCCAACCCCGCAGCAGCAGCGCATTCGACACCACGCTCACCGACGATAGCGCCATGGCCGCGCCGGCGATCACCGGGCTCAGGAATCCGAGGGCCGCGGCGGGCAGCCCGATGACGTTGTAGATGAATGCCCAGAAAAGGCCCTGGCGGATCTTTCGGTAAGTTGCCCGGCTGACAGAGATGGCATCGCCCAAGAGTCGGGGATCGCCGCGCATCAGCGTAACGCCCGCCGTCTGCATCGCAACGTCAGTCCCGGTACCCATCGCAAAACCGACATCGGCTGCGGCGAGAGCTGGCGCATCGTTGACACCGTCCCCCACCATGCCCACGCACCGGCCTTCCGCCTGCAGACGCCGCACCTCAGCCGCCTTCTCTTGCGGCAGAACACCCGCGAGCACCCGGCGGATGCCGAGCTGCCTCGCCACAGCCGCCGCGGTCCGCTCGTTGTCGCCGGTGAGGAGCACGGTGTCGAGGCCAATTTCACGCAGATACCGGACCGCGGCGGCCGCCTCCGGCTTGATCGGATCCGATACCGCGATACAACCCAACCACCTCGGCTCGCTGTCGAGCGCCCCGACCCACATCACCGTGCGGCCCTGGCTTTCGAGACTCGCTGCCTGCGACTCGCCGGCCTCGGTGGCGATGCCGTGAATCCGCATCAGGCCGCGATTGCCGATGACGACATGCCTGCCGCCGAGGCGAGCCGTCACTCCCATGCCGGCGTGGCTCTGAAAATCCTCGAGCACCGGCCGTGCAGCGCCCGCGCCGCCGGAGGGCCCGCCGCCCCGCTCGTGCGCGAAGCCGGACTCGGGGTTTCCCTTGTCGTCCAGCTCACGGGCGCGCGCCAGGATCGCGCGCGCCAGCGGATGCTCGCTGCCCGACTGCACCGCGGCGGCGAGCCGCAACAGCTCGCGCTCGGAAACGCCGTTCGGCATGACCTCCGTCACTCTGGGCGCCCCTTCGGTCAACGTCCCCGTTTTGTCGAGAACGATCGTATCCAGACGGTGCGCGCGCTCCAGCGCCTCGGCGTCGCGAATGAGAATACCAGCCCTGGCCGCCGCGCCCGTGCCCACCATGAGCGCCGTCGGCGTGGCGAGGCCGAGCGAGCACGGACAGGCAATCACCAACACCGACACAGCCGCCAGCAACCCCACCGTGAAGCGGCCGCTCATCAGCCACCACCCGAGGAGCGTTGCGAGCGCAACGGCCACGACCACCGGCACGAACACCCCGGAGACCCGATCGACGAGGCGCTGCACGGGCGCCTTCTTGAAATGCGCGCCCTCGACGAGCGCGATGATCCGCGACAGCGTGGACTGATCGCCGACCGCCGTCGTCTCGATGCGCAGGAGGCCGCCGCCGTTGACCGAGCCGCCCGTAACCCGATCGCCCGGCGCCTTGGCAACCGGTAGGCTTTCACCCGTCAACAGGCTCTCATCGACAGCGCTCCGCCCCGCGAGCACCGTGCCATCGACCGGCAGCCGCTCCCCGGGCCGCACCACCACCACATCACCCACGGCGACGGCGTTCGCGGGAACCTCGACCTCCCCGCCGCCGCGCTCGACCCGCGCCCGCTCCGGCCGCAGCGAGAGAAGGGCCCGGATCTGGGCGGTCGTGGAGCGTTTGGCACGCTCTTCCAGCCACTTGCCCACCGTCACCAGCGCGATCACGACCGCCGCGGAATCGAAATAAAGATCAGTCGCGGCGGTATGCGTCAGCAGGCCCGCCAACAGAAGATAGAGACTGTAGAAGTAAGCGGCCGAGGTCCCGAGCGCCACCAGCAGATCCATGTTGCCCATACGCGCTCGCAGCGCCTGCCACGCACCGACGTAGAACCGGGCTCCGATGAGGAACTGCACGGGGGTCGCGAGAGCAACCTGCAGCCAGCCCGGCACCATGACCCCGAGCATGGGGGCGAGAAGCGGAACGCTCAGCACGACGGCGACCGCGAGGCGAAGGCTCTCGGCCCTCATCCGCCGCGCCTCGGCCGCGGCGATCTTCCGGTCCTGCTCGACCTCGCCTGTCAGCAGCTCCGCTTCATAGCCGGCGCGGCGCACGGCGGCCACCAGATCGGCGGGACGCAGCGCCCCGGCGATACCCTCCACCGCACCGTGATGGGTCGCGAGATTCACCTCCGCGCGCGCGACGCCCGGCACGGCCGAGAGCGCCCGCTCCACGCGCAACGCGCAGGTCGCGCAGGTCATCCCGGAAATGGCGAGCTCGCGCCGCATCCTTCAGGCCAGGCCGCCGCTGAAACCGGCGGCTTCCACTGCCCGGATCAGATCCTCCGCGCGGGCCGTCCCGGTGACGGTCGCCCGAGCCTGCGACAGGTCCACCCGGGCCTCGGCCACGCCGGGGACCTGGGACAGGGCGCGGCCGACCGCGCCGGCGCAGCCGCCGCAGGTCATGCCCGAGATCGTGAGCACGATCGCGCCGCCATCCTCATTCGAGCTTCGAGTCGTCATCGAGGTACTCCTTCCAGTTCACTGGAACCTATATAAGGCCTCCCCCCGCTGGAAGGTCAAGCTGTATTACTATGGCCCACCCCCATCGATTCCCGAGACGGAGCAAAGCATGGCCGCCGAAAAATTCCCGATCGACCTCACGCAGCTGCGGCCGCTGAAGCTCGATCCGAAACCGGGCACGCTCACGGATGCGCAGAAAGCGGATCTGCGCCACAACATCCAGCTTTGCCGCGATGCGATCGTGTTCTTCACGGCGCTCGCCGGCGCCAAGGGGCTCTCCGGACACACGGGCGGCGCCTACGATACGGTGCCGGAGGTCATGATCATCCGCGCCTTCATCGCCAACGGCGCGCCGATCGTGCCGGTCTTCTACGACGAGGCCGGGCACCGCGTCGCCACCCAGTATCTTCTTTCCGTATTGAATGGAGCCATGCCCGCCGAGCGGCTGCTGCACTATCGGGAGTTCGACAGCGGCCTGCCGGGGCACCCCGAGAAGATGCTGACACCCGGCGTGGAATTCAGCTCCGGCCGTCTCGGCCACATGTGGGCGTTCTGCAACGGCATCGCCATGGCCAATCCGGGCAAAGCCGTCGTGCTGCTGGGCTCTGACGGCAGCCAAATGGAGGGCGACAACGCGGAGGCGGCGCGCCTATGCGTCGGCAAACAGCTCAATATCAAAGTGCTCGTCGATGACAATAACGTGACGATCGCGGGTCATCCGCAGGAATACATGGTCGGCTACGATCTGACCCGCACCCTCTCCGGCTACGAGCTGCAGACGGATACCACCATGGGTGAGGATCTGGATGCGCTCTACATCGATCTCTGCCGCGTATTCTCGGACGAGAGGCCGCGCGCGCTGGTGATCAAGCGCCGCATGGCTCCGGGCATCGCCGGCGCGGAAGGCAGCCCCAAGGCGCATGAGGTCCTGGAGGCCGAGGTCGCGATTCATTATCTCGAGCAGCGCGGCGGCTACGAGCAGGCGATCGAGATGCTCAAGGCCGCGAGACCGGCGAAGAGCCCGCTGACCTTCAAGGGCTCGAGCGGTGCCGGCAAGAACCGCGACGACTTCGGCAAGATCATCAACGAGCTCCTCGACGGCATGACCGAGGCGGAGCGCCTCGCCGGCGTGCGGGTGTTCGACAACGATCTCGAGGGCTCACAGGGCCTGCACCACGTCCGCAAGAAGCACCCCGAGGTCTTCATCCGCGGCGGCATCATGGAGCGCGGTAACTATTCGGCCGCCGCCGGCTTCGGCGCGGTCGCCGGCAAGCAGGGCATCTACGCGACCTTCAGCGCCTTTCTCGAGATGTGCATCAGCGAGATCACCATGGCGCGGCTGAATTTCTCGAACGTGCTCGCGCACTTCAGCCACAGCGGCGTCGACGACATGGCCGACAACACCTGCCACTTCGGCATCAACAGCATGTTCGCCGACGGCGGCGTGACCCCGGTGCATGGCGCAGATACGACCCGGCTGTACTTCCCCGTCGACCAGCACCAGTTCGCGGCCTGCGTCAAGCGCATCTTCAGGGACCCGGGGCTGCGCTTCGTGTTCTCCACCCGGGCCGCGGTGCCCGATATCCTCGGTGAGGACGGCAAGCCGTTGTACCAGGGCAAGCCGTTCGAGCCCGGCAAGGACTACCTCGTGCGCCCGGCGCCGTCCGGAGGCGGCTATGTCGTGGCCGTCGGCGAGACTGTCTATCGCGCCCTGGATGCGGTCATCGCCCTGCAGGAGCAGGGAGTCAGGATCGGCCTGATCAACAAGCCCACCATCAACGTCGTCGACCCGCAGATGATGCGCACGCTGGCCAGCGCGCCCTTCGTGTTGGTCGCGGAAGGTTGGAACGTCAAGACGGGACTCGGCAGCCGCTTCGGCAGCTATCTGCTGCAGGCGGGCTTCAAGGGACGCTACGATCACATCGGCACCCAGCGCGAAGGCTGCGGCGGCCTGTGGCAACAGATGGGGCACCAGGGCCTCGACTCCGCGGGCATCGCCAAGGCCGTTCGGGCGCTGCTATAGCGCGGCCCCGACGCCGCCTCATCGCAGGCCAGGCCAGGCCTGCGGGAAGAGCGCGACCGCGTTCTTGCGGTAGATCTTGTCCACGACGCGCCGCGGCAGGTGCAGGCCGCGGAACGAGCGGTCGAGGTCCGGGGAGTGCAGCTCGTCGCCGGTCACGAGGAACAGCCAGTCCCGACGCCAGTCGGCAGCGATTGCGGCAACCGCCTTCGGGTCGTCGTCCGACGGCCCGTAGGCGTCGTCCGTGCCATAGAGGATCCGATCCTGGTAGCGGAGAAAGAACCGCCTGACTTTGTCGGGATGAGTCTGCGCCTGGTATTCGAGCTGCCCGATCCGCGCCGCCATGTCGACGTCCGCCTCGGGGAATCGATCGAGGAACGCGCCGATCCGATCGACGTCCCATTCCAGGGACGCCAGATGCAACGCATCGAAGCGTAGTTGCGGATGCGCCGCCAACATCCGGTCGCGGGCGGCCAGGATCTGATCGTGCTTCGGCCTGTCCGGATGCAGGTACATGTAGTACTGCGGGTGCTGGCGATAGTAGTCGGCGTCCCCCTTGACGATCATTTTCGAATAAGGAAGCCAGCAGTCGAGCGGCTCCGCCAGGTGCCCCAGCAGCACGATGTGCTCGCGCTCGAGCATGGAGTAGATCGGCTCGAGTCGCGGATCGTCCGGCATCACGTATCGGCCGTTGGTGTCGCGCACGACCATGCCGAAGTTCTTCCAGATCTTCACGCCCACCGCGCCTTCTGCCAGCGCGTCGTCGATCTCGCCCAGGGCCGCGCGCGACCAGCCCGGTTTCGTGAAGCCTGCTGCCGAGAAGGTTCCGGCGAAGGCAACCCGGCCCGGATATCGCCGTCGCAGCGATGCGGCGTCGCGGAGCTGACGGGGAATCGGCCCATGATCCGGCGAGTCGACGTTGATCGTCAGGAAGTGGACGCGATCGCGGATCGCCTCGGCCACCAGCCGATCGGCCGGTCCGTACACGTGCATGTGGGCGTCGACTTTCTCGACGCGCCCGAAGTCGGCCGCCGAGTAATAGCGTTCCTTCGCAATCGCGCGGCCGTTGCAGACGAGGAGCGCCAGCAGGAGCGTGAGAAGACTCAGCCTCACCGTCATGCCGCCTCCGCGATCTCCCGGGCGACCCGCTGGGCGGAGCGGATACACGATTCCATGCCGCGGCTGAGAAGATCCGCATACGTTCCCGCAAAGTAGATCCGGCCGTCCGGCTTCAGGACCTCCGGCCAGAATTTGCGCATCTGCCCGATCGGAAACGGCAGCATCTCGCAGCTCGGCGCCAACTCGTCCTGGGTCCAGTCCCGGGTCAGTGCCTGCACGATGTTGTCGCGTTTTCCCGGGTAGACCTGCCGAAAGGCAGCCAACACTCTTTGCGGCTCGACCCCTCCCGGACCATAGGCTTTCAGGATGACCCGCGTCGTCTTCACTTCCGACGGCACCTCCCAGATCGAGGAGATGAGCGGCTGATCGAGCTCCATGTTGATGCTCTGCAACCCATCGTCGAGCCAGAACTTCGAGGCGGCCTCGAACACGTAGAACGGATGAGACGTGTATGTCAGGTTGTCGACGACGTGCTGCTTTGCCGGCGAGAGCGGCGGCGTGATGCGAATCTTCCTGAAGACGGTCAGGCTGATGCAGTTGACGAAAAAATCCGCCTCCAGGATCTTCTCCCCGTCGTATCCATATTCACGGTGGCTCACCCTGACTCCGGTGTCGCTTCGCTCGACCGCGGTGATCGGGTGCGCCAGTCTCACCCGCGAGCCGAGGCGCCTCGCGAAGGCAACGGGGAGCTGCTCGTTGCCGCCCTGCAGGCGGAACATCTCTCCCTGCGAGGGCGGGATGTGCCGGGATCGCTCGGCCGCCAGCCGCCAGATGCGATAGAGCGCACTGGTTTGCTCTTCTCCCAGATATGCGATGGCGGCCTGCGAGGCGCCCTGCTTGCGGTAGAGCTCGTTGACGGGAACCTCATCAAGGTCGTCGAGGCCCTTGCCGAAGGGATGTTGCGGATCCTCGAGCTCATCCACGTACGTACGCAGATAGAGACTCTCGAGCTCATACCAGGGATGACTCGAGAGAAACCGGGCCTCGCGACTGTTGAAGCCGAGCCCCGCGAGCGTCCCGGGATCGGCCAGCATCCGGTTCGTATAAAGCTTGTCGCCGATCATCCTCAGATCATGGTCGTTGTAAGGCAGCCAGGCGCCTTCGGCGTTGGGATAGGAAACCAGTGGAATGCCGAATTCCGCGGCATACGCCAGGAGCCGCTCATAGCCCGGCCTGGTGATGTGATCGGCGCCGAAGTCGGCGTACAGCCCGTCCGACAAGCCATCGCTGCCGGTAAATACGTGGCCGCCATATCGTCCCGAGGCCTCGAGGACCGTGACGTCGAAGCCGGCCTTCATGAGCTCGTAGCCGCAGCACAAGCCGGTGATGCCCGCGCCACCGATGATGACCTTTCTGCGCCGCGAACGACCGCCGGGCGGCGTTTTCGCGGCGGCATTCACCCCCCTGACTCCCGCGTCGATCATGGACGCGCCGGCGCCGGCCATCAGCGTCTTGAGGAAAGTCCTGCGGATCATCGGCCTCTCGGTTACCTGGCGGCGCGTGCCAGCGCGGCCACACTGTCGGCGCCGAGCGGAGTGCCATTGAGCCTCGCGGCCTGGATGACGGCTCCCATGTCGGGCGGCAGTCTGGCCTCGATGAACCGGTATTGAGCGGACCGCCGCTGCAGCTGCGCGCTCAGTGCCGCACGCAGGCCGTTGCCCGGCTGAAACATCCCTCCGGAAGAGGACACCAGGACGGACGCCTGCGCCGGGATCCGCAGTTGGCCGCGAACGGCATCGATCATGTCGGCGAGCTCTTCGGCGGCGCTCTCGAAAAGCCCGAGCGCGGCCTGATCGCCTTCCGCCGCCGCCGCGGCGACGAGCTTCGACAGCTGCGCGAACTGGCTCCGTTGGGCGATCTCCTTGCCGTATATGGCGGCGCAAAGGTCGAGATCGCTCGCCAACGCAAAGTGGCGCTGCACCTGCTCATGGAGCGGCCCACGCGGCAGGCGGCCGTCACTCATGCGTGAGAAGAGACGCAAACCTTCGCGCGCCAGCCAATAAGAGGAGCCCTCGTCGCTGAAGAGCTCGCCCCAGCCGCCGGCGCGGGCTCTGCGGCCGTCGTACTCTCCATAAGCGATCGAGCCCGTGCCCGCCACTATGTTGATACCATCGGCGCCCGCAAGTGCACCCGCCCAGCCGCACACCATGTCGTTGTCGCAGCGATAGCGCCGGTGGGGCAGAGCCTCCAGCGGCGCCGCGTCCAGAGCGGGCAACAGCTTGCTGTCCTCTCCATAGGCCGGCAGAGCCAGGAACGCGTGGCTGAGGTCTTCCTCGCGCACCTGGCCTTGTCGCAGCGTTTGCGTGATTCCGTGCGCCAGCATCCGGCGCAGCTCTTCCAGCCCGATCTCGAGGTAATAGGCGGGACCCTCGAGGTGCGAGGCCAGTACCCTCCCCGCCTCGTCTACGAGCAGAAAGCGTGTTTTGGTGCCTCCGCCATCGACGCCGAGGAAAGTCTTCACGACGAGGTCTGAAAAGGATAGATGGATACGCCTCGAACCACTCGATTCACCGTCCCGGCCGCATTCGGCGTATCCGGCGACAAGCCGAGCGATATCGATCTGAGCAGCGCCAGTGTCTGTGCGAAGGCGGCGTAGGGCAGACAGAGCTCGAGATCCGTCAATTTTCCGGCCGCGCGCGCGTTCCCGTCCAGAACGACGGTATCCGGGTGGTCACGGTCGTCCGCCAGAGCAGAGAGCGCCACGACTCGCCCCGCCACGGCATCGCTCCTCAGCTCCCGCAGCAGATCCAGATCGTATTGGCGCGTGTAGGGGTCGTTGCTCAGGAAGCTCACCACCAGGGTGCTGCCGTTGACGATGGTCTTCGGGCCGTGACGGAAGCCGAGCGGCGATTCGCCGATACTCACCACCCGGCCGTCGGTCAACTCCAGCATCTTCAGAGCCGACTCGAGCGCCAGGCCCTTGAGCTCGTTGCTGCCCACGAACACGACGCGATCGAACTGCGCCCGTACCAGGGTATCGGCGAGCGGCACCTGGGCCGAGAGGATCCCGGCACCCAGGGCGGCGGCGGCCTCGATCCGGCCCGGACCCGCCGGCACGGCGCCGAGGGCCAGTGCCGCCGCGAGCAGCATCCCGGTGAAACTCGAGGTCATCGCGAAACTCTGGTCGTTGCACGCCTCCGGCAGCACGATCGCATGGGCGTGCCGCAGGCCGCGCGCGCGGCGACTGAGCTCGCCTTCGGCGTTGCAGGTCACGATCAGATGATGACATTGCTCGATCTGCCGCTCCGCGAGCTCCAGGGCGGCGACGCTCTCCGGGCTGTCACCGGAGCGGGCGAAATGGACCATCAGGGTCGGCGCCTTGCGCACGAGCGTACCCTGCGGGCTGGCGACGATGTCCGTCGTCGGGATCGCTTGCGCCTGCAGGCCAACCTTCGCCAGCGCCGGCGCGAGACACTTCCCGATATATGCCGAAGTGCCGGCGCCGGTGAGCACAATGCGCACGGCCGCGTTGCCGAGGAGCGGCGCGAGGTAACCCCGCAAGCCGCCGTCCGTGCCAACCTGCCGCGCGATCTGCGGCCACAGCGCCGGCTGCTGCGCGATCTCCCGCGCGGTCCACTGGGCGCCCGCGGACCTGATCTGCGCCGCGCTCCGCCCCAGAACTTCGGTCGAGTCGTTCACGTGTCATCCGTTGTCAGTAGCGGTAGGCGAGTCCCAGTACATAAGTGCGGCCGAATGCACTGTAGCCATAACCCACACCGCTCTCGCTGCCGCCGGTGTTCTGGCCTGGCGCCCAGGGCAGGAGCGGGTTGCCATTGAGATAGCTGCGGGAAATGGAGTTGCTGAGATTCTTGCCTTCCCAATAAACCTCGAAGCCATGCGCGAAGCGGTAGTGCAGGCTGGCCGTGACCCAGTTGAACTGCTGGGTGATCGCCGGCCATCCCGGTATCTCCGTGCACTGCGAGCACGCGGCCGTGAAGCTCGACTGGTGGTCCCAATTGACGTCCGCGCTGATCGCGCCCTTGTCGTAGAAGAACCCGATCGTCCACGTCGTGGGCGGCGCGGCATTGATCGCGCCAACGAAGTTGCCGTACTGGTCGTAGCTGCGGGTGCGCGTAGCCGTGAACTGCATGCGGGTGCCGAAGCCATCGAGCAGAATTTCCTGCCAGGTAAGCTCCACGCCCGAATACGTGCTCTCCGAGCCGTTCGCGGGCGCCGTGATCGTCCACAGAAATGGCGTGCCGGGAACCGTGCCCGGGGGTCCGCCAATGTATTCCTTCGTCCCCAAGTCGACGTTGGTCGAGACGGCATCGTAGATATCGTCCATGACTTTCTTGGCAAACACGTCCGCCGTAAAGGCGGAATGCGGCGAATAGTACCACTCGAGCGACAGATCGATCTGGTTCGCGCGGATCGGCTTCAGTCCAGCCGTACCGCTGTAATCGAGCTCCGGCGTGCCGTTCTCCGCGTTGTTGGTCGAGGTCGGCGCGAGCTGACTCAGGTTGGGCCGCGCCATCGTCTGGGCCACCGCCAGGCGGGCCTGCAGGCGATCCCGGACGACCCAGTAGGCGAGATTCAGCGACGGCAGCGCCAACGTGTAGCTGCCTTTGCCGCCTAGCGCTTGCGAATTGCCGTACTGGACGTTCCAGGTCTGGGTGCTGCTCGCCGTATTGGATGGCGTCCACAGTGACACCGGCACGGCGGGCGCGGTATTGGCAGTCGTCGTGGTGTGCACCACGCGAACACCCAGGTTACCCGACCAGCGCGAGCCGCCGAAGTCACCCTCCAGATAAGCCGAGACGGTCTTCTCCGTCACCGCGTATGAGTTGGAGGCGTTGACCTGTGGCAGGGTCTGCGAGAAATCGAAGGGTGAGCTGCAGGGTAGCGAAGTGCAGTAGAAGGGGTTGGGCTTGCCATCGAGGCTCTTCAGGAAGGCGAGCAGCTGCCCGACATTCAGCGCCGGAAGCACCGTGGGATACGAGCCGCCGGCGCCCTCCATGAAGTTC
>Ga0134126_10000937_pt1 | contig 36960 bp, 34 predicted proteins | sample KB31752_FD_96881 | JGI IMG/M metagenome (GOLD analysis project Ga0134126, IMG submission 96881) | Terrestrial soil microbial communities with excess Nitrogen fertilizer from Kellogg Biological Station, Michigan, USA - KB3-175-2 | ecosystem: Environmental > Terrestrial > Soil > Unclassified ...
ATGTGTTTTCATGGTACCACATTTCAATTTGGAAAAAAATATATAACTATATCAGATGGATAGTGCTTGCTGTATGCCAAAAAATCAATGATTTATATGTAAAAATGGTAAAGATGGGTATAATAAATAGTAGCATCGCCATTTGGACCATACATGCCGTAAAGCGAAGCCATACGATTATCAAATCTTGGGGATATTAATGGGTAGCTATTATTTTTCTTATCATCTTCCTGGGTGGCTACAAAATCAAATTGATTGTAATCCTTCATAATATAATTAATAAACTTTGGTCCACCACCATTGTAAATCGATGAAACATCAGGAGTTAAAGTTTTCCATGCCTGAACATTCAGGTCTAATAAATATATATCTACATTTGGTCTAGCAGTTGGCGTTTGATTAACTGCATTATTACCAGTATCATTTATTGCATTTGCGGAATTGAACACGCCTAGTAGAATGAAAAATGCTGTAAAAATGAATTTTGATACTCTAATCATAAGTTATCCCTTTCTTAAGTTAAGTTTAAATTAACTGCAGCAGAGGATTAAGAAACGCAGCCAGTATATCAACTGACTGCGTTTTTTAAGCTATAACTGTTTGTTAATGTGTAAGATTATAACATAAATCATGCTAAGGCGGAGAGAAAAAATAACTTGTACGTTTTTAATGAAAAGATTGCCACGCTCTGCTCGCAATGACATCTTTATTGTTAAACTTATTTTTACCCAAGGCCTAAATGAGAAAATAATTAATATTTTTTAGTGAATATCTTTAATTGCTTGAACAGTAGCAGTATAAGATTGTTCTGGGGATACTTCATTTTTATTTTTCGGTTTAATAACAGAATTATAGGTATCTTTTCCAATTTGTCTAAATAAATTATTTAATTTGCTAATTGGCCAATTATCAAAATCATTACTTGGGGTCAATGTTGGCGGCATATAAGCTATATAATGTTGCTCATAATCATATGCCATACTTAATAACTCACCTTCAGCTAATTTATTACCAACTATTTCCATGGCAATTGGCATACTATCCTTATTGTGCCCTATTTGAATAACTATAGATGGAAGCCCTGTATTTGATGATACTGGGGCCTGCCATGTATTTACATTTGTTAAATCGTAAGTACTGCTTCCACTCTTACTTACAGGGAGTAAAATTCCGTCAATATGCTCATTTTCCATGATTTTTGTTACATATTGAAGATTGTAACTAATTATAGCCAATGCTTCTTTGTACTTTACACTGCCTTTTTTAGGTATGGAATTTACATCTTTTAAACAATCTAATTTGCTACCAATTACTCGCATATTATCTGATTTACACATCTCTTGCATACTACTTCTAGTAGTTAAATTATGCTGCAGATAATTATTGACATCATCCGCTGTGCCTGCCATATGCGGTTTGCGGTTATTGTCAAACTTAGGTAAATCCAGATATTTAATTGTGGCGCCAGATTTAATCAAGTTTTGGGTTGCCTGATTATAAATACTTCTTATATTTTGTGGCATATTTTTCCATATATCATAATTACCCGCAGTATTTAATATAGCAATTGTCTTTCCACTTAAGCCCTTGGAATTAAGATATTTGGTATAATCTATGCCACTTTCAGTAATGGCATTTAGGCTAATAGCTAAATCTGTTACATTCTTTGCCATTGGTCCAGGCGTACCATCGATATTCCCCATTGGGAATACCCCATCTTTACTAATTAATCCTTGGGTTGGACGTAGTCCATATAAACCATTAAATGCAGCAGGCAGCCTCACTGATCCGCTATTATCAGTACCAATACCAATTATTGCAAAATTTGCGGCTACAGCTGCTGCTGTTCCACCACTGGACCCTCCTGGATTTTGTGTAACATCATAAGCATTTCCAATTCTTCCATCCAAACTACTAATGCCCGTAGCTCCCATAGCTAATTCATCCATGCCGGCCTTAGCTATAATAATAGCACCTTCTTTTTTTAGTTGAGTAACCAATATCGCATCGTTAAGCGGTTGTGAACCGATTAAAGCCTCCGAACCAGATGCCGTTTCCATTCCTAATACATCTATATTATCTTTAACTATTACTGGAACACAAAATAAACTCCCCGATAGTTTACTGTTCCTGGCATAAGATTTATCCAAAATATCTGCCTGATTTAGTAGATCTACGTTTATTTGACTAATCGCATTAAGCGGTGGTTTATTATTTGAGATACTCAAATTATATTTGTAAATCCTAGCTAAGTAAGAATTTGTAATCTCATGGCATGTGCTTTGGTGAGTAGTTATTGCATTATGAATTTCATTAATGGTCTTATACTCATGTACCTGATTGGTTTGGGTAGATTGACTAACTTTATTGCTGCAGCTTGTTATAAACATCAGCATGATAGCCAAACTAATTACTTTCATAGCTATAGCTTTATCTGAGTTTTTAATGATATTTTTTCCAATCTTTTTCAAATAATTCTTAGACATTTATTGAATATATGTCAAACTGGCAGAGGCGATTAGATGCGTCTCTGTAGCAATGCTGTCTAAAAGTGCTTTGCCTGCTTTAGAATCTGTTCAATCTCCATTATTGTTACTTTTAATATATTTGCAATAGTTTCTAAATTCATACCAGAATTTTGCATTGCTTGTATAACTTCAGCCCTGCCTTTAATTTCACCTTTGGCTTCACCTTCAGCTTCACCTTCCTGACGGGCAAATTTTATATCCAAATGATGAGTTTCTACTTCACTAGCTTTATCATGAAGTAAACGCACATATCCTTCATAATCTTTACGCTCAGGATCGCTTAGACTTAAAATATCCAGCTTTTTTTTAGCCAGACTCAAACCTTTAGCATCAAACGTGGTTGGAATATCACTATTTTTTAGAAAATATACCCACTCATCAAACTTGCTAATAATTTTATCTTTAAATTTTTTTACTTTAATTACATAATATTCAGGATATACGTCTTTAGGTTCCAAATGGTCAGCTTTGTCGGTCGGTAATTTTCTAAATGTGGCTAATGACCCTTTTTCAGTTGTACTCAGCTGCAAATTATCACCAATCCGGAGCCCCTTAAATGTGGTTGTACCATGGTAAATATAATCTTCCCCATGACCTAAATCAAAAAATACTATATTAACGGCAATTACCTTGCCAATTTTGCCATATGCATCAGATTCATCTATATATTCTGTTACCAGCTTCGAGGCACCATATAGCATGCGCTGTAGATAATCCCATTCACGGTCAACTTGAAGTTCGATCAGAATTTTCTCACCAACATCTGTTATGCAGAGTAAGTCTACTTTATTACTTTTATCTTCAGCATGATTTTTATTGCTTTCACCCTCAAGTATAGTATTAATTTTAATTGGCATATTCAATAACTCAGAGAGAAAACCTTCTAAAATAGCAAAATTAGCTTTGTTTCGCAACAATTTCTTCATTGCCCAATCAAACTGAACTAAACGACGTTGCATGGTTTTTCTTTTCCTTTCTTTTCCAAGAATTAAATAGATTCTTTAAGCTTATCAAGTTCACTTTGAGTGAGACCTATTAACTGAAGCACGACCTTATCATCCATACCGGACTTTAGTAAGTTTTTGGCAATCTCTAGCTGTGTTTCTTGTTTGCCTTCTTGTTTGCCTTCTTGTTTGCCTATTTGCATGCCTATTTGCATGCCTTTTTTTTCTCCACGTTGTTCACCTAGTCTGTCAGCTTGCCTTAATTTAACTTGCTGAGTCTCAACCAGGCTAGCTTCAAAACTTACATCCTCCCAATGCTTGTCGTATTCTTTACGTTTCGCTGGAGATAGTTTCAAAACGTCTAATTTTTCATTGGCACTTAGTATTCCCTGCGCATCAAAATCAGCCTTTATTGATTCATTTTTTAGCAAATACACCCATTGGTCAAATTTATCTCGGATTATATTAGCAAATTTCTTCAATTGAATTATGTAATAAATTGGAAATATATCCGATGGGGAGCGATGCTTCTTATTGATTTCATTTATATATAAGTCTATACTCTCATCAGTTAGTTCCAGCCTATCTTTAGTATGAACTCCAGTAAAATCTGTTACACCTTTATAAATATAATCGCTACCAACACCCAGATTAAAAAACAAAATACTCACAGATATTACTTTAGGAACCTTGCTGTAAGGTTGTCCTTTATCTATATATTCAGAGATTATTTTGGATGTCCCAAATAGAATTCTATGATAAAAATCCCATTCGCTGGCAGTTTGCACTTCAATAATAATTTTTTCACCTGAGGCTGTATTTACCAATAAATCCACTCTATTGAATTTGTTATCTGAATGATTCTGATTGGATTCACTTTCCAATAATGAAAGTATTGTAATTTGCTCACCCAATAATTCAGAGAGGAAACCTTCCAGAATATCGAAATTGGCTTTATTACGCAATATATTTTTCATTGCCCAGTCAAACCGAACTAACTTGGTTTCGGACACATTTTTTATAGATTCTTGATTTTTATTCATAACTTGTATTATACCATTTATACGTGTCATTTAGACATATTTTTACCTTCTATTTTCGGTGGAAATCTATCATTCCTATATTCTCCCAAAAAATATATAAAAACCATACCTGGGACTATTATTCCTGCATTTGTAATATAATTCCATCCACCATGTACATAAAGATATCCGGCCAATGCTGAACCTAAAGCACCGCCCATAAAAAATATGGACATATATAACAAGTTTAAAATCTCTAGTACTTCAATTTATATATTTCCATAGCCTGCTCGGTATACCGTGTTCCCTGAGCAAAATTAAGAGTTGCAACTGACTCCAACTCATCAATTTCCTGCTGGGTAAGCGATACATCAAGTGAGACAAGATTTTCCAATAAATACTTAGGACGTTTTGTACCAAATATTGGTACAATAAAATCTGCTTTTGCCATTACCCAGGCTAATGCCAACTGTGCCGGAGTACAATTTTTACGAGTTGACATCTCCTTTAATTTATCAACAACCCACAGATTATGTGTAATATTTGCATCTTGAAATCTTGGCATTCCCTTCCGAAAATCATCATCTTCAAGATCATTAACAGAATTAATCTTACCCGTTAAAAATCCCCTACCCAATGGGCTATATGGAATAAACCCAATTCCCAACTCTTTACATAATGGTAATACATCAGTTTCAGGACCTCTGGTCCATAAAGAATATTCAGATTGTAATGCTGTAATTGGATGAACTGCATGAGCTTTCTTTATAGATTCACAATCTGCTTCAGATAAGCCAATATATTTAACTTTTCCGTCTTTAACCAGTTTTGACATTGCATATATAGTTTCTTCGATAGGAACGTTATAATCCAGACGATGCAAATAATATAAATCAATATAGTCTGTTCCCAGCCGTTTTAATGACTCATCACAGGCCTTAATTGCATTTTCCGGGCTACCATTTATTCCTCGTGCAGTCTGGTCGTTTTTATCACGAACAATACCAAATTTACTAGCTATTGTAATTTTATCACGAACTGCTTTTAATGCCTTACCGACTAAAATTTCGTTTGCACCATAACCATAAGCATCAGCAGTATCAAAATGGGTGATGCCTTTTTCAACTGCTAGCTCCATTGTTTCTATTGACTGGGCTTCATTGGTATTACCATAGAATTCTGACATCCCCATGCAGCCTAAGCCTAGTGCAGAAATGCTAAATCCAGTATTACTAATTGTTTTATATTTCATTATTTACCCTTTTTAAAAAAAACTTATTACTGAAATAATCACTATTAAATTTTTAGCCATATCCGCTTTAAGTCATGTAAATTGACAAGCACATATATTGCCTTACCTAAAATTGCATTGTTAGGTACAAATCCCCAGTAGCGGCTATCCTCACTATTATCACGATTATCCCCCATCATAAAATATTCACCCGGAGGCACAGTACAACTAAATCCATCATTATTCAAATAGGTGCAATTTTCATGATTAGGAAAATTCTTAACACTATTTACCATTAATGAAGGAACCTGGTTCCAGGTTATGATTGGATGCTTGATACCCATTAAATCCTCAATGTATTTATCATCCTGAAAATCTATAGTACCTTGTGGATAGGTTTCTGAATAAGAATATGTGCCATCAGGGGTATAACTTAACTGGACTCCATTGATAGTTAATTTTTTATATTGGTATTCGATTTTATCTCCACCAATACCAACTACCCGTTTGATTAAATCACGATTTCTAACTTGTTGGTCCTTAAATACAATAACATCCCCGCGTTTAATGCCTGACACAGGAATGATTACTTTATTTGTAAATGGCTCTCGTATACCGTATTTAAACTTGTTCACCAGAATAAAATCGCCAACGGTTAAATCAGGACGCATTGAACTACTAGGAATTTGGTATGCCTCAAACAAAAAAGCCCTTAATACCCACACCACAAAAATTGCCGGAAAAAATTCCCTTGCGTAATGAACATAATGCGGTTTTGGCGCACTGGCTTGTCTATTTTTACTTAAAAGAAATTTGTCAAATAAAAGAATAACACCGGAAACAATAACAAAAATAAATAAGACGGTAGCAAAATCAGTCCATTCAGAAATAACTCCAACAAAACCTAAAATTAAAACAAAATATCCATTTTCCATGCTCTTACTATTATTTTTGCCTTTTGCAATCATAATAAATACAGCACCAACCGCTATTGCAGCCAGACCTAAATAAAACCATTTTGACAAACCTTGTGATATTAATTCCATATCTAATATAACCTTTCTACTTTCACTAATAAAATAACTTTTTTTATTAATCTCACTGCTTTTTGAGCCAAATATTAGAATTATCGGTCCATGAGCAGTTGTTGTTTTAAACTATCATCCTGATGTATCCGAATAGTTCCGTAATATGTCCGTAATTGTCCGTAATAAATTATTTTTGAGCCATTTATGGGTCTTCGTACTACCTGTATAAGTGAGATAACCTGCTTCTTTTAATGCGAGTAATTACTTCGTCTAACATTCATCCGCCGCATAAGGTCTAACTTCTGCACCTGACACTTTTCCAGAAATTTTCGCATCATCACTCTTGTAAATTACGCCTTTACCACTTTTAACAGTAATATTTTTCACTGTTGTTTTGCCATTTAAGCAAATCTTCTCCAGATCTAAGTGACTAGGTCCAGGCATAAGAATAGTATCAACCTGTGAGTCTGTCAAAATTATTGGTCCGTGGGCAGTTATTGCCTTAAACTTGCTTGCTGATGAAGTGGTTGGTCCATTTATTGCTAAGTAATTTACGTTAGATTTTTGTGTGGTTAGTGGACCATTAAGAGTTAATGTGCCAGTTATCTTAGTACCATCAAGCTGTAATGGCCCGTTCACAGTAATTGACCCAACACTATCAGCATTACACGAAGTTGGCCCATTAAACGTATTACCCTTCTTTGCTCCAACTGATAATGAACAAACATCAGCATAGCTAAATGATGATACTAATGCGCAAATTGCTGTTATATATTTAAATTTCATAGTCTATCTCCCAATATAATAAAATTAATTGATAAATAAGTGTACAAGGAGTCTATTATAACTTTAATCACATATAAATTTGTTTAATTATTTTCATACTTGTAAAATCAAATTCAGTCTGCCAGTTACCATTTCGTTATTGCGAACCATTGTGTAACAATGGTGTGGCAATCTCTATAAACATAATATTACAAAAATCTGGTAAAATATACTCTCTGAGCATAAATAAGAAATCAAAGTACCATCTTTGGTACATCAATCAAATTTAAAAACAAAATTTGTATGATACTATTAAAGGCATTTATATGCACACAAAGCACTTGCACACCAACCAAACAGATACACACTACCAGCAAGTTATGATTGCTTATTTATTACTTTTTTTGCTTGGCTTTATATGGGGTATACAATTTTTGGTTACTGAAATTGCCCTAAAAACCCTGCCAGCAATGACAACTGCAACATTACGAACAATAGCTGGAGCATTTGCTATATGCGTCTTATCTGCCATATTTAGTAAATCAGTAAAAAGTACAGTAGTTCAAAAACAATCTATGTGGTATAAATATATCATCATCAGTATTTTTGATGCAGTAATACCTTTCTATCTGATGACTTTGGGTCAACAGCACGTAAATAGTGGCATTGCATCTATTGTAGTTAGCACAGGGCCGATATTTGTATTATTTCTATCTGGACTATTCCTTTCCGGAAAACATTGGAATCTATCTATGGTAGCAAGTGTTCTTATTGGATTTTGTGGAATTGTAATTCTGGTTTTACCAGGTAGCCATGACAATTCAAGTATTGCTGGAGAACTATCTTTACTTGGTGCATCTTTATCATTTGCAATTGCAGTAATTTTATTAAAAAAACTACCAGTAAATAATCAGATAAGATCAATTCGCAACATTTTAGTTAGCGCCTCGATAATAATGATTTTACCAACCTGTATCATAGATAAACCGTGGACGCTTACTTATAACTCTTCCGCAATATTATCGGTTTGCTTTTTAGGAATGATTTGTTCCGGCCTGGCATATTTAATATACCTCAGGCTTGTTCATATGGTTAGCCCTACCTTTGCTTCATTATGTGGTTATTTAATACCGGTTGTTGGTGTTATACTGGGTATTACTTTTGAACAAGAGATCATCCATATTCATGAGTTAGTTGCTCTGATTATGGTTTTTGCTTCTCTTTTTATTAGTCAGATTCCGCAAATTATATATAGAAAGGTGAGTCGCTTACCCATAGCAAAGACGCTTAACTGATACTGAATTGGAAAAATTAAATAGCTTCTTTTAGTCTAATTGCTTTAATTTGTGCCAAGGATAGTTCCGTTAATTCCGCAATGGCTTTATCATCAAGTTTAGCTAGCAGCTTTTTAGCCATTTTTATTTGGGCTTTTTGTTCGCCACGCTTTTCACCACGCTTTTCACCACGTTTTTCGCCTCGCTCTTCACCAAATCTGGCAGCTTGCCTTAATTTAACTTGCTGAGTCTCAACCAGGCTAGCTTCAAAACTTACACCCTCCCAATGCTTGTCGTATTCTCTACGTTTCGCAGGAGATAGTTTCAAAACGTCTAATTTTTCATTGGCACTTAGTATTCCCTGGGCATCAAAACCAGCCTTAATTGATTCATTTTTGAGTAAATACACCCATTGGTCAAATTTATCCCGGATTATATCGGCAAATTTCTTCAACTGGATTATGTAATAAGTCGGAAATATATCTGATGGCGAGCTATGCTTCTTATTGATTTCATTTATATATAAATCTATACTCTCATCGGTTAGCTCCAGCTTATCTTTGGTATGAACTCCAGTGAAGTCTGTTATACCCTTGTAAACATAATCTTTGCCCACACCTAGATTAAAAAACAAAATACTCACAGATATTACTTTAGGAACCTTGCTATAAGGTTGTCCTTTATCTATATATTCAGAGATTATCTTGGATGTACCAAATAGAATTCTATGATAAAAATCCCATTCACTGGCAGTTTGTACTTCTATAATGATCTTTTCACCTGAGGCTGTATTTACTAATAAATCAACCCGATTAAACTTATTATCTGAATGATTCTGGTTGGACTCACTCTCCAATAATGACTCTATCGTAATTTGCTCACCTAATAATTCAGATAAAAATCCTTCCAAAATATCAAAATTAGCCTTATTGCGCAATAGATGTTTCATTGCCCAGTCAAAACGAACCAACTTGGTTTCAGATAAATTTTTTATAGATTCTTGATTTTTTTTCATAACTTGTATTATACCATTAATTCGTTTCATTTAGATGTCTTTTTGCCTTCTATTTCCAGTAATTAATTTGATGAATAGTATTGTTTGAATCTCTTATAAATTTAAACTCTACTACATATGTGTCATCAAACTTATTGATTCACAAGAACACTAGTTCCAACCATACATTCGGCATCTACTGCTTGATCAATAATTTCATTTAAAGCCATCTTCAACATAACCCTTGTTCCTTGTGATAAATTAGCACTTCGACATTTTTTTAAATTTGTTAATTTTACTGTTATTGTGCATTTGTTTTTCCAGCAAAAAAATACTTTATCTGCAATAGAAAAACAATAAACATTATAAAGCTTGCAATAAGCAGTACAAAGTTTCCAAAATAAATATGAAAACTAACTAATACGGCACTGCAAATCAATGACAAAGACATAATTTGCCCAAGAGCTCCCATCACCAAGCCCTGATTATCTTTGGCCATTTCTATAAACTGCTTTGATATATTTATTGAGGCTAATGGAACCATAATAAAAAGTAATGCATTTATTAGCCAAATTTTATGAATTTGGCTTTTTATTGATAAATCTACCAGTTCATTTACACCTAAAATACCAATAAATAAACTGGCTGAGACTATGCCAATACTTGTTACCACAATATTTGAAAGGAAGCGATTTAAAAATGGATGTACAATATACATTCCAAATATATAACATGCTCCCATCATAAAGAAAATTGCACCTGTTTGACGAATAGTGAAATTACAAATTTGTTGTAAATACAAAGCCAAGATTTGAAAATAGAAAGAGTACCCTAACTGAAATAGGAAAAGAATCAACCCTAACTTTAAAACATTCGGGCTTCTAAAAATAAAAGAGAACGATGTATATAACATGTGAAAGACTCTAGGTTGTGTAGCATCCAAAGACTTATGCTGCATTTTTGGAAAAAATAAAATTATTGAAATTAAATTTAATACACTAAGCATAAAAACCAGTATAAATGGCAATGTAAGAGATAATGTGGTTAATTTAGTTGGTATAAGCGTAGAAAATACTGGACTAATTATAAAGCCCATAATTGAGATCAATGTCATCAATTTTATATTCTTAATTTTTTCCTGATCATTAGCACTTATTTCAATTAATGCGGCATTTGCGGCCGTATAGCTACCACCAAAAAATCCTAAGATAAGACGTGTTAATAAAAATAACCATAAATTGTGTGTGATAATGGATAAAATGGTAATTAAATTTGTAAAAATAAACCCCAGTATTCCCATTTTTAGTACAAATTTCCGACCCTTATAATCAGATAAAAAACCTAAATATGGATTGCTAAAAATTGCCATTATGGGGAAAAGCATGTAAGAGAAGCCAAAATAAAAACTTCTAACAGATAAACTTGATGAACCAAGTAAACCAATCTCACTATTCATAAACAAAATAGGTAATAATGGAACTACCATACCAGCACCAATATTATCTAAAAAGATTATAAAACCAATCGTCAGCAAAGTTCTATTTTTTTTCATACTTTGATTCACAAAAACGTTTACTGCATTATTAGTTGGAATTGCAGTGTCTGATAATAAATTGGACTTAAATGCACCAATTACCCAGTATATTCCGGAATTAATGATTAATCAGAGCTATGCCAAAATTAACAATAAAGAGCTACTAACTCACGTATCCGGATTATCACTTGGATTTGATAAAACAGACTCAAAAAAAGAATTAGTTTGCTCATTAATAAACATGAAATTTATCACACCGCCATGTAGCAGAAATTAGTTTACAATATTACATTCGTTGAATATTTTATTTTGTACATTATTATCTAAACTACCCATTAAACCCCATTTAGCTTCGACTTCACGACCAGTATTAACGGTATATACTGCTGAGGCATTTCTGTCTTTTTGATATGTCCACTCTGACGTAAATCCAAGAGTTAGCCCACTATAATAATAAAATATGCTACTTCTGTGATCACTTAGTTCTATAAACTGAGCACCTACCCCCAAACCAAAACCTTGTGACGCATTTTTATCTAATTTTATTATAGGATCGCCTGCTTTGTATTGCCCATTACCGCGTTGAGCAACCACAGATGTTAGTTCATCGAGTCGTGCTTGCGTAAGTAAACCACCCTTATCAGAGCTCGCAAACAATGCTCGCACATATACATTAATATCGCTGGTACTTGATAACATAGAACCAGCAGCATTTCCCCATGCCATAGAATATGGTGTCACATCTATCCATGAGCCCTGATATGAATAACCACTCATCAATAGTGATTTTTGCTGAATATTTGATATTGCGTCTACTGGAATATTGTCTGTATAGTATGTATGAGTTAACTTAAGTGGCGTTATAATACGCTTAGTAATTTGTTCTTTTATACTAATTCCAGATATAGATGAGATAATTTTATTCATTATTACATAATTAGTATTTGCATAGCCCCAGCCATGACCCGGCTTAAATAAAAATGGCTGTTTAGCAACAGCTGCAAGTAAATAATCAGTTGTGAATTGGTCATCTTTGTTATATGGATTATTGAAATACGCAGATGCAATAATGTTATTGTAATCACTAATACCACTAGTCATATTCAGTAATTGTCGAAGAGTAACTGTATTCCAGTCGGCATTCCATGTGTCTGAAGTAGATGGATTTCCAAGAATTTCCCCAACTGTACTATCTAAACCCTTATCTCCAAAATATTTTGTACCAGTATTGGGATTTATTTCATCTGCCAATTGTAATGTAACCACGGAAACAAATGATTTTGAAATACTGCCAATTTCAAATATTGCATCAGTTGGTAACTTTTGTAAAGTAATCTGATCACTAATCCTACCTGTAGAGAGCGCAACGGGTTGATTATTATTAACACCATCACACTGAAAAGTTAACGGTATGCCAGTAATATGTAAATCTATGGCATCTTTGCTATAGACTGCTTTATCCAAAGTAGATTGTAAATTCACCGCGCTTGTACTTATATTATTTGGTGAACCACCAACATTATTGTCGCAACTGACCACAAAAATTGAAAGTGTGATAACTAAGAAAGATTTTGTTGTTTTTAACCACATAGTATTAACCATTCTAAAAAAATTTTGGACACTATGTTATTAAAGTTGCCCCCTCATGGACGCAACTTTACCTAACACACATGAATGCTATTTATCAAATTTGACGACGATAATGTAACATGCCTTAACTTTTTTTGCAACTATTTTTAACTTAGCCCTCTGCTAGAATGATGAGCTGCGTTTTTCAACCATCCTAATTTACCAGCTAAGATTAAAATAACTAAAAGTAGGCAAAATAATATGATTGGGTAATTACCTACTTGTTCAAAGGGAGTTGTACCAATCCTGCCTTGAATATTACCAAAAAGGGTTTTCTCTACGGATGATGGTAGTATTCCTTGAATTTCTCCATCTGGTTTAATTATCGCAGTTAATCCGGTATTTGTAGTTTGGATATAGTAACGTTGATTTTCTAGTGCACGCACTTCTGAAATTTGTAAATGTTCATCTTTAGCAATAGCACCATCAAACCAAATCATATCACTAATGTTTGCCATAAAAAAAGACTGTGATGCACTTTTGATTAACTCTGCACCAAAACCATTTTCATAGCAGATGTTAAAAGCAATTTTTTGAGCCCCCGCAATCAGTGGTAGTTGATTTTCAGCTCCAGCAGAAAAATTAACCATGGGTAAATTAATTGTAGAATAGAATTTACTTAATAACCATTTTATTGGAATATACTCTCCGAATGGAACTAAGTGATATTTACTATAATATGATTTCCTAGGATCAGTTAATACTAATGCTGTATTCATGTAATCTTTTTGATCATTTATTATCTTAGGAATTCCAACAATAAGATTTGCGTTATTTGACTTGGCAATCTTAATTAATTTGTCTAAATAACCATTAGGTAGATATTCTTTAAAACTGGAAATTGCAGTTTCTGGAATAACTATTATATCAGCTTTGGCTTTGGCAATAAGTTTTTTATAAATGGCTAAAAAATCGTTACTATTCCATTTCCGCCCTTCAGAAACATTCCCCTGAATTAATGCTACACTTACAGGGCTACCATAAGGTTTTGTGTAATTTATTTGAGATAAATAGCTTCCGCCGAAAATTATTATAAAAAAATAAAAATAGAGAAATCTGTTTTGACGTATTACGGAATAATAACTCATGTTTCTTTTGTATAAAGACTGTAAAAATACGTATATAACCCCAATTAAACTCAAGCATAGCCAAGATACTAAATAACTTCCACCCAGTGGATACAATCCTCTAAAAATAATAACATTGACCTGTGTATACCCGATTTCAGACCAAGGGAATCCGCTTAATAACCATCCCCGCAACCATTCAAAAAGTACCCAAATGCTGGGAAATAAGAATACTAAATTTATCGCTATTTTCCGTGTCTTACATTTATGATAAATAAGTACAACTAAACCAATATAAATGGATAGAAATGCTACAAATAGCGTATATCCAACAATAGCAATGAATAGACTTGTACCAATAATTTTATATAATGAATATACAACCCAGTATAATTGTAAACCAAAATAAGTCAGACCATAACAAAAACCATATACGAAATCAAATCGCCATGAGTTTTTTTTTCTGTTTTCGACATTGTAAAAAAGTAGTAAAATTGAAGCTATGATAAAATATGAAAAATTAAATGGCGAAAAGGATAAAGCTCCTAAAATACCTGCGATAAGTAAAATTACTAATGGTAAATTAATTTGAGTTTTTTGTACGATAGCAACTATTAATCTGCTAAATTTTTTATTTAAATTCAAAATATATCCAATTAAAATCACGACAATAAAAAGTGTTAAAGTTAATTTTAACCCCAACTCCGCTTCCATCATAAGGATATATTATAACTTTGATAGTATTTCGATTTGTTTAATTATATCTTCTTTGTTGGCAAAAATCATCAACATACCATGACTGGGGGCTGTACTTTTGCCAATAATTAAAATTGGAATACTATCGCTCATACCATATGATATAGTATAAATATCAATTAACTAATTAGCTGTTTCCTCGCTATGTGCCAGAGCCTTTAATCGACGTTGATTAATCTGCTTAGCAATATCTAATATTTGCTTCTCGGTTAATGCAGTAGGTGATTTCATCATTAGCTTATCTAGTATCTCAAATTCTCCCATCATATTAGCAGCAATTGCATATTTAGCTTCTATTAGAGACCCATCCAAAAGTCCTACCGGAAAATGTATCCAGCTGGTGTAACTGTATTGGTAGAACCACTACCTACAAGGTTAAGTTAGTTATTTTACTTATTTTACACCTCTAAAAAATAATGAGAATTTTATTCCATTATTATTTCTATTAGTACAGGTTTATTATGCGTGCTAATATATTCTGCAGCAGAAATAACAGTTTGCTGAATTTCATCAACGGACGTAATAACTGGAAGAGTGTGAATTCCAAAGCTTTGTGCCAATTGGATAAAATCCACAGGCATGTCATAAAAACTAGTTGCTATATGGGATAAATCACCTTCTCTATTTCTATTTTTAGCAATAACATTTGCATGTTGTGTTGAATTAAGATAAAGTTGATTATTCATAACAATAACAAGAAGTGGTATATTGTATGAACTTAGTGTCCAAAGTGCACTTGGAGTGTAAAGGAAATCGCCATCTGCTTGAAGATTTATGCATAAAGTCTTATCATTACACCTAGCAATAGCGGCGCCAATTGATGCACCTAATCCATATCCAAGCCCACCCCCACCATTTAATCCAAGATAAGAACCTGAGCGATCCAGTGCCCATAATTTTTTCACCCATCCATCAATTGTTAAGCTGCCCGTATTAGTAAGCATCCATTGTTTATCTTTTACGGCGTTAAATATTTCTTTTACTGCTACTGAAACATGAATTTTTGATTTGTTTTCTGAAAATATTCGAACTTCATGATTCCATTTATTCTTTGCATCATGGTGAAGCGTAGAAATTTTCTGTTTTCGCTCATAACGTTCATCATCATTTTTAAATAGTTCTGACTTTTTTAATATAATTTGATTTTGAATGTTTTGAATTGTTTGAAGTGTATCAGCAATGCAAGCATTATCAACATGAACAAATTGTTGATAATCCGCAGACCATTTACTTAGGAGTATATCGTTTGTATTAATCGTTACTAATTTAACATTATTTCTGTTTAAACCACTTTCTGTAGCCCCTAGAAATGAAGCTAATGCTCCAGCAAGATCTTGAACTTCGATGGCAAGTACAAAATCTGCCGTTTTAAGAATGTCTGCAGATATATGTGAAACATTGAGCGGATGATTATTTGGAAAATTAAAACGATTTCCTCGATCAATTACTGCCATACCGATAGACTCAGCAATTGTAATTAGAGGCAGTACTGTATCTGGATTACGACCATTAAAATCAACAATAAGAACCGGCATTTGTGCCCTAATGAGATTGTTAACAAGATTATTTATAAAAGTTTGATCTGCCCCTGGAAGTTTACTTGGTATAGTTGCATCTTTCGGTAATAAGCATAAATTAGATTCAAGTTTCTGTTCTTGTACATCAAAATCAATTGCAATATATATTGGTGCTGGCATCTCTGTATTCATCAATTTAAATCCGCGATACATTGATTCCATAGTCGCACGTTGGCTAATTGGCTGATCACACCATTTAACAAAATCTTTTACAACTGATTCAATATTTTGCGAAGTATGAATCCAATCAATCCATGGGCGACGCTTGGCAGCATCAATTGGTCCATTCCCACCGATTAGAAATAAAGGTACCCGATCACACCAGGCGTTAAAAATTGCCATTGAAGCATGTAATAAACCAACATTCGAGTGAATAAACACTGCCATATGACGATTGCTAGCTTTGAAGTAACCATGAGCCATTGCTATCGCAATTTCTTCGTGACAAACCATGAAAATATCTGGAGAATTATCGTGATGAACCAGGGAATCATGAATTCCTCTAAATGATGCCCCAGGATTAAATGCAACACATTCAACATTTTGTTGAATAAGAAAATCAACCACTATATCCGAAAAATATTTTTTAGTGCATGTATTCATTACTTTTTATCCTTTTTAATTACTATAATTATATTTCTAATAGCATTCTATAAATTAATTAACTCCATTTATTGTTTGTTTTATGGAACTCATAAATTTGAAATTGATCAATTATAGTTGTTGCTTCAAATCCAAGCCCGAAACTGTGAGGTGGATAAAAAGTATTTAATGTTCTATCTATTTGTGGGGTAGGACTAACAATCATATCATTAAAAAAACGATCAAACTGTCCACCTTCAACTGTAATTGCATCAGGATTATTAGCAGCTAATATTCTACCTGCATTAATCAATGGTCCACATTCGGCAACTTGTACTCCAATTTGAAAAGCTAAACCTTCACTTCTAGAAAATTCTATAATTTTAGACGCATTAAATATCCCGCCACATTTTGCAACACGAATATTGGCGGCATCACAACATTTTTCTTGAATGGCAACTTTAATATCATCCATATTACACAATGATTCATCAAGCATAATTGGCATACCCGTTAGTCTTTTGAGTTTGCTTAAATCATGCCACGATCTTTTTGCAAGTGGTTCTTCAACAAAATTAACTCCAACATCCCGAAGATTTTTGATATGTAAAAGCGCATCATCAAAACTCCAACCCATATTTGCATCAACCATGATAGGTATATCAAAGCCAACATGCTTACGTATAGCATGGACATTTACAATATCTTTATTATGCTCTAGATCACCCTTTATCTTTATAAAATGAAATGGTCCACGATTTGCAAGAAATTCATCAACCGATAATGTTTGATCAAGAACCTGAGATATCTTAATTGTCTTATTATTGCAATTTGGGTTATATGATGGTAACATCATATAACCAGGGAGGCGTAATTTTTGTCCAAGCCAGTCTAAAACGGCAAGCTCTAATAAGCAAATTAAATTATTCTCTGCAGAAATATCGAAAGTTTTTGCAAAGCCACGTTCTTTTAAATTATTTAAAATTTCTTCAGCATGGAGTGTGCTTAAAATATCAAGTACACGCGACAATGATAAGTTTATCAGAGCTTTACAAACTTCAATACTTGTTTCACCAGTAACATAATTACGTGGTGCACACTCACCAAGCCCAATATAGCCATCTAAATTTATTTTTAATACCACACTGTCTGATATATTACGACTTGCAGCAAAATGTCCAAACCCTAGCTTCATAGGTAAACTCACATGGTATAGCAAAGCTTCAGGAGTGTTTTTTTTTTGCATATTTGGTTACCACTAAAATATATATAATTTCTTTCATTATTATGCTACCTTGGCAATGTAATTTCTCTTTTGGTTTGATAAAATAAAATTAGAAACCCAATTAACTGTGTTATTACGAGTATTTGTAAAAAACAAATAATGTTTATTTGTTGGGAAACTAATTTTAGTATGTATACCAGACATATATTCTGAAAATGCATTATGGGCATCTTCTAAGTTAATAATTGGATCAAACTTCCCGGATATGTAGGCTAATGGTAATGTTTCAAATTTATAAGAATTACCATTAATATAAATACTTTCAAGATCTAGTAATACTTTTCTTGAATTCTGAGAAATTGTACGAATAGCAAGGTCATCTTGTTCAATAAAGTTTGTGTATTGTGTAATATCTGTAAAATCTGTAGCTTTTAATTCAGCATCCCACATATTCTTATTATCATTATTCATTAACTTTGCACGTTCATTTATAGATAGTGTTCTATGTAATTTACCCAACCAAGTGGAGCAAAAAACAGCTGAATCAAAATGAGTTGTGAATAAAGGATGATGCATTAATGCTGCTAAGAAAGATCCTCCTAAACAATGTCCAAATAATGATAACGGAATTTCATCTCCAATAAGATTTCTAACATAAGAAATTGTAGTGCTATAGTCTTTTAATGTGGTTTTAGCGTCTGCAATTTCATTACGAGTGCCACCACTTATTCCAGAGCCACGTCGATCAAGTACAAAAAAAGCTATATTTTTGCTTGCAAATTGTGCACCAACTTCCCATAACCAACCAGCATGACTTTGTAAACCATGGAAATAAAATATTGCTGCATCAGCATTTACTGGAAGCCAAGAATGTAAAGCAAGCTCAACACCTTCATTGTGAATCTTATGAACTTCTTTATATATTTGAAGTTGAGGGTTTTTATTATTAATCATTTTGCTTTCCTTTTATTAATTATTTATTAAATTTAATTCATGTAAAAAATCTACATTTTTTTGAAATGGTTTATATTTATATTGATTAGTATTTTTTGTAGTTCTTTTACTTTCAATATATTTGAGAATAGTATTTTCAGGCACAGTTATAACATCTATTTGAGATAATCTATTACTAGAACGTTTGGACTCATACTCAATATTAATTTTCATTAATTCCTGATCCACTATTTCAGATATTTTTCTACTAATATTTTCATGTGCATCATTAGTTTCTACCACTACTGCATAGCTTGGCAGCTTTCCTGATTTAGGGCCACATAAATATAAGCCCAGATCTTTATTCACACTAGAAAAGCTATTTTTAAGTGCACTAGTTACATCAAACTCAGTCAATTTTTCCCCGGTAAAAGAATGAAAAACTCCAACTCTATGTAGAAAATGAATCCAAGGCATACCATTTACTACACGATCTACATGATAAATATCACCAGTCCAAAGTCTAAATAGGCCAGTTGCTTGAGACATAATAAGGTGATAATTTTTACCGGCGCTTATTTCATTGAAAAGTAACGTTTGTACTTTTTCGCCATTTTTTAATTTAGATTCTAAATCAACATCTTCTTCTACAAACTCATAAAATGCCTGATTTATTGCTAATGGTTGACTATAAATACTATTATCTATAGGAATAGTTACAACACCTTCTGTGCCACAGCTCATAAATGGTAATTTATGAACATCACCTAATACTTGTTGTAACGAGTTTTGGTATAGTCCAGCAGATGCTGAAAACCAGCATGAATAAAGACTTAAGCTTGGCCATATATCAACTAGTGTAAATTCTTTTTTACTGAAAATATTTACTAAACGTTGTGACTCAAGGTGATTAGGTTCTTCAAAAGATTCGCCATTAATCGTACCGTTGGCAACTTCTTGCACTAATTTTTCTTTATTAATTTCAATATGATCACGAAAGGCTAATAATGTGCTTGGATTTATTGCGCTTATAAAATGCATTTTTTTACCAACTAAATGACGAATTCTGTAATACATTTTGTCATCATAAGTAGATGGCACATTACTATTAAACCAGGGAGCTTCAAACCACGGTGGGTTCCAATCAAATACATTTAATCGTGGATGACGATTACTTACGGCTTGATAAGGAACACCCTGTAAATAGTCATTTGTATCTTCACGCACAGTTTGTGTATCAAGAGTTGCATAAGGATTATCTAATATTTCTGGATGATAAATATAATAATTTGCCCACATAGCTTTCATAGCTGGAATACGATAATTTAATATCCAGTGTAATGAATATGGCACTTTCTTTGGAACACCAGTAGTTCCGCTTGTTTTAAGCCAGCGTAATATAGGACTACATGTTAAAACTGCACCTTTAATTTGAACCTCTTTATCAAGCATTGGTATAAAGTCATCATATTGCATAATAGGCAGAACTTCGCGAAATGAGTTTACATCATTTATACTCGAATAATTTTGCTCTTTCCAATATAAGGAATTTTTACTTATTTTTATAATATCTTTTAGCACTCTTTCTTGGGTTGCTTTTGGATGTGCAATATCCCGTAAAAACTTATTTCTCTCAGAATTGCACTCTTCAATAAATAGTACTTTTCTTTTTTCCCAATGCGCAATCCATTTTTTATCTTTATTCATAATATCCTCCTTTATTTTTATTTTTTATGATCTTCTGGTAAAATCCAAAATATAGTGAATCCTAAGCCTATAACAAAAGCCATTGCTGAGAGCAAAAATGACTCATGCATTCCAGAAGTGAACATTCCATGTTTGATACCAATTATGCTTCCTAAAACAGCAACCCCCATTAAACTTCCACTTTGACGAACCGCATTAATAATGCCGGAGACTATGCCACTTTGAGTTTTAGATGCAGATGCCATTGCCGCAGTGACAGTCGCTGGTGCAATAGAAGACATTCCAAATCCAACAACTATCATTGGAATATAAATACTGAGATATGAACTATTGCCATTAAGTAATGCAAGCCCAATTAACCCCAATGTACCAGCAACTAAACCTATAGTCATTGGTATCCCAGGACCAACTTTTGCTGTAACCCGACCACAGTAAAAAGCTGTTACCGTACATGCAATTGCTTGTGGTAAAAAGGCAAATCCAGTCTCAATGGCTGAATAATTTCTAACTTGCTGGAAATATAAACTCATTATAAATAACTGTCCGTAAAAGCAAAAATTTATGATTACACCAACTATTGCTGCAGCGATAAAGCTACGAACACGTAAAATTTCTTTTGGCAGCATTGGAACGTCTGATAATATTTCCACAATTACAAATGTAACTGTAAAAACCACAAATATAGTCATAGCTACAGCAACTGTTGGAGCTTTCCATCCATCTGAACCAACAGCAATAAAAGCATACGCAAGAGATCCAAGTATAATAATTGAAGTTATTTGTGAAAAAACTTTTATATTTTTAGGTGTGCCAGTCATTTTTGGAATGTAACGCGCTGCCATGTATAAACCGGCAATACCGAATGGAATGTTAAGTAAGAAAACAGAGCGCCATCCAAAAGCTGCAATCAAAAAACCTCCAACAACAGGACCTGCTGCGACCGCAACTCCACCAACTGCACCCCAAATACCGAATGCACGTGCACGATCAGATGAGTTAACAAATATTCGCTGTAAAAGCGATAGTGATGTTGCTACAAGCAGTGCTGATCCTATACCCTGCAAAGCTCTAGCAATAACTAAAAACCCTAATGAAGGCGCTATACCACATAAAGCAGAGGCGATTGAAAAAAGCAATAGCCCAAAACAAAATACTTTTTTAGGACCAATACGATCGCCTAAGTCACCTGCACTTAGAAGCAAAGCGGCAAACGGTAAAATATAAGAATCAACAGTCCATTGCAATCCGCTCATATCTATATGTAAGCTAGACCGTAAACTTTGTAGTGCGACATTAACCACGGTTGTATCAAGACATACCATAAAAAACCCAATACTTACCGTCAGCAGAGCCCCCATGTGTAGTGAATTTGGTTGGTTAAATTTTTTTATCTTTTCTGTGGAAGAATTGGTGTGATTATTAGGCAATTGATCGCCCCCCATCAATAATTAAAGTTGAGCCAGTTACATATGTATTTCCCGCCAGGAATAAAATTGCATCTGCAATTGATTCAGGTGTTCCAATTTTTCCAACTGGTAATTTAAGACCTGCTTCCAGAACCTGTGGTTCCGTCATATTGGCAAAAAGCGGAGAGTTTCCCAAACTACCAGGAGATACTGAATTAACTCGAATAGGTGCGCGCTCTAAGGCAAGACCTCTAACTAATCCATCAAGTGCAGCATTGATGGCACTTAGAATTGCAGATGATTTGGTAGGGCGCTTAGAAAGAATTCCTGATAAAATCGTTAATGACCCCCCCGGAATAATTTGGGCTAACCTTGCTATACGATATGCACCCCAAAACTTTGTATCCATGGCTGAATAAGCATCATCAAGAGAAATTGAATCAGTTCGTCCAAGTGGAAGTGATGATGGAGCAGCTGAAATTACAATATGATGAAATTCCCCTAGCTTACTAAGTGTACTTTCTACATCTTCAGAATCACTAATATTTATTAAACAACCAGAAACTCCGTTACCTATTTCGTTTACAGCGTGCTCAATTTTTTCTTTTGATCGCGATGCAACCACTACAGCCGCACCAGAATTGACAAAAGCTTTTGCAGTAGCGAATCCAATACCTGAACCACCCCCAACTATAAGTATTCTTTTATTTTTAAACTGCCCGTTTAATTCTGACATTATTGTATTCCTCTATTAAAAAATTATTATTATCTTCATTAAAATTCACCAATACTAGCGCTGACATAATATCTTCTGCAATAGCATTAGCATCTTGAGTAAATTGTCCCCATGCCTTTGGGCGACTTGTACCAGTTAGCATTAGCCATCTAGTGTTTTCTGTTGGAACTCCAAGGACATATAAGCTTTTTTCGGAACCAGATATGGATATTGGGTGAAATGGGGAAGTTGTTACTGCCACTCCACCAGTATTAAATGAAATGTCATCTAAAGAATTAATGTAACTGGTTAAAGTGCCACGCTTTAACAATTGTTTTATTAAAGGTGAGGTATCAATCATTACATTAGTTCTTGGTACTCTTGAATCGATCAATGTTTCCACAAGGTATTCCGCACCATCTACATCTGGGGATGAAATTAAAAAACCATTATTTGCCTCTGACATAGAAAATTTGGAATTTGGACCAACAAAAGTAAGTAACCCAATCTCCATCAATGCTAATACTTGCTTTAATCTATCTAATGGTGGACCAGCATTAAGCATCGCATAAATTGAAACAAAAGAACCAAGGAAATCATCACGATGTGATTGCGGAGTAAGACCTCCAAAATCTACAGCTAATTTTAATATTGGACGTATATCACGTAAAATATCAGTAGCAGCTTTAAATGGACCATTCAAATTACCCTGCATTGAACTGATAATATCCTGCATAACCCATTCTTTTATTGAATTCAAATATTCTTTAGGATTCTTGAATTTTTGTTCATGAAATGGGCGTGACCATTTATATAGATTTACTGGCATAAGATTTAAAACGCCAAAATCTTTTGCAATATGGCAAATAATTTTTTGTGACAGCTCTACGTTAATTATTTCTTTAAAATCATCTAATACGATTTTTATAAATTGACTAGCAAGTTCTCCACCAAATTTATTGCGAATAATACATGTTGCTTGTACAAGTAAAATCTCTGCTTCAACCCAAGGAAGCACATCAAGATTAAAATCTAGTTTACCTTGTTTTCTGATCTTTCGTAAACCTTCTAGACGTTTTGCCGTAAATAAAGATGGTTTATATGAATAATCTGAGGATTTTTCATTGATACCACGAGCAGGAAATGGGATGCCGCTCCTAGAGCCAGCATATATTTTTGGTTCTAATCCATTTGTGACATAAGAATATTGACCATCATCTTTTAAAGTAAAGTGTCCTCCTCTACCTTCAGTTAAGGATGCCATGATGTCATAAAATGCAAGCCCGCTACCAATAATACCAACATTAGAATTTGGAGCTATGTTATCTAAAGGCATGTCAGCAACTGAATCTCCACGAATGTAATGTGCTTTGGTATGCAATTTGGAGAATAATTGAAATTCTGCGTGTGTTTTATCTAATTCAGTCAATGTATGTCCTGTAGTTAAAACTACACGGTTAGCAATTAAATTTTTATTTTTTTGCAAGAAAACTTCCCATGTATTATAAGTAGATTGTTGCAAATCAAGAGCTATATCTTCAATAAGATTAATTGTTGCATACTTTGAAAGACATTCCACTATTTTCTCAAATACGAAGTGTAAATATTTTCCATAAACTGCTCGTGGAGCAAAATAATCAGGTGCTGCATTTAATGGATCATTTTCTATCCACCATTCTGCTAGTGATGGTCCAGCACCTGGTCTTGAATCTCCGCCATCTGGAGTTCCGGAAAACATAGTTGTTTCACGAGCAGGAGTATTCATTAATAAACAATGGGATTGATTTTCTCGCCAAATCCGACCAGCTCCAATTTCATAGGCATCTATAACATAAATTACAAAATCTGCAGAACATTTTGAATTATAATTATTTCCTTCGGTAGACGACAATAATACAGCAAGTCTTTCAAGAACAGAAATACCTCGTGGACCACAACCAATTATTGCAAGACTTTTGCGGCATGTACCGTCTATAATATTATTAAACATTCAGATGAAATCCTATAAAGAGTTAATTAAACAGCAGTATAACCAAACTGAATTTGATTATCAATCACTACATTATGACTTAAAAAATTTATAATCACTTGGTCGTTATCTTCAACATTAAAGCCAGAGTGATAACTACTTCTATCTGCGCCAATATATACATAGTATGTTCTACCAGGAGAACAAAGTGCTGGAAATGAAAAAAGGTGATTCATCATGTCACTCAAATCATAACCAAGTGCTAATAATCCAGTGTTAAATATACCTTGCCAAACTAACTTTCCATCACGTTTAATAGTGACCTCTCCATTTACTTTTTGTGGCGGCGGGGATGTATGAAACCAATATGAAATAGCAGCATCACAAAGTTTTGCATAAGCCAAATGGCCAGGGTTGCGCTTAAAGCAACCTATATCTGTCAAATCATTCCCAAAACTATAACCGCGATATTGTGGTTTGCCAAAATCATCGGCTTGATAAATTAAAACAACTTCTGCTTCTTCGCATAGGGCAACAGGATTTTTAGGTACGATTAATCTGCTTCCTGATACTTTCAATGAAGAAGTGAATCCTTTAAAAAACCAATTGGGAACCTTTAAATTATCAGAATTAGATTTATCCATCTTTATATTGTGTGTTTGCATAAATCCACTAACAAAAGCATCACCCGGAGAAGCAGGAAATAGTGGAGGCATTAATATTACATCTTGTATGCATATTTTTGATATGGTTATAGCTTGTGTTGTATTATCTAAATAATGTCGTACTTTATCAGAATCAGCCAAACATTCACCAGAATCTAAAAGTTGTTGTATTGTGGTTTTATACAGTTTAAGTGTTTTAAACTCAGATGGTTCATCCATCCCAATAACACGATCGCCCTGATAAATAGCTTCAAAAAAACGCGTCATCATCTATTCCTTATAAAAATATCTTAAGATATAACGCAATTATATCCGTGAGAGCTCTTTTTCACTCAACCTGGCATCCCACAAAGAATGTTTCAAGCACTCTCTTTGAAGGACAGAGCCCTCACAAATAAAACCCCGCATGGCACTTATAATTATCATTTATCACACTTGACATGCAATAATATAACACAACTTAAATAATTTTGCAACTATTTTTTAACTTTTTTTTAACTTGTCAGAGATACCAATGAATTGCAAGAATGAATATGTAATCGAAGTTTATAGAAGTAGTGTATTATTACGATAGGGTTATTGATAACATGAATGTTAAAAACCACTGTGGAATAATACTATACACTATGAGGAGAACCTGTTTGGACTAATAAAAGAGGATATTAAGTTACGAATCAAATAGCATATGATCCAACTTGGATCAGATACAATATCCATACTTATTGAAATCTTTATCGTAATTCAAGAACTGTCCATGTTTTATCTTTTGCATATTCAAGCAAAACTGGATTATCACCAACAACGATAGGATTTTCTGCAAGAGACAAAAATGGAATGTCCGTTTCATGATCACCATATGCGTAACTTCCACTCAATGTTAGATCATTTGCCTTCAAATATTTAATTAATAAATTTGCCTTTCCGTTACCAATCACTGGCTCGCATAATATTTTACCAGTATAGAATCCAGAAACTTTTTCAGGTTGACTACATATGATATGCCTTATACCTAAATGCGTAGTGATTGGCTTAATGCAATCAAGAAATGAACCCGTCACTAAAACAATGTCTGCACCATGATCACGGTGATAATTTATTTCTTTTATAACTCTATCGTTAAATATAGTATTTTTATTTTTAGTAAACCATATCATAGCTGCTGCCTGAATTTCTTTAGCAAAAACTCCAAACAATAATTTATAATAAAATATGTTTAATTCATCGCGATACTCACAGGTGACAGAAAATTTAATTAACTTAGCTTCAAATTCTTTAAATTTTACTTTTCCAATCTCTTCAGAATCTGACTGATTGATAAAATATTGCTCTAATACTCCAAACATACTTTTGAACTTAATAATTGTTTCATCAAGATCAAAAATCGCACAATAACTATTCATAAAATATCCCTAGCACTGAATTTTCGATATCAGTAAAGTTTTTCTAGCATTAAATAATATTTATTAAATTTAATGCAGATTTTGGTAATAAGTAATATTTGGTTTTAGAAATTTGATTTTGCAACCAGGCATATTCCGCATAGTCTGTGATAACTACAGCATTTGGAATATTTGCTTTTATTAATGCGTCTAAACCATGAACTTGATTCTCTCCAAGCTCATAATCCATTAAAACAAGACAATTGGTCAAATTAGTTTTCTGTTGACTCCATTCGAAAAATAAGCTGCTGTTTGTAAAAAATTTAAAGTTATTTGTTTTTGGTAGAATCTTCTTTTGCCAAAATTCTAATATTGCAGAATCATTATCAACCACTATTATTTCGCAAGTAGAAATATTTATGGTATCAATGCTCCAGCTAGGGTTATCATTATACGGTAACGTTAATATTATATCTGTCCCAATTAACTCAGTAGATTCTATTGTAAATGTTCCTCCTAATGAATGAAAAAACTCAATTGCACTAGGCATGCCTATTCCATTACCATTAATTTTTAATGATTTACCTTTTTTAATATTTTCTATCTCATTAGCAGGTATTCCACGGCCATTATCTGAAACTACTATTTTAATTTGCTTGGGTTCAATACTAACACTTATTCTAATTTGTCCTTTATTTTTATCAATAAAGGCTTCATACGCATTATTTAATAGATTAGACATTGTGTTTTGAAATTCACTCTCTAAATACCTCAGCCATATAATATTCTTTGGAACCTCAAGCGAAATTATATCTACTCCCCATTCAAGAATTTTATTATCTACTAATAAATTTAAGCTCGAGATCAGCACATGATATGACGCTTCAGAAGAGGTATTATTTACTATATATCGGTTATAATCTAAAAGAGAATTGGCAACATTTCTAATGAACATAAGTTGTTTTTTAAATTTGATAATATCACTTTCTTTTAGACTAACTTCAACATTATTCAGCAAGTGGTCAATAATTGTTAGTGGCGAACGAATATCATGAATGGATTTCATAACTCTCTGATTTAGATTTTTTTGAGATTTTACATTTTGATCATTAATTTTTAATTGATTGATAATAAATTTTTGAAGTTGATTAAATTCTGAGATGCCATAATTATAATTGCCAATATTTTTAAAATCATCTTTTTTTATAAGTTCCTTCGTATTAGTTGTAAGAATTTTAAATGGTTCTTCAAACTTTTTCCCTATTATATTTGCTACTTCTACCATAACACATGAATATAACATAATTAATACGGGAAAACTAGTAAGGCTATGGGTATTAATTATACTAAGGTTTTTTGCCAAGAATAGTAATATACAAAAGCTAAAAATAAACATGAAATACACAAATAATGTGAGCTGAACCTTAATACTTCCAACTGCGTTTGAACAGCTATTTAGATTTATCCTTTCCTGAGACATTTTGTAACTTGCATTCAGAATTATCAATAAACTCATAATCTCCAAATATTCTCCATATTGAAATGCAGATATATTATAATTTATAAATAAATATTTTAGCCATATGTTATAAATTAAGTATAACATGCACCCAATGGCAAGCAAGTCAAAAATCTTATTGTTTGATGAGATTAAACATAATATAATAACATTGAAAATGAGAATGTCAATAAACCCTGTGATAATCTGAAAAATTCCCAAATAAGTATTAATTTTAATGGCCCAGGAAGAATCATATACAAAAACCCTTAAAAATAAAAGGTCCAGTAATAAAAAAATAGAAAAAATCAGGTACTTCTGTTTTATCCGTACACATTTTATAGTATAAATAATCCAGAACAACGCAAAATAAATTAGACTTAATAAATGAGGCAAACAATATAATGAGGTCCAAAATCCAGATATACGACTCTCCTGAGCTAAATTTACTACAAAAAAATAAATAAAATCACATAAAAATGCACCAAAGAAAGCAAACCACAAATAAATAAATAAAGCTTTATACTCTATTTTGGTTTTTTTATAAGATATCCAAATATAATACATAATTAAAAATTGTAAAATTGCAGCTAGCACACTATATATTTCATCTAAGTAAACTATTGCCCATTCAGAGAAGATAGGCAACGCTGCTAGAAGAATGGAAAAAATAAGAATATAGTGATCCTTAATTTTATTGTTCATTTTAAGAACCTATGATCATTTAATTATCTTATTTAAAAGCCCTGATGCTTTTCTCTTCTCTAATAGCAATAATGAAGCCTCTCTATAAAATACAATGTCTAATTCGGAGAGTGCACATTTAACGCTATCTTGAATAAACTCAATTTTTATAGAAAATGTAGTGGAGGTTTTTGTAGTTAATAAATTAGTGACAGCCGCATTTATTTGAGTTTGGAATGGAAATACAAACTCATTGAATTGATTGTTAAATTTTGTTGTTATTGCATAAGTAGAATCGAATGATGTTAAATATTTGTTAATAACTACCGTGGTTACTTGTCTAGTAGCTTCGATTAGTATCATTGCTGGAATATGAAAACCCGATAAATGATCCAATATTAATTCTGATTCATTATTAATAAGTAATTGTGAGCTAAAGGTGGTATCAGTTATTTTATTGACTGTTCCAATAATAACATTTTCCGCTTTGTGTTTACGCGTATAATCTTTTCTTTCAGGCATAAAATCTTTATGCATATTTTCTGGAGTAGAAATCTTATTATAAATACCTTGCCCTAAAATAATATGATTTGATATATCCTTGGTAATTTGATTATCACTAACCTCAACATTAGGCGATATTGATGTTAATTTATTAAATTTACTACCCACTATGATTTTTTTCATGTTATATTCCTCCAAATTTATTTACTATTATTTTATAAACATTATAAATAAGAAACATTAATACTTAAAATTTATATAATAAATCTCCTAAATCATAATTTTTTAGCAATTATTTAATTATAAACCGACTCCTGAATAACTAGATCTGGCCTAACTATAATATAATCACACATTAAATCATAAGCTTCATCAATAATACATATATTAACATTTTTAAGTTTAACTTTACTAACTGAACGCCTATGACAAACAATATTTGTTTGTGTTATGGATAAATTATTTTCAAGTTTTATATTGATTGGAAATAATGTATGCGGTTGAAATAAAAATTTTTTCCCAAATAATGAACTATCTGAGTAATTAAAATATAGATGTGTAAGCTTTTTGGTCAAAGGTAAAAACTCACGGGCAAACTCTTGATAGGAATTCGTACTTCTAATTTTGGTAAATAAATTGGAAAAATCTGCTGTATTAATTACATCCATAAATAATAATCTACGTTCTTTATCATACTCGTGAAGCATGTCAGGATAGTCATCACCATTCTTTATAATTTTATTTAAACGCCAACTTAAGTTAAATACATCTTGAAACGCATAGTTCAGGCCCTGGCCACCAAATGGAAAGACCGAATGAGCAGCATCCCCAACCAAAATAAACCTATCTTTGTAAAAAGTCTTTGCATACCCTTCTTGTATCTTAAGTATAACCATTTTGTTTGGTGTATATCTTTCTACCTCAGAATTAATCAGCATTAGTTTTTTATTTAAAAGTTCTTCTTGATTTTCAACATTTGCTATTAGCCCACCCACTCTTACTGTCAAATTTGGCAATGGAATCAATGATGTTGCATCATTGTCAGATAAAAACATATGTACATCTTTATCAAAATCAGCATTATAGACTCCTTCCGTAACAAATGCATTTTTTATAGCATTCACTTTCACAAAATCTATTTTGGAAAATTTCCTAATGATACTTTGCGCCCCATCACAACCAACAGCATATTTTGTAGTATAATTCTCAACAGTATTACCTATTGTAACATTTAATAAAATTGAATCTTCTAATTCTTGAAAATCTTCTACAGTCCTATTTTTCTTGATTATTCCACCCAGCTTAATATATTTATTCTCAAGTATCTCTTCTAACCGTGGTTGGATCATTAAATAATAACCTTCGTCTTCGAAATCTAATTCAAACATTTTTTTATAATTCAAATGAAAATTAAACTTTGATGATTTAGAAAATGATAGATCCAGTTCATTAATTAGATCTAAATATTTAAATAAATTTACATTGACCGCATTTAACATAGTAGCTTTTGTATCCGCGCCTCTTGATTGTTGTTTCTCTAAAATGCAGCAATCAACTTTATTAAGTAACAAAAGTATACCTAAAAGCAATCCAGTAGCACCGCCTCCAATTATTATAATATCATGATTAAATGATTCATTATTACTCATTTTTACCTTCCTTATTGTTTGTTTGTATAATTAATTAGGTATTAACATATAATTGTTAATTTTTTAGCATATATTTATCTTTTTTATTATAAAGCAATTGATTCATTAATAAAGTTAAAGCAATAATTACTAAAATCAAGAGAGCCAGCGGAACTTCGTTTTTAAATTTAATAATAGCTCCAATGGCTGTGGCAAAACCAGCAATCATGAATAGCATCGCTCCTGTTAATGCTCCAAATGTTCCAGAAAATTTAGGAAATAATCTAATATTCATGCTAAAGTAAATTGGAAGAATAATAGCACCACACATAGTAATAAAAAACATTGGCACAATTATCACATATAAGTTAAAGATTATAAAACTGCAACCCAGCATTAATATGGCTATTACTAAAGCTATACTTAGACTATATCTACATTTAATTTTTCCATCAATATCATGTGGCATTATCCCCATTAATATACGATTAATAACCCCACCAATCAACCAGCCAACCCCCATCAATAAACCAACATAACCTGACACAATTTCAGAAAATTTAAGGTCTACTTCAACTAAAAACGGTGCAACTATATTAAATATAACTAAATTGGAGTATACCAAACCTAAGCATATGGCTCCATACCAAAACTGAAGATTACCTAAAACTACTTTATACCCGATTAAAAACTCATTCAAGTTTAAATCTCGTTTCTCAATTAATGTTTCTGGAATAAATTTAATAAATAAACTTGCAATTACAATTGCATAAATAAGTAAGAACCATAATGAAGCATGCCACCCTAAATAATATTGTAAATACCCCCCTAAAGCTGGAGCAACAATAGGACCTAATGCATATGCAATTGATCCATAGTTAGCTACTTTTACGGTATCACTTGCACTATCAAACATTACAGCTCTTGCAGAGAGGTGCATAGCTCCCATAGCTGCACCCTGCATAAACCTACAAATTAAAAAAATACGTATATTACCAGTACTAATTAGAGCTAGAGTAAAAAGAACATATAAGAAAGCCCCTAACATATAGGGGTTACGTCGCCCAATACAATCTAATAATCCACCAACTATAAACTGAATTAATCCAAACCCTAATAAATATATACTTATACTTGATTGGACTAAGTCTTTACTGGAGGAAAAATAGTTTGTCATATCCGGTAAAGCTGGAGCATAAATATCTAACCCAAAACCTGTTAAAGGCATAGTAAAGATACATATTAAAATTATTATATTTTCTTTAGCTTTTGTTTTATTTAACACTATAAGCTTTCTATTTAATACTGCTGAACAATCAAATAAGTGCGCAAACAATCAATTCATCATGACTCAATCGTAACGACTTCACATAAAAATAATTAGTTAACGCCCAGTTGTACTAATTATATTCCAATAAAAACCATCATGCTCATTTGCTTTATAAAAACACTTATCCCAATTAGATAAGTCAACGCTCATCGGGTCTGTATTGAGGCCGAAATAAGGAATTAACTCACGCTTTTTGACGGCATTAATTAATTCAGAGATTTTACTCTCTACTCCAAAGAAATTACAGAATTCATCTAAACTCTCATTATCATATCTAACCAGAACAGATTTTTCTGACTTATCATTTATCAGTAAAAAATTGCCATTGTTATCAATAAAATAATATTCGCGAATTTTATGTTTATCTATAATATTATTAAAAAACTCGATATATTGTGGATCTTTTAAAAATTTCCATTTATCCATTATCACTGCTGTCGAAATACATTTTGTCAAATCTTCAAAATACTTGTCTTTCAATTGTGCAACAAAAAACGCAAGATCTTTCATTGTATCTTTCTCGCCTTTTCTAATAAAGCAATCAATTTGCTTATTATTTAAAGCCGTAACTGCACGTGATAAATCATATTCGCCAGTCAATAAAACCTTCTTGGTAATTTTATTCGTTATTGCATCACATAACTGAATTCCGTTCATGTTTGGCATTTGATAATCTACAACCACAATCCCTACTTTGGCATTCTTTTCCCGATCATTTGCAAGAGCTAATAATTTATCAAAGGCAAAACTAATATTATAAAATCCATGCATATCTTCGACTAGCTTAATGTTAGCCTGGTTCGTAACCTCTGTAAGTAAGTTTAACGCTTGGTCGTTTATAATGCTTAAACCTTCAAGCGCAGATTCAACGCCTCTAACATTATACTTCGAACACAACGAATCAGTAAAAACCTTAAGTAATTGAGCATTATCATCCACAAATAAAACTGTAAATGGAAAATACACCAGTGGGATACTTGATTTCATTTTGTGACTCCAACAATTATAGGCTGATTTGCATTTATTAGTGTTAAACCACTAAAAAATTGAGCTACTGATTTTATACTAGTTATATCTATTTTAGTTTCTTTTCCATCAAGTATAGTAACTATATATTTGCTACTTACACTTAAAACCTCTAATAATATATTTTTTGAATTATAGTTTACCAAGAAAACCCCATCAATATTTATATTATCTACTCGATAAAAGATAGCATTACCATTAATTATTGAAGGCATTTCAGTATTTTTTTGTTTACCTGTTTGATCAGAAGCACCAGCTTTAGTTGTAAAAAAATTACTATGAATTAGGGGTAAAAATTGGTTATATGGAATGTAAATTCTAATTTTCGATGTCTTTATTGCTGAAGCAGCATCATCAAAACTACTAAAACAATCTACGTCAACAAAAACATCTTCATGGATTAGTTCAGAAACCGAACAATTAAAATGTGCGGCGATAACACTTAAAGAATTTAGAGTTGGCAGATGTTTCTTGGTAATTAATCTATAAAATGGCTGGTAGGCAAAACCCATTGTAGACGCCAACCCATAAAGTGTTTCCTTACTCTGATCCATATAAACTTGAAGTTTATTAATTACATTATCCAGTATTGTAACTTCCTGATTTAACACACTTTTGCTTGATTCCATATAACCTCACTATTTAATTTACGCCACCATTGGCCCCGGCTTACTAATCAAATTTGATAAGCAGTAATCATATTTACAGTTTAATCTAAAAATATAGTTAACATATCATATAAATGTTTTACCACGCGTTACTTTACCATAACTGTATTGCTAAATGAAAATAATTTGAATATGAGGACGGCACTAAAACCTTGAACGTGTTCTATATATTGTTGCGCTTCAACCATAGATAGGCTGATTCACATGTATTTTTATAGTTAGGACCATGTTTTTTTTATATAATATATGCCAAATTATCCATTATAGATTAATGAAACAGACAAAAGACGAAGAAATAAATTAGCTGGTTATGCTGGAAGTTATTGCGGTATAATTCGGGGTAAGTAAATCTAATTTTCTCTGTTCCGTCGTATTAGTTGTCTCTACTCAATAAGCTTACAACGTAGTTGAATTATTAATTTTGAGGTACATAAAAATTATGTACCCCTACCTTTTTTCTGGAGTTTAATTTATGAAAAATAATATAATATTTGAAACTGAAAGATTACAAGTAACAATACCAAGTACCTCAGATTTTGAAAATTTAGTAAAATTGTACACAAATGAAAAAATAATGGTATATTTTGGCGGAATACGCTCAAAAGAATTAATAATGCAGAAGATGCACGAATTCTTAAAGTATTATAAACTTGATGGATTTGGCTACGGATTAGTCTACAAAAAGGATTCTGGGGAGCTTATTGGTAGAGCCGGACTAAATAGATATGAATTCAAAAGGGATACTGATAAAATAGAGTGTGGGATAATATTATTACCTGAATATTGGAACTCTGGCTATGCAACAGAACTGCTTGACTGTTTAATAAAATACTCATTTAACTCATTAAAACTACCAGAATTATATGCAACTATTGATGAAAATAATGCCTGGTCAATTAAATTAGCCACAAATCTTGGTTTTAATTTTACTAAAAAAGTTATACATTTTGATGAACCAAAGCACTTATACGTTAAATTTAAGAAATAAATGTTAGGTCCAATTTGACTCTAGACTGACTTAACTTCAGTAATTAAACAACTATTGGAAATGCTATCCGTACTTTAGAGCTAATACCTGGCGTTGAATTTATTGATAAATTTTGCTCCCCAAGTAACTTAAAATAAAATATTCTGTACTAAAGCCATAACTTAAAATGGGTTTATATTATTAGCAATTAACCACTTATCATGAAGCCACATCTGAGTTTGACGCTCCATTTTAGTAAAATCCCAACTTATATTACGTTCAAAAGTTATAATCCGCCCGGCTGTATCCACAATAACCCATGCCCAAAGCCCAGTTTTAGGTATGTACATTTTTACCTTCAATCCGTAAACCATAACAGCTTCTCCATGTAAATCAAATGTTTCATGGTGTATCCTACATTCCTAGACCTAATTTTAAATTTTCATAAATTAGACCATACATGTTGCAAACAGCCGTCCCCAAATGATAAAGGATTTGCTGTCGCAGCTTAGTCAAATTGGTCACCAATTCTTTGCATTGACCATTTACCTTATCAACCCACATGCGAACTATCCCAACACCTTCCATAAGCTGAAATATCCAACGTAACGTAGGATTCTGTACCTTCTTGTCTAGTTGATTTGGTACTGTATCATTATGGTCTTGCAGGCTTTCCCGTATTTTGTATTGCGCAAAGTTGTAAACTAATAAACACAATGTCATTACCATCATTAACGCTTCAATCCGTTTCGGTGACTTTAAAAACACTAAATCTACCATAAACCATGGATCTTTAATGAAACGAAACCCGCCTTCAACACCTTGCTGCTCTTTGTATTCTTTGAGCATGGTTGCATCAGGATAAGCATCTTTATCCAGATCATTCGTTGCTAAAATAAACCTGCCTTTGCTATTTTGTCGCTGCTCAATTAATTTGGCATCACGCTTAAATGTTGCAGCTACCTTATATAGCCAGATAATACCTTCGTATCTGTGGCTTTAGGCTTGCCGCGCTTGTCATACTTGAGGATGCTTTCAACACTACCATCAATGCTGTAAAACTTAAATTTTTTAGCCAGATTTTTCAATGCCAGCTTAGCATCCTTCTCACAGCTAAATACTTCGTTGCTTAAATGCCATAATGCTTTCTCAAGCTCAATATCCTTTTTAGCCAATTGCTTCTCCAGGGTTTTTTTTTCACGTTCGTAAGCATGCTTTGAGAATACCAATAACCAACGTTGAGTAATCCCACCATACGTAGAATCAAATGCAGCAGATTTATATTCTTTGTTGTATTCTTGCCACATAATGTCTTTATCAGCTTTACTCACCAACTCCGCTGCCTCTTTGATATTTTCTGGGACACGCGTAAGCCATAAATAGTTGCTCTGCAGTAGCTTCTCTGGCGTGTATAGGGCAGAATCTGCCACCCATTTAAAATCATGCTCCAAGTTTAACTGTGCCTTAAAATCATTAATCTTCTTTACGGTTTCATGGAAACTGGCTTTATCTGAACTGTTACCATCCAACGCCTCCATAAATATTGGTAAATTGCTGGCGCCACTCACTGCCAATGACAGCACTATCTGCTTTAAATCAGGACGCAAATCCTTTGAATAACCATGAGTAATATTAAGCACTTTCTCATCTCCATCTTTAGACTCATACTCACCATCAACGGAAATACTTGTTGTGTCCAAGTGAAGATTTGAGCCCAACAGATTA